>WLWI01001105.1_pt1 | contig 23638 bp, 9 predicted proteins | sample 6701501 | NCBI WGS metagenome assembly WLWI01 (sample SAMN12718690, study PRJNA515312) | sponge metagenome | isolation source: marine sponge | host: Mycale hentscheli | place: New Zealand: South Island, Marlborough, Capsize Point | collected 2014-11-01 | reverse complement strand
GTATTAGTTCTATCTAAAAAACCCATAAAAAATAGAGAACGAAGTACTGAATCATCATCCGAAGGATCAATTATTAGCTTATATCTAACTTCATATTCAATTAAGTCTTGTTGCGGTTGTGGCTGATTCTCCATGCTTTCTTTGAATACTTCCAAAACTTCTCTTCGAGAAATGTGGTCATAATCTGTATTAAAAGCTTCTAAAAAGGTAGTAGCAATGAAGCAAAAGTCCTCTGATCCATTAAAATTACGTTCTAGAGCATGCATGACCAGTTCTGGTGATAATACTTGGATGTCACTTGGTTTGTTTCTGCGTAGATAATTCATAAAGTGTATGAAGTCCCGTAGACCATAAAGTTTTGCAATTTTCAAATTTTTTAGACATTTTGAGTAGGACGAACAGAAGTTTACAATAGCTGTCTGCAGATTAATATTCAAGCAGCCTTTAGCTAATTCTTCAAGATCTTTGCTCAATGGTTCAGGTCGAAACAAGGAAATGGCACGATTTGTTTTTGCTGCATCTAACACATGATTTGTAATAGCTACAAAAGAAACTTTTTGTTCATCTAAATGATAGTGTAGAACTTTCAGTGATTCATGACTCTCCTCTGGTAATCCAACTTCATCCATAAAAACAACACAATATATAGGTAAATTGTATTGATCGTGACTAATTTGCCGCCTGACTGCCCTGGAAAATACATTTTCAATTTCATTAGATGTGGTGCAGCGAGAGCATTGATAGATATGTGGATCTAAAGATTTAAAAATATCTACGTTTTGAAACATTTGAATTTTCGATTCTTGACCCTTTAAACTAGATGTAGTAATATTGAATGAAAGAGTTTTTGATGATCCTGGGGCCCCTACTATAATTAGTGGTGTCTTTGTAGATGTACAAACTACTGTAGCAAGAATATTTTCTTTCAATGCAATTGTTCTAGCTATTCCACTAGGGGGATTTATTAAATCAATGAAATAATCTAACTCTTCTTTATAAACTGTACTAAATTTCAAATCACTACTGGCATGAAAATGTACATCCAATGCATTTTGATATTCCTTTCGATATTTAGCATTGAGCCTCATATAATATACAATACCTAGTGCCATATACAATGCTCGTTGATGAACGTCAGCTTTTCTGTCTTCTTTTCTGGTAATATTGTAAAATTTTTTAAAGAAACTATAAAATGTGAAGACCCTTTGAATATCTCTTTGACTAACACAACTATTAGAATATTTTCTTAAACAAATATCTGATAATCTTCTGTTGTCTGTTTTTAATTGAAGAGATGCATAATCACGCATTAAATTTTGGCTCAAAATAATGCTATTAGTTAAATCAGATGTCTGTAAAAAATACACAAACTTTAATGGTATATTGTGGACAAGCATGTAAAAAGATTCTTAATAAGTCATTAAACCTAGCCTCTTAAATTAGCTGTATATTAACTATGTACATGATAGACATTGCAATATAATTATGAACTATTTTAAAAAATTATTCAAATTAGCCTAGCAGTTTACGTCAATACGCGGTTCGCTATTCTCAAATTATCTCACTGTACGGCCTACATGGACAATGGTGAAAACAATAAGTGAACATAAATCATGGGCCCCATAGCTCATAAGTACTCCAACTTCTTGTTTCCATGCAGCTTGTGTAGCATCATGCTTGCATATCACAGCAAAATGGAAGCCTTCAGAAAGCCTCATTTAGGCAAAACTCACCCTCAGTGGAGTGTGAAGGTTGGACTGAAGATCTTATTGAGGTGCTACCACCCCAGAGACAACTAGTCATAAAATAACTAGCTATTTTGAAGGCATATTTATTGCTTGCTGGACCGTCTACTGAGTTTGAAATCCATTTTAAGGTAGTCAGTGCAATCAATAGGGCCCTTCTATTTATTGTACATATATAATTATCTGTCTAGGTCAGACCAGACGGCGCCTGCGTGAACAGGTAACGTCGGTGTCGCCTTCGCCGATGTCTTAGTTGATGTCTTCGTCGTCGATGACTCCTTCGATGTCTCGAGTTGTCAATGTGAACGTTTATAATGCACAAACTTTTTCATTTACCTTAGATATGCTACTTTACTCATTTATTATTATTCTAGCATGCTGTACTTATATTTACTATCGTAATTTAACCAATTGAAATGTTATTTCTACTGCTCAGTGAATTATCACAGAGCTGGTTTTTTTATTACTATTTCGAAACCTAGTATTGGGCACAAATCGATATATATGGCAACTTGCAAATCAAGCCTAGCTAAATAGAATAGCTGCATATGCAGGAAGGAATCACATTACACTGCAGTGTGAATTGGAACTTGATCTAATAATCATGCAAGTGTCGTGATAACGCACCTTAAGTGAAAACAGACATTTCTATGTAACTTGATAAATAATAGTAGATACAACCTAAAATTACCATTAAATAGAGCATTTCGAGCTCATTCTAATGTTATGTAATGACATACTTAAATGTTAATCGCAGAGGAGGAAAAAAAACAGCCTGTCCACAGTGCAGCTATTCTATTTAGCTAGGCTTGCTGCACTTTGTTGTTGTTGTTTTTTGCAAGTTGCCATATGTCACTGACTGTACCCAATACTGTTAACTTTAATTCATAAAAAATGAGCTTCAAAAGGAATATAGAAAATTAAATTTGACAGAAGGAGAAAGGAGAAAAATGTTCTCTAAGATAAAAATATATGGTTTCAAAAGCAGGCCTCTCAAGTTGAGATTTACATGTGACCAGGAGAAATAACATTGGCACTTGCTTTCTTGTTTATTTTTGTCCATGCAACTCCAATATTGCAAGAATTATTACATGGCTTAGTTCTATTGGTGCATTCCAGCACACAAATGACAAGTGAACCAGTTAGTTATTAACCGTCAATAGCAGTAAACATTTGTCTGTTTAGAAGCTTACACTCATAAAATTAGTCTAATTATTGCCCACTATTGTGCACATGATAATACAATACTTTTTATTCCTCTTGAATTTGATTCTTTCTCTTAGAAAAAAAATCTGCAACAAATATTAGGACCAATTCTTCACTTACAAGACTATACGTAATTAACTATTTAGAGAAATTTCATTTTCATGTAAATATATTATATTTGTGTTTGCTATATTTTGACAAAAAAAATAATGATGGGCGACTGGGAAGGGGTAGATCACGAAGCAAACACAAAAGCACGAGGGTCAAAGTACAAAATGACATATGTATGTCCACATATATTATATAAACAAGCAAATATCCCCTATTTTCAATAATGTCTCACTCGCCAATAATTTCACAGTACAGGATTAGTAGAGACGTCATTTGTAGGAAGTGTTGAAAACCTGGTCATTTACCGAAAGCGAAACCCAGCAATGGAAAGAACCAAGTGGGCAAAAGAAAATTTCACAGGTATTTAAGAAAAAAAGACTAGATCTGTTCATAAAATCCTGAGTGACTTTGAAGAAGATTCAGATAATGAAGAGTTGCATCATTTATGCAACGTGCAGTCGTGAAATTAAACTAAAGAATCTCCCATCACCGCTGATTTTAAGATTGATGGTCAGAAGGTCACTAAGAGGTTGACACAGGTACGGGCCACATCTGTGTTGACTGAATCGTTATTCTCTGAGTTGTGGCCCAGGCAGGCTTTGGAGCCCACCAAGATTAGACTGAGATTGTATACTAAAGAGGAAATTCCCGTTGTTGGATGTTGTTATGCTGAGTTTGGACATTAAGGTCAGGTAGCAAGCAATCACTTTTGCGGTATGGGGCCTTGCTTACTTGGAAGAGATTAGCTTATACAATTACAATTGGACTGGAGGAAAGTTCACTGCATGCCAGGTGACTGCTTATTGGATGAAATTTTGAAAAAAATATTCTCCCGTATTTCAGGATTGATCAGGGAAATTACAATGATTTAAAGCAAAAAATTATCTCAAACCCGATTTGCAACCGAAGTATTTTGAGAAATCTAAACAGTTATTTACTTCAGCCAAGTTTTTGGTGCATTTTGATCCAATAAAAACATTGACGTTGGCTTGCGATGCCTCTAGTTATGGCCTAGGGGCAGTTCTGGCCCATAAAATGCCAGATGGGTCTGAGTATCCCATTAGATATGCCTCCAGGTAATTGAATAAGGCCAAACTTAACTATTGGTTAGCATGCATTTTTTGAATAAAGAAGTTCAATGATTATTTGTTCGGTCGTCCATTTGAATTGGCGACTGATCACAAACCACTAATGGGACTGCTTAAGAAAGACAGGGCTGCGCCAAGCGGTGGTCACTTTTTCTAGCAACATACTAATACAGTTTAGTGTTCAGGAATACTGCAGCTCATAGGAATGTGGAGCACTCAGCAGGCTACCTCTTCCAGAGGAACCTTCTAGAATTGATACCCCTCCAGAAATAGTTTTGTTATTGAAACACCTGGAAGTAGTAATCGAAGCTAGTGACATTTGAGTATGGACTTGAAAAATAAACACTAAAATCAGTATCTCCTTCAGATGGCTAACCTTGTTGCACATGTTGCAATACTCTTGGTAACTTAAGTCTTTAACTCATGTAGTTCACGAATGACAGCATCTCATCCCTGTTCATGAATTATTACATGAGATCTCCACAAAACACATCCGTCATAAGCTGATAATTCATGCTATCTAGGTCACCCTGGAATAACAAAGATGAAAGCATTGGCACAGATGTATGTGTGGTGGGCTGGACTGGACATAGAGATTGAGAAGTCTGTATGCAGATGTTCCGCCTGCCAGGAGAAGCAATCATTACCTCCAGTAGCACCACTGAACCCGTGGAAATGGCCTTCATATTGGTGGAGTAGACTTCATTAGGATTTTGCAGGCCCATGTTAGGACAGAACATTTCTCATTCTCTTTGATGCTCATTCAAAGTGGATTGAGGCTGTTAATAATTCATCAACATCATCTTTTGTTGTGATCAAGGAGCTGAAAACTGTTTTTGAGAAGTTTGGTTTACCAGAATCTATAGTCACAGACAATGGGTCAGGATTTGTGAACCAAGAGTTTCATGACTTTTTGCAACAAAATGGAATTCATCATACCACATCTACCCCTTATCACCCAGCATCTTGAAGAAATCATGGATGGCAGTATTAAAACACGACTAGCAAGAGTTTTGTTGGCTTATCGTACTACTACTTCACAGTCAACAACTGGCCTCAACCCAGCTGAGATGTACTAGAACACAAGCCACGAACGCATCTGGCAGAGACAGTGGAAAGAAAGCAACAGCAACAGAGAATTTAAATGGTTACCAGCAGTCATTACTAAGCGTACTGGACCAGTTTCATTCCATGTCAAGCTTAATGATGGGAAAGAAACTATGTCATCAAGATCAGATCAGAGCTCGAATTGTGGAAGAAGGCAATGAACTATCTGAAATAGAAGACACACCAGAAGCAATACCAGTTCAGGATAATGATTTTCAAGAACCATCTGATGGGCTGACATGAAGTGGGATCATCTACCACAGTTGCTTCATCACCAACCTCAGGGGAATCAGCTAATTCAGCTACACCCTCACCACAAAGCTTGGAATCTGTGGCTAAGGAAGATCATCTATCCTACAAGAGGTCATAAAGCTCCAGATAGGTTCAAGCTTGGAGATAATTAATTCATCTGCATCCAACTGACTTGATTATTAGTTATTTTGTAGTTTCATTTTTAAGGGGGAGGAATGTGGTATATAAAGAGACTTGTTTAATTCTTGATTATTTCTTTGAATCCTGTTTTACATCATCTCATGTTCTGGTTGATTTGAATTTGTGATTTTTGTAAGATTTAGTATGCATGCTGATCTGTGTTATCTTGTTGTTGTCCAATTTATTATCAAATTACTGTACTATCGAACCCAGTAGTTATAAGATACTGCAATGCTTTTTACCTGTTTGCTACACTGGCAATATTGCATTTCACAACCACAACATTTATCCAATGGCAATAACCTGTTCAGTTAATGGAGGAGAAATAGTGTTGCTAATGACTAGAAGCATCCTCTTTGCTTATAAATGACACTTCACACACTGACAAACACCAGTGTGTGAAACACAGAAGTAATTGTATGCAAGTTGTACTTAAAAAATACTGTGAAGCTTAACTAAAATTAACTGCAATTCTCATAAGGTTGAAGCTATTCTCACATTATTTAATACCACTGACATTAATGTTCCACCATTACTCATAATAAGGCTTTTACTGTTGGCTGTCAACTCAAGGCACCACATTAGTACGTGAAACAAAGGACTCTTTATCCACGGATTAGTGATGCCAAGATTGGCACTCAGCCTATATTGACTAAGTATATCTAGGTTTGCTTCCAACAAAACATGGATAACAAATGGGAGGACCATTATTCACCCGACTCACCTTCATCTGGCATGAGAACAACTAGCTATAGGATTTTACTTTAAGTACATTAATATCACTAACTCTCTTTATCATTTACTTTAAAGTCACTCTTTACTTACCTTTTTTATGATTCATAACTTTATGTCATTCCATTTGTGCACATTGAAAGAATAATTTGTCACTAATCTGAGTGTGCATGCTCCGTGCTTCACATACTGTAAGAGTCAGAAGCTTAGTTTTGCATATACACTTAGGCTATGTCCCCTAGCTATACAAGTTTTAATTCGCGGTCACTACATGCACTGGCAAGATTTACTTTTTATTTTTGTAATAAGTAAATACGTGCATAAAATATAGTGAGAATATCAACAGCTGTAAAAAAAATATGGTTCCAATACTTGCAATAATGATTCGGCTAGTTGCTTATGGCTGCTTGCTACAATCAATCAACTCTATAATTTTGCTTGTTTAATAACATTAGTTTATTCTGACATGATTCTGAAAAAACTAATTTTTTGGACAAACTGGTCACATGTAATATGTAGAATAAAGAATTATCATGATCCCAAACTTTTATTATTATGCACTTTAAAATATATTTTGAAATCTCAGCTAAATAGCTATAACAATATCATTTCTATTTTTCAAGTATTCTATCTTATTGTACAATGACAAACATATATATATTCATACCTCTGAATCAATTATTGTTTCATTAGCATCAGCCATTTTAACAACAATATAATCTTTTTCTTCACTTTCATTTAAGGAGCTATAATCCCATATAAGATGTTCAATAGTGGGATGCAGTCGATGAACATGATATCTTCCATGAAGCCATTTCTCAGAAGAATGTGATGCCATACTATTAGAACGATGAGGATTGCAAGCCGCAACAATGAAAATGTTATCTGGAATTTCCTATAAAAAACAACAACAAAAAAACAACAACAAAGCATAATAAATGTTTTTGGGACTATTCTGGGATCACTGAACATAAAAATTTCTAAAATATCAATGCCAAGAGCAATTACTCCACTTATTGACTTCTTTTGACCAGTAATATAATTATATGGACCTAAACATGACTGTAACTAATTGAGTATTAAATACAATCATTGGAGTTCAATTGAGAGAGATTCCTACAGTACTCTATTAATTAAATATGGAGACAATTAAGGCACAGTAATTTTGAGAAGACCTCAATAAATTACTTCTATTAAAATATGACAATTTATAGCTAAAAGATTATCTATAAAATAGGCTTGTGTGTCAGAACAATGATGATGATCATGACAGACAATGATGTGTGTTCATGAAGAATTAATGAGCTGATCAGATTTGTTAAAGCATCATCATTACCTGAATGGGTAAAATCATTGGACAAGGGGAAAAAATGGTGGAGTAATGCTTTCATCAGGTTTGAACATGTGACCGTCAATTGCGGAGTGCATACACACACACCATTATACTGTAGAGACCTAATAGCTTAATTAAGCTTAAACTATTGTACTCTATAAAAACTGAACACAGCGTTGCTGAACTGAGTTGAAAAAAGTGTTCATTCGTAGCTAACCATAATGGGTATAATAAACAGGAGAAAGCAAGGGTAAATAGAAATAGAAGCAGGTAAGAAAAGGCTGACTGATGTAACTACTTCAATGAAGAAGTGGAAGAAAATACACCGAAAGGACAGAAATACTGAGGAGCAGGAAAGGTAGACATGAGGAGAAGGGTATCCACGAGTAGAAAAGAGGAATAAGAAAAACAGGGATGGCTACAAAATAAAGTTACTTATGCTGCACTCCTAATTAGTGCAAGGTAGTATGTCAGGCACCACCTATTCCGTTCTGCCTCAACAGATCTTTCCCGTTTTCTCTGGCATTATTCTGAAGTCTTTTCTTCAGATTTTTTACAAACTTCTTGTGCCCACATTAATGCTAACATTAAAAAGTATCTTCCGATGGTAGACACACATTGTCTCTGAACTTTGGCCACAATATACCAAAATCAAAATTAAGACTTACTTATAAGTGGCTCACTTCACTTGCCCAAATATTTATTACATGAATCAAGTATGATATGTGAGATATTATCTTGGTGGAAACATGATAATACAATCTATATGACTATTTTCTGTAAAGACATTTAGCATGAGATGAATTTTTAAGGAGAGTAGAGACAAGCTATTGGCAAGAATAGCAATTATTGTGGATGTAATTAAATAAGTCAGTGAGAAGTGAGAAAAAAGAGTGAGTGAGAATAAACTGTGCTAGATTCCCTTGCTCATACAAACAGGCTAATTTATTTTCATGACTTAGATGCAAGTAAAGACTGAGAGTGAAATCTCTAGCTATATCACCTTGATAAGTGTGATTAGTGGTTATTCACAAGAGCTCTCCATTGAGACCGCATTGGACACATATTGCAAGGGTGTGTTCCAGGCTCTCCCATGACTATCTTTACTTTCAAACTTCGCTGTGAAAACCTACTGTAGGGCTAGATATCTTCACTGCCAGTAGTCCACACTAGAGTGGGTAACTCACCTTGTAAAGTTGTGGCTCTAATACATTTACTATTAATTCATTAGGGCTCCCTTACTCACAGCTGATATTGCTTTGACAGGTTGGATAATTTATTTAAAAAAAAAGATAGCTGTAAAAACCTGGGAACTTGTAAGCTAAGCTTGTTACTATAACTACTAGCTTACTTGGTAATGAGCATGGCAATTTAGGCTGAAAGAAAAGTTATAGCTATAGAATATTGCAAGTTACTATGGTTTTGATATAATTATTTTACTTGTCCTACAGTAACAAATTTCAATTTTTAGCTCTTCTTCAAGCCCAGTCTTCTTTTATTTCTTTTTTTTATATCCTCAACAGTTTTATTTTAGTGCTGTTTCAGTAGCTCAGTGCGGCCATTTACAAGCATCTTTAACCTCCCAGTTCCCTAACTATTTATATTCTTGATCATAATGTCTTTAACTAAAATGTTGCTGAATATTCCCATTGAACTTCGTAACATACACAGGTGCTTTAGTAGAAAAGGGTGCCAACGGCAAAAAAAAATGTATGCTTACGCAGATTGAATTGAAGACATAGATATAGTGGACAGCTTCATAAAATACAGCTTCACAAAGTACATAATACTTATTACATGAGTCAAGTGTAATATTGCGAGATATTCCTGAGGCAAGTGAAAATAAACTCTAAGAGTAAAATATCTTTTTTATCACCTTAAGCAAGTGTAATAAGTGGTTCATTTTATGCTGGATATCTGCACAGCAATAGTTTGTACTGTTAAAGGTTAGCTGTAACACTAGAAGTTTAGTTCTTAGACCCCAAGCTGATATTTTAGCTTTCATAGAGAAATTATAGTTGTAAAAACACTAACTAATAATGTATTTGAGGTAATAAACGTGGATATGAGATAATACCATGAGATATCATAAGTTATCTTGTGAACCTAAAATAATTTTGTGAAGATATCTATAGCGTTATTATAATATAATATATAGTAGCTATATATAATTGAAACCTGAAGTGGATTATATATATTTCTGTCCTGCAATGAGACACTGTTAGCAAATTATCTGGTTTATATGTTAAAAAAATTGCTTTAATATTCAAGATATAAAATCAATAATCCAAACAAATACGTGTATTTTATGGGTAATGCATGCATAAAGCTTACTTCTCCATCACACATTTTGTCTATGATTATCTCTTTGAAGAATCCTGGACATGATGAGGTGTTGATTTCATCAAAAAATATCTGCAAAAAAAAAGCTTATAAATAGTAGCAGCAATTATTTTGACAAAACCTACCGTAACATAGTGAGTAAGTCTAACTTGATCATGTTTATTGGCAGTACGCTGTTCATTATTATGCTTCTTTGATCTTCTCCAGCCAACATTACTAGCAGTACTATTATCATCAGGTATTTGGTTGTGTTTATGAAATGCCAAAAGAGTTTTGGCTTGTTGAATTATTGGATCAAGTATACACTTGATGTCAGAAGGCGTCAGCGCAGCATGCACATTGATTTTATGGAAACATGATTCTACTTCAGCATGCATTATGGCATGAAGTAATTCCGCTGTGGTGTTTACACGGGGTGATTTCAAACTTTGAATGTAGATTTGTTTCAAACTTTTAGTTTCTTTACTTTTGATTGTTAAGTGAGGTAAAATTGAATCATTCTGAAATTCACTTAGTATCTTTAAAATATCTTTATGATAATTTGAACACAATCTATTACAATTTTCTATTGAAAATGAATTTTCACTGCTATCTTTCTGTACATAATTCAAACTCTGTGATGACATAACACAAATATAATTTTTAATAGTAATGCCATCATAGTAGAGCACCAAAGTGTGAACCCTCAGCGCTACTTATACTAGCTAGCTATTACAATATCATCTCTGACCAAAACACTAATTTACTGGCTATGCTAACCAGGCATCAATATGGCTCGAGCAATAAGAACGATAGATGTAAATGCTTTAGTATTGTTCCCTTAGTTTCCTTTAGTATAATATGATAAGTCAGAAAAACCCAGAAAAATACAATGCACATAATTATATACATATAGATGCAGGAACACAAAATAATGAACACTGAACATGAAACACAATTTAATCAATTAGTTTAATTAAATCCATTAGTCTGAATGAGAGATCATCTTACATCACCCATTTTCACTACCAAGAGAGGAATAACAAAGGTAATCTGGTGCACAAAGAGTGGGTCTTGCTTGAGATTGTTGGTTATGAACTTGGCCGAGTGAATACATCTGAAGCTGGCAACTCTTCACAATTTTCTGGAATGACATTAAGGTGTTGAAGATTGTGACAAACCTAGCTTCCATTTACTGTTAGAATATAATAAGATTTGGTGTATCAGATTGCCCACTCACTCTTCCCTGGATAGGCTCTCCTCTATCAGACGTAATCCATGCACTATCAGGAATTTTAGGCAATGGCCTTGTGTTGCAATGTCTATCATAGTATCTCTTCTGCTTGAGCTTAAACTCTGTATCTTTCTTTCGAAATTCCTCCAGATAGTGCCAATTTGGTGCACACTTTCCTACCAACTGTGGTAGATTAGACAAAATCTTTCTTTCCATAAGCAGCTCTGCAAGGGAAAGATTACACCAGAGCAATGGTGTTGTCCTATACACAAGCATTGAAAGTTGTGGATCAGGAGTCTCTCAGAATCTTGATTGCTGTTTAAACCACACAATTTACACAGCCATTACTCTGTGGAAAATATGGGCTTGATGTCACATGAGAAAAATTGTAGTCTTTGGAAAATCTTTGGAATTCTAAGGACAAATACTGTAGGCCATTATCTGTCAAAACAATCTGAGAAATACTGTGTTACTCAAATACTGTTTAGAATGCCTCAATCTCACTAGCAGATATATTTGAACCAAGCTTTATGACTTCTATATAACTTGCAACGATAACCAAATAGTCACATCTCTTCAAATGAGAAAGATCAGAACCAACTTTTTGCCATGGATAGTCAGGTATAGGGGATGTTATAAGTGGTTCTTTTCTTGGCATTTCGTTTCAAACACAGATAGAGCCACGCTCAATCAAATCACTTTATATGAGATGATATTCCAGACCACCAAACAGAACATCTTGCTATGAGATAACACATTTGAATGCATTGATGACCATCATGGATTTTTCGTTTAAGGTACCCTCTGAAGGCTGAGGTACCACACTACGCTTTCCATATAGCAACAGATTCTTTTAAAAATTTAACTTGCCTAAAACTTGCCAGTATGCCCTCAATGCTGGGTCTACATTACCCTTGTGGTGGTTTGGCCAGCCCTGTTGGCAGTTGGTAGCTATTTGAAGCAGACCAGATCAATAGACTGAGCTTTAGTATACTCTGCTAGCCTCTGTGAAGTAGCTGGTAGGCTAACTACCATTAAACATTTTACCTCCTTTACCAGCTCAACATTATTGACTACTTCCTTTGTTCTTGGAGCTTGTGACAAAGCATCGGCAATGACCAGTAACATTCCTGTAACTTGCACAATTGAATACTCTACTTGATTCAATCACTACCGAATCTGAGGATGTGTGGTGGTAGGTCATCCTAGAAAAGGAACCAACTGTGTCTCAAAAATATATTCAGGGTGAGCGAAGTGAGACTCTCACTAACAAGCACCTGGTAATATGGCAAAGTTCAAAGAGGGCAAAATTCGAAGAGGTCAATGCATGTCCACCCCTGGAGGCTACTTAAAACGTAAACATTAGCGTGGACGCAAGAAATTCAGGACAAAAGACTTTGAAATAATGCTAGGAAAAGAAAAAAACAGCGAAGAGCAGCGGACACAAAATGGGAAAGACGTTCGCAGTTAGTTTTTCCAGAGTTAACCAAGTTCATTTCTTTTCACTTTTAGCAGCAGTGGTAAGTTAACTTCGTTAATGCGCTGTTCATCATAGCTATACGCCTTATGTAACAGATTTATTCTTTAGATGTATTTTCTCTCTTTTGCAGGCTTTTTTAGACAATACGGAATTAAAATATTTGGTCGCCACCGGGAAGCAAACCCAGGACCGCTTGTATAGCGCACAAGCACTCTGCCACTGAGCTACGACTACCAGCTGGCAAACAAATACTCCAATTCTTTTTTAAACAATACAGAATTAAAAATATTTGGTTGCCACCGGGAATCGATCAACCCAGGACCACTTGTATACGACAGCCTGCACAAGATAGAAAATATATCTAATGAGTAAGAGAAGGCTGAGAAAGTAATTGTGAAGTTTTATTCTTACTTGAAAATCCAAAGTCCAATTAGTCAAGTCACTAAGAAAATTATACCGTAATGCTATATCTACTAGAGAACTAGTACAATAGAGCATTTTGAACGGAGAGTAAAACTAAAACCGTTAGTTTATCGATCCTTACCATATCATCCTTGGAAATTTGATTTCTTACCCCTTGAAAATCCTTTGTCCAATAGTCAACTCATGAAGAGAATACAATGCAGGTCTTGTACTAGCATTCCAGTGAACAAGTATGTATAAAAGTGTTGTGTGTTGCTAAAGAATAGCAATAATCTAAACAAAAATATTTAACAAAAATTATAAGCAGCTGGCATTCAAATTTAAACTTCAGTCAGACCAGCTCGCTTGCCATATGTGCATTTTTCCTGTCTGCGCATAGTGCTCCTCTGTCTTAGTAGACAATGATTGGGAGACAATGCCACAGGACTCCAAACTGATACATGTTTCTGCAATAGAACAGCCCGTAAACAATTTGAGGAGGTATCAGCAGATAAGACTCATACTATTCTCAAAATGTTCCAGGGACACTGCAAATTACTAAGGGTAGTTTATTCAAACAGTATCTTTCGAAGGGTGTGATGAATGTGGTCAGAACCTTAGAGTCATCTGTGAGCGGAATTAGCCAAAATCCTGCATTGGCATCCAACTTAGAAAATATTTTGTTCTATTTAACTGTACCATATCTCATCTACTTTAGGAAGAGGTGCACTTCGTAGAAAACATAGGCAGATCAACACAAATTCAGACAATTCCATCGTTTTTGGTACCACCGGGGAGTAGGTACATAAGCTTTGGGAATGACATTCAGCATTTCCATCCTCTGAAGTTATTTCTGAACTTGAGGACGCTGAAGAAGTGGTCCATTTCGAGGAACAAATAAAGCATGGGGCTTTGCTCCAGGTTGAAGTTGAATATCATAAGGTTCACCCAAGTTTCCAAGTCCTTCGAAGAGAGAGGAAAACTGATTTAGAATTTCATCTGTCCTTGTTATGGTGTCAAGATGGGAAACTATTTTCAATGCCATAATTGCAGGGAGTGCTATTTAAGTTTGTTTTTTTCCCAAGTTTCTCACAACATAGGCATTTTGCTTGCTAACTTTTTCTCCATGAAACAATATTGCTTCAAATTCTCCCAAGACATGAAGAGCAATATTTCCAGGGCCAAACAACTGTTTCCTAGTGGAGGTGTACTAGAAAGACTTTGGTAAGTTACATCAGATATTGCAGTCACTTCTGCTCCTGAATTTAAATTCTGTGTATGTTTCCATTAATGATAGCTTAGCCTTCTATGTTGTCACGTCTGGAGTAAGATACCCAATCCATTGTCCCGAGTTGTCTTCTTCAGATACAGGTACCACCATTTTAGAATGACACTGAGCCTAGAAATGGACTTTCTTATTGCATTGATGACAAAGAACATCTTGCTGGACAACTCTCTCCTGTGTTGCCTTCTTCTACACCATATGCATGGTGATACTGTGCTATCTTCTTATTAGGATTGTAGTCTATTTCATACATGACTCCACCTGAACACAAATCTTTTTGTTTGAGTGCTTGCTTCGCTGACGGATAAGTTTTTTTTTGCTATATTGAGTGTGAGGTCTGGATCTAGTTGAAGCTTTTTCTGACAAAGCTTCATCCTTAATTCCTATAACCAATCTGTCTTGGATCACTTCAGAAGCTAGTATACCATATTCACAATTTTATACCAGACTTTATAGCTCCATAATGTATTTCTCGGCACTCCTCCAAGAAAATTGATTTCTTTTATTAAACCTGCCCCTTTCGTACATAACATTACGTCTGACCTTGAAGAAGTGATTGAGTTTCTTGCATACCTCACTATAGCTCTTCCTTTGTTCTTCTGCTATATTCATGGAAGCAAGTACTGTATCTGTCTCCCACACAATACAGGAGTGTGCTGACCTGCTTCACTTGATGTTCCTCACTTAGGCCAGAAGCAGCTCGAATTAGTTCAAAAACGACATTACCAACGATTCCAGTCATCTGGCTGTTTTAAATGACTCCGGAGCCTGTACTTGAATGTTGGGAGTAGCTATTGCAAATATAATGCTCAGTTCACTGCTGATACCATGTAGTATTGTTCTCAGTAAGTTTCCAAAGTCAGAAAATCCCAGAGAAATACAAAATGTACATACTTAGTGACCAAGGGTGATGTGTATGGATACAGGAACACAAATCAAAGAACGCTGAACATAAAACACAATATAAACAATATTAGTCTAATTGAGTCCATTAGTCTGAATGAGAGTTCGACTTACAAACACTGTCTCATGAGAAAAGAAGCTAAACAGGCAAGATAATTATACACACCAGTATTTTCATTGTGAAATTCCACTTCCAGCACTCAGTTAACTTCGCAGCATAAGCAAGACTACCTAGCATAAAGCAAAACTACCGAAGGCAGCAAAAATTATTTGCTCATGTGATTAAAGCATGACAATAGGTGTTAACCACAGAGCTAGCACCTACATGGAACTGATAGCTTCACATTTTCTCACAATCAGCCCAAAATTAAAACAGTAGCTCAATAAATGTCTTAGTTCTGAGTAGGTTCATACCTAAAATGTTAATTGCCAGTAATCTCCAAAATCAGAGTGTGACAGACAGACAATGAGACAGGCAGGACGACTATTATTACCCTCTCATGCATGCATGCTAAGGATTGATGTTAGTAAATCGTTCAAATCAAGGCACGTGCGCTAAAATATTTTTTGATTTAAACATTATTCCACCCATATTTAGGTTTTTAACAAAGATAGCTTAAAACCATTTCAATATGTTGAAGAAACGTGCATTCGAAATGTAGTGCAATATAATCAATTAGTATTAATGAAAAGAATTAACTTCATGCTAATTTACACTATTGTACAATTTTGAACAAAAAGCCAAATCAATAAAAAAAATTAAATTAAAATATGGGGTATGTACCAAAATAAGAGTACTGTATAATTAATTCATCACAATAATTATGGTTTAAGTTTGCTAAAATTAATGGTCAGTTGCTATTATACTGATTTGCATGAGCTAATCTAAAATATTAATTATGTAAATACAATACTGTAGTTTTGTGTTACCCTATGCAGCTCACTTGATATTTATGCTAAAGCACACCACCAGTGTACATAATTGGCGAGCGAGATACTGATAGGGCTAGGGGGTGGACAATTGAAAATTGGGTATATGTTCAATATAATGAATGGATTGTATGTCCCTTAAGAAGTAATGAAAAGTGTAAATGCTAAGTTGTACATACAATATTCTGCACTAGAAATATCATTCTACTTCAATTACCAATAACTCTTGAACAAGCTCTCAGCTACAAAAAAAATGGCCAGTGTTATTTTTGTAATTTATCTAACAAATACGGAATTACTACTTACCTCGGCTTCCTCCAAGTAGTGGTAGCTTCTTTAGTACTTACTACCTGTGACTCTTGAACCAGTGGCTCTTGATAATCAACAAGTGGGCACTTAGCAGCTCCAAAAAAGGCTAGGTTTTGAAATTATGTCTGATAAAGGATTTTCAATGAACCAGTCACAGTAACTTTTTTATGACTTGAAAAACAAGTGTTCTGCTGTAATTATCTCACAGTTAGTATTCTAAGTTTGAAGTAAGAATGCTGTAGCATCAGAAGAAACAGAAGTCAAGCTTAACAAGCCGAGTTTTTAGGAGAGAAAAAGAACCCACGCATAATATTTAAGTAGCATATGTACAATCCATACATATATTAATATATTTAATACTTATTACATGAGTCAGAATGTGATAGGGTGAAATACTTCATGAGTAGGCTAATTTATTTTCAAGAGCCAAAGTCAAGTAAAAATAATGCCTCAGAGTGAAAAATCTAGCCACATCATTCTGAAGTGTGTAATAAGTGGTTTATTCTACCCTATAGATATCTTCACTGCTGCAGTTTAAATTAGGACTTTAGCTCATACAGTGTCAAGTTGGCTGTAGTAGTTCCCAAGCCCCCAGCTGTTATTTTGGCAGCTGCTCTAATCCAGTTGATAGGCTAGGCTACACCATAGGAAGGTAGCTGTAAGAACCTGGAAAAGTGGTAAGCTTGGCTAGTTGCTACAACTACTATGGTAATGAGCTAGCAAATACAGCTTGCAAATACAGCTTGAAATACAGCTGAAATATCAAGGGTGAAATATCATGAGTTATTCCATGGGTCAGTACCTAAAAATATCTTGTGAAGATTTCTAGGGTGGCCGACATCCAGTGAGTGATATATGGTGTACTGATCATGCTCACATGGCATAGAAACCTAGAAACCAAGTGGCTAATGTAATGGATGCCTTGGATAAGTCTTTCAATTCTTTTTTTTACTGATGAAGTCATTGATCATCTTTTATCTATTATTTGAGGTGGAGCAGAAATGGAATGTGAAAATCAGGAAGGACAGTATCTAGCTTTAAGAGTGAACAAGAAGTTAATCATGACGATGAGGAATTACTGAAATTTTTTTAAGGAAAATAAATCTGTAATACTCAAAAGAAAACATTATCGGACTTGAGAACGTGGTATCGTTGGTGCAAAGGGATAAATGAAAAGCGAAAAATTGAGAATATTCCACCCAAAGAGAATTAGACAGACTTCTCGGTTATTTCTATTGTAAGATGCTGAGTACAAGCAGTAGTCTGTATCGAGTACTTTTACTTCCATTCTAATAAGTTTGGTTAGACATCTGACCAAAGACCTTTACAACCATATAGCATCATATTATGAGATTCTGAGTTGAGCTCATCACATTAGCTACTCATAGCTAGTAACAAAAAGTCTCTGCATTCCTATGAAGTTATTTTATTTAACCAAATCAATATAATTGGAACAGAATGGTATTATAGAATTAGAAGATCTTGAGGGGACGCAATAAGCATAAAAATAAAGCTTAGGGGGACGCAATAACCCAACGCAACAACTCCAGACTTCCTCTTTACTGCGAAATATTGCCATTGTATAATACGTTACATAATTCAATACATTTTCTATGTAAAGGCACTCAATAGGCCGATTCAGTACATAATATATACTTATGTATATTTATATATACATCAAACATAATATACCCAATTTTTAATTGTCCACTCCTAACAGTGTCTCGCTCCCTTTGCTCCCTCGATAATAACTCTGGTGTAATAATCTCACAATGTCTAAAACATTTTTCCTAATTAACCTTTTAAAAAATAATTCGTTTAAGTCACAACTATATTAGTCTTGTGAACCACCCATTCTCCATGCATAAAGGGGAGTAGCACAGGGGAAGGAAAACGTCTGGTAACTTTTGCCATGTTTTTGTGAAATTGTCCCAGAATGTTGGGACTACCAATAGCGGCCACAGTTACGTAAACATCAATCTTACATGTCGACTTCATTTACTCAACTCTATACTTACTGTGTTTATTTTCGCAATGTTCTGCTCAGTGATATTAGGCAGGTGTATGAGGTCACAAAAACGAAATTAATTGCATTCCAGCAATTCAAAGAAACATGGTGAAAGTTACCAGACATTCTCAAAGAATGACCTATACAACATGTGCTTTATGGTTATAAACCAGATATTTTTCTTGTGCATGATCCTCAAATTCATATTACTTGGGGTATACTAATTCATTTGTATATGAAGCACCAAAGGTATGAACCCTCACATCGCTAGCTAGCTATTACAAAGACTCAAAGAATACTTTATTTAGTGCTATCAATATGATATGTAGCTCATACAAATCACTACGTAGCTTGTGCAAGTCAATATGTATTAGATTCATCCTCTTTCTTTGACAACAAGCCAGCTACAAAGCACTCCAACTCTGTATTTATACTGTTAAAGGGCACTGCTATGCAGAAGTCTCCCTCTCAACAAACCAACTGAATTATCTTTTTCAATTTAATGGTAGAAAGTATTCTTACTCAGCTAATTTATCACTTCACAATTTCTTTCTTAGCCTTCTTTTTTTTGTTATATGTATTCTCTCTTTCTCTGTTTTGTTTTTAACAATTCTGGCACATTGAAGGGATTAAAATTGTTTAGTACAACACTGTGATGCCTCTTTCCATCTTCCAGATACTTTGCTGTTGTGTGACAGAATGACTGACTGAATGACCTACTGACTGACACACAAACTGAGTACTGTAACCCACTATGCATGAATGCTAAAGGATAAATAATACTGACACCTAATATTGTAAGAGCTGATATCATTATTTTAAATTAACAATTCAAATAATTCATACAAATTGGAACATACTTACTTCAGGTATATTCATGATTTCTTTATTTTTTTCTGATTTATTACAGATGTGTTTCAAGTGCTCAAATATTCTCTCTTTTAATCTCTTGCACTCAAATTCATAATATTGTTTCCAAAGTTTAGAAAGCATTTGTATTAGAGCAGTTTTTCCGACACCAGTTTCTCCTTCAATTATAACTGGAAATCCACATTCACGTCGTTCATTAATGTTTAACATTTTATAAGTATAATCCAAAGTTAGGACATACTTCGAGTCATCAATAGCTACTATCCTATTGTTAGTTAACTGGACATTAAGAGCACGAGAAAGATGTCCATCTAATATGTCTCTTGAATATTGTCTCCTGCAATGATATAAGATTAAACTTATTCCGAAAAAGAACAATCATAAAAGTAAAATGACTATAATGCAGATAAACCAATAAGAGACAGGTATTTATAACTATACAAAACAAGTTAGCAATTACAATTACAAATGCATAGATAACAACAAAGTTAGTAATTATTACTAATTAAGCAAACTAGCCTATCCACTAAAAAATGAACATGATTATTAATGTAAATTATAGTGGAAAAAATATTTTTATTAAAAATTTGATCTATAATGCATACAAGCAGTATTATTAGCTAATTAGAACATGCTCAACATCAGGGTGAGCTAACAGGTTTCTGTGGTATGTGTCGCATCTTGTATTTGTCATTTAAGTAAGTAGTGCATTGGTTGTATTTCTTTAGTATTTTTTCTTAGCTTAGCTTTAGCTTGGGTATTAGGAGAGTGGGCTAAGTGTAAACAGACTGGTGAATTAAGAATCAGATGGTAGTGGTTACCACGAAGAGCACCGACTAAGGTTTCAAGGTAATTCTGTATGCTTGAATATGTTAGACTGTACCTAAACTTAGATCAGACATAGATCAGACCTTTGTGATATTTACATGAGGAATTCTGTAACAATTCCTATTAATGCCAGAAATGGTTTAAAATTTTCTAGAAGCTAGAACGAAGTTGCTCTCCCTTGTAAATGTTACCCACAGTAATATTGTGAGTATTCCATTTAGTATGCAGAGCATGACAAAAGTAGCTGTAGCAGAATGAAAGACAAAATGTTTATATTTTGAACAAAATCAGCTATACATAATTAAATCATCAATAGAGCTCTGTAATATAAATTGCTAGTGAATCAGTACAAAATATAATCATTGTAATAGCTAGGTAATAATTATAACAGTACATACGTAAATGGTCTTGTTTGTATTGCATCTAAATCAAGCAGATATTTTTAGTGATAGCCTATACCATTTCACATTAGTTGTATTTTCATTCCACCATTGCCATTAACATTATGGCAAGAGAAAGAGAGACTGTTAGGGGTAAACAATGTAAAATCAGATATATGGTATGTATATATGTATAGTATATATATGTATGTATGTATATTTCATTTGTATGCTCCTTAAACACATGTGTAGAATCTTTATTCTCCCAATAATATAGCTTTATAGGTATTAGCCTGCAGTCCGACAACCACTGCATGGCTATTATGTTGAAATGCGGGTTTTTTCAAAGTCATAAAAAGTTGTGGATAGTAGTTGCTATTGTATTAACAACCCTTTACTAGGCATAGTGTAAATATTCGGCAGTTTTTTTACAAGCTGACTGAGTGATTGTGATCATGAGCCACTTATAATTGAGATGGCCAAAATGGCTTAATTCAAATATCTATTACAGACGCTACCACCATAACTTTGGAAAACTGAGATGCATAATTAAAAAACAACAACAACTCTGGCTGTATTTTGCAGCAACTACATGCTTATTAGATGTATTCTCTCTCTTTCACAGGCTTTTTTTAAACAATATGAATTAAAAATATTTGGTCACCACCAGGAACCAGGACCACTTGGTTACCACACAAACGTTCTGCCACTGAGATACGTCAACCAGCTGGCAAACAAACACTCCAATTCTGTATTAATGCTGTTAAGGGATACTGTTATGCTGCTACAGTCTCACTCTCAACAGACCAACAAAAATTCTCTTTTTTCAAAGCTTCTTTTATCCGTCCAGAACACTTGTGTGTTAAGCTAGCGATCCCAGGTTCGATTCCCAGTGGCGACCAATATTTTTAATTCTGTTTATAAAAAAAAGCAAGTGAAAGAGAGAGAATACATCTAATGAGTAAAAAAGGCTGAGAAAGAAATTTTGAACTACATACTCGTTGTTAAGAGTGTGGGAGCAGCCACCCTGCAAGAGACACAGACGAGGAGAGAGAAGAGGAAGACAATAAACCCGAAAGCCGCACCCCCAGGGAGGAGGACCTGAATGGATGGGAAGCATGTTTGCGCAAGCATACATGCCTTCATCCATATAAGTATCTAACTATTTATTGACTATTAAACATCGTATAAAAGTCAGCGTTTGCATCACGTTGTTTTTGTTCTTGTCATTTTTAGTTCGAGAATGTCCAGACTTCCCATTTTACCTAATTAAAGTTTTGCATCACGTTGTTTTTGTTCTTGTCATTTTTAGTTCGAGAATGTCCAGACTTCCCATTTTACCTAATTAAAGTTTAAAAGCTTAAATTAGAATAACATACTTGGGTGTTTGTATGAGCTGAAACTAGAACCTGGTGACAGTGATACCACTGGGAAGAGTTGGAGTGCTGAGAGGGCAGAGCCAAGTGTAGTGGCAGCGGTGGTCAGAAACATTCATCGAGGACAAAGACCCGTCTTCTTCACGTGCAGATCCGTGCCCACAACAGGAGCCATCGTGAACTGAAGAACTATTTAATTCATTTTGTTTCCTCATTTTTTTGCTTGCCTTGTTACCATTGTGTTTTCCTTTGCCTTGTGTTGCATTTTTTTAATATTCATTTTTGTGCACGTGCTTACAGGTGCTGTGGAAGTGTCGGTGTTCTTTATATTCGTCTGGTGTGTCGATAGTGTGGTCAACTGAGGATGCCAGGAGAGAACTTTAGCAGGAAAGTAGCCAGCCAGGTCCCCAAAGATGACTACAGAGAGGGCTATGAAAGTGATGCAACGTACAAACGGTCCCTCCCTTCTTGGCAAAATCCTTCATGTTGGGCAAAGACGTGAAATCCATCAGCGAGCTCCAGTCAGCCTATATGGAGTGGCTGGACTCCAAGCCTGTGCTTGCCAAGTCAGATATCAAATCGGGTGGGAGTAGAGATAAAATCACATTCTATACATGTCATAAGCATGGCCATCATGCCTTTGAGTGCTTGTTACGGTCCAATAACAATAATGGCAGCAACCCCAACAGTGGCAGTAACCCCAACAGTGGTAGTAATCTCAACAGTGTGAGACAGAGTACATTCAAATATTTTAAGTGTGGTCAAGCTGGCTACAGGGCCTACGAGTGTCCCAACAAACAGAAGAGTTCTCTGAGTGACGTTAGCAAGTTAGTCAACAGGGTACACTCTAAAGAGTGTGACAGCACAGTGACGGGGTCTATATGGATCCCGTCGAATTTGTCATAGATTCGGGAGCACACATAACAGTCGTACCGGATAAGTTTGTGTACACAGATCAGTTGTTAGAGGAGTGTATATGGCTAATTGAAGCCACAGGTGTTACAGTTAGAGCGCACTTAGCTAAAATCAGTGTAGAATTGTTTGGTACAACATTTGACAGAGTAGTTGCCATTGCTCACGCAGACTCGCTGTGTGACCGAGTTCTGTTTTCGGTAACTATGCCCCAATATTGCATGAAGTAGCTTGTGTTTAGTTCATGTATTTCAAATAAGGAAATGCAAGCATGTCCTGTTGTTAATACCAAGAGTAGTAATGTGAAGAAAACAATAAACAATGTGCCAGAACCGAGTGCTAGTGTAAATACAGCTGTTAACAGTGAGAGTGAACAGTGTGTAGAGGTGAATGCTGTTGCGCGTAGCATGTCCAGGCAGATAGAAGAGTCACAATGAATGCAAAACGAGATGGACAGGGACAGTGTGCATCCTAGCCCATTAGATGAGCAGCATGTCGGTGACAATAGTGATGACATATCAGGGGAGTAAGAACCGGGGGGGCCGGGGGGGCCTTGGCCCCCCCAATGCTGCAGAGGAGGGGGGCCCGGCCCCCCCTTCAATCTTTCCTTAATAATGTATTGGCTATTTTTAATTAATGTTCCCT
>WLWI01001104.1_pt1:10000-23647 | contig 23647 bp, 14 predicted proteins | sample 6701501 | NCBI WGS metagenome assembly WLWI01 (sample SAMN12718690, study PRJNA515312) | sponge metagenome | isolation source: marine sponge | host: Mycale hentscheli | place: New Zealand: South Island, Marlborough, Capsize Point | collected 2014-11-01 | reverse complement strand
TACTCGCTACGCGCATGCGTAGTGTACCGTACAATATAAACCGTACAATATGGGAGAATACAGAACGCTCGCGTGATGCGGAAATATTCAAGTAAAAATATCAAAACTGCAATAAATATATATATATTTTTTTTGACTTTTAATTTTTTATTCTGTAGGTCAAAGCACTCTAAAATTGTTCCCAAAGTTTCCAAGTCAATTGGACATTTCGTTTATTTAGTTATAATTTTTGTTGTCAACACTATTTATTGTTTCACCGCCCAGGAAGAATCCAATCTTTCGGGTTTTACCGTTACCGTTTGTGGAGCGTGTCTTCATCTGTCTTTGTTTACATTACAGTTCAAAATAAAGCATACAGGAAGAGCTATTCAACCACGTAAACTGCACTCCAATTGGGATAAGTGTGAGCGACTGCGCACGCGGAGTGTTCTTTCTTTTTTGATCGAATCAAAGTTGGTGTTGTAGAATCTCTCTCGCTATTTTGTCCCACTATGTCTGACCGAAAACAATCTAGGAAGCGCCCTAGAGGCTTCTGGGCACTCCGTATCGAAGGGGCACTTCCTAGATCGTTTTCGGTCCGACATAGTGGGACAAAATAGCGAGAGAGATTCTACAACACCAACTTTGATTCGATCAAAAAAGAAAGAACACTCCGCGTGCGCAGTCGCTCACACTTATCCCAATTGGAGTGCAGTTTACGTGGTTGAAAAGCTCTTCCTGTGTGCTTTATTTTGAACTGTAATAAGCTATAGTTTGTAAACAAAGACAGACGAAGACGCGCTCGACAAACGGTAACGGTAAGACCCGAAAGATTGGATTCTTCCTGGGCGGTGATACAATAAATAGTGTTGACAACAAAAAACTATAACTAAATAAAGAAATGTCCAATTGATTTTAAACTTTGGGAACAAATTAAGAGTGCTTTGACCTACAGAATAAAAAAAAAAAATTAAAAGTAAAAAATCAAATAAAAAATCATTGTTTGTATGGTAAAAGCCCCCCTTAAAAGTGGAAAAAAGTATGCATGCATAGTAAAGTTGTGACAAAAAGAAAAAAAAACATTTTTGTATGGTAAAAGCCCCCCCTTAATGCTTTTTTTTACTTTGGGTCTTAGCAAAATATTATAAGGCTTATTAGACCAGCACAAAAAAATGGTACTTTTATCCAGTGTCCCCATATTTTTGGTAATCTGCCCCACTAATTATGCTGTTCTTAATGCACATTATGTTTAGCTCATTAAGCAGCCACGCTCCATACATATATGTGACCGGTTTTGGGAAAATCGGCCTAAACGCGGCAAACAATTTTTTTCAGTATCCCCAGGTAAAGCCTTTTGGGTCGATTTTTTTCGAAAAAATTTTTTATGGCAGAAATGGATAGACACCAGTTAGCTCTAGCTTATGACGCAGTTGTGAGCTCTGGCGTGCTCTAGAACTCACACTAGGAGGCTAGAATCACTAGCCGATTGAACTCGTGTGTACGGAGAGTTGCTAAGAAATTATTGGCGGGCTTTTCACTAACAGCGGGAAAAAACTGTAGCTAACTAATTCACTTACTATTCTACATAATTCACGTACTCACGCAATTCTCGACATCATAGTTTCTTAAGGAGCCCTGCATTTAGCCTTTTAGACTTCTTCCAATCCGCCTGTAACGGTTTATTCCATAGTGTACCGGAGACACGCAGTAATAGTATACGGACACAAGTCACGCCCCCCCGACCTTAGCAACGCCTTTACCCGGCGTTATTTTCGAAATCAGCAATAAGTTTAGCAAAAATACTGAAGTGTTGTAGTGCAAAAACGGCTTGTGCTACAGCTTCCAAATTAGGAGGACGGCATCCCAAGACCCCGTGCAGCCTACTGGTAGAATAAATTAGAAAACTTTAGATGCCGCGTTTAGGCTGATTTTCCCAAAACCGGTCACATATGCTAATACAGAATCACCATGTATTATACGTATGCACTCTCATATCTATTTTAAGAGTCAGAAGTTTCACTAGAATGTAATTACTTCCATATAAGCTCAGAAGACTTCATCACAATGAACAATGCAAAACTTACCAGATTGCGAAACTTTCTCCAAATCATTTCCTTCTACTTTGATTTCATCCTTGGTCCCAGTTGGGGTACAAGTAACACCCTCGCCCATCCTCACGGTACGTGTGTATTTCTCTCCCAAAAAGTTTCTGATGTCCACTACTGTCTTGTCCTCGTTCATGTGCATATTGATAGGGAAATGAGCGTACACAGCTTTCATCTTGAACAGAAATCCGTAGGTAACACCCTTGAACAAATTATTTATGTGGCCCTTCACCGTTTTCATACACGCACTTTGCTTTCGGTTAGCAAACCAAATGTCCAAGCGAAGTCTTCTCTTAGATTCCTTAATCATCTCAATGGAAAGGTGGGTGAAGGATTTAGTTAATGTACCTCGCCTACCCTTCACAGTGACAACCCTGTTCTTTACTGACAAAGTAACTGCAAACAAAAAATAAGGTGAAAAGTGAAGTTGAGGAACTTGGTCCACCCTCGTCCTACTTACCATTATCAGGAATGGTCACAAATCCAGACTCTATAATAGTCTTCATCCTTGGAAGACCTGATAAAATTCCAACAAAATGACATTTTTTCAAGCTATTTAAATCGTTTTACAAACGATTGCTTTATCACTGTTAAGATTAATTACTTACCCCTACACTCGTGACAGCTTCTCCCTCCCCAAGTTCCAAAGAAAGCTCACTCAGCGCGCATGCGCCTAATAATATCTATCCCAAACCGGCCCCGCCCCATTCTGGTATCCGCCCCTCAAAAGCGGATGTTGTGGTTTGTGTCTGTGCATTAACGTATAAAAGCAAACATAAATTGTTCAGACGCGGATATGTTCTGTGGATCTAAACAAGAATGGCCCGAATGTTGTGTATCTTGTTGGTCGTAGCTTCGGTTATTGCTCTTTCAAAGTGTTCTTTTTATTACCATGACCGTCCCCTTGTCACCATTCAGGTTGGAACTCTTCGTCTACCTGTAGTAGGAGTCTACGTCTTTGACTACGCCACAAGGCGAGACGTATCCACAGCTGAATTGGCGGTGGTAGAAGATGCCAATTTCGGGTGCGAGAGTGAACTCCCCATGTCGAACTACAGTTTACCGGGGAAGAATTCTTACTTTGTAGTGATGGTACCCATCGTGGGAGGCTCAACTTGCTCAGACTATCGCAAGGCCGTAGCTGCAAGTGAAGTTTGGGGAGCTTCAGGCATTATTTACTATTACTCACCGGATGACCCTCGAGGTGGAAAGTTGAGCAGAAGGCCCAGTTCATCTCCCCAATTGGAGAGGTTCTCAGCCACTAAGATAAAGCTGACTGCCAGCCAAGCAGTGACTCTGTTTTCTGAGATGGATAAAGGAGCAATGACTCGTGTGTCTGTTACGACATATTCACATCCTTTACAAACAACGCAGACCTTTTACTTTATCATTTTTGCCTTCTGCATCCTCATGATTTTGTCGTGCTTGTGGTTTGTTATGAGCTATCTGAAACGGTGTCATCACTCCATCAAGAGGCGACGACGAAGGGTAAGTGTGAACTTGGAGGATTGAACTATACCAACTACAATATGTTAAGAATTTCATAGGAAAATGCTTTAGATAAATGAGATGTGGCTGGCTTATAGTGAGTAGGTGGAATTGTTTTGTATCTGTAGGCTCAAACTGCCAACGAAACAAGACGCGTAGTCAATCAACTTCCAGTCAAAAACTTCAAAGTGGACAAAAAGGTGAGTTTAGTTATTTGGTTTTTGTTTTGTTTTGTTGTTTGTTACTAAAGAGCTAGAGGTCCTAATAAGTGATGAGAGAGAGAGAGAGAGAAAAAAGAGAGAGTGTGAGAGAGAAATGAAGAAGTTCACAAGTGGTGAGAAGTGCTGTAGGTTGTGTTATCTAGTACTCTAGGGCGTTAATTTATTATATCACTTTACTGTATGGATCGTGTTCCACTGCAGTGCATCCTGACACCTGTTGTACTGCTAGTGCATGTCCCTTAACACACCCTGCCCACCTATCTACCAGGTCATGAGGGACATCCTAAGGCATTCCTCCCTGTGTGCTATCAGACAGGCACAAGGGGGTTGGTCGGTCATCTGGTCCGCTGGGATAAGAAATTATTGGCATTAATCAGTCGCCATGCCACCATGTTGCCCAGCATTGGTGCTATTAGCAGGGGAGTACTGTGAACTTCATTACTGACAATGTGAAGTGGAACTTGTTTGGGGCAATCACTTTTCTGAAATGTCAATTAACTGGAGGTCATGTGGTGTAGAGTGTCCTGATGTACTGCCTGACAAGTTGGTAGTACCTGATTCAGGTTTTAGCCCGTGTTTTGCTGCTGGAGAGGAATGAGTTGTAATACTTTATCTCTAAACTAACTATCAACAGTTTCAATATCCCTGCTTCATTTGTGTGTGTGTGTGTGTGTGTGTGTGTGTGTGTGTGTGTGTACTGTATAGACTACAGAAGATCCTACATGTGCTGTCTGCTTGGAAACCTTCCGAAACAATGAAACCATCCGTATCTTGCCATGCAAGTATGTTAATGTATTTGTTTATGTTTAGTATAACTGGCAGTAATGTAGATTCATAGTTATTGTGAACGAGTGGGAAGGATGTATATAAGGAAACCTCAAGTGACGAGATGTTAAACATTGTGTAATGCTGCACAACTTGTTTGTCCTTAAAAAGAGTTCATGACAGGAGGTAGCATCATGGCCAGTGGTGTGAGCAGTCCCTCATTATTAATGTGTGGGAGGATGGTGACTGAGACATTCTTTGGAAGATGCAGAAAAAGGAAATAGATTGTGTTATAGGAAACTGTTTTGAACCTTTGTGTATACATATACTGCAAAGGTGGGTGACCTTGGTTGGCTTCAAGGTGGGAAAGGCTTCTCAAAGATATAAAATAATGATAATTAAGGTCAGTCCCAACAGGCTACATTTTTATGACTCACATGACATAGTTACATTATCAAAGATGCAAGAATTCCTCAACCACTTAGTGTCAACTTGTTCACGTTTAACAAAATCTGCTTCTCTTCCCCCCCCCCCCCCCTCCCTATATTGCACAGGCACGAATTCCACAAGAAATGTGTCGATCCGTGGTTGAAGATCAAGCAGAATTGCCCAATGTGCAAAGCTCCCATCACCTCCCCTTCTACTGCGTCTTCCCATCTTACATCCTCCCTAACCAACAACAACAGAGCAACATCTCCGGTCTTAATTGATGCCACTGAATTTGAAATGAGCCGGGATGTGGAAGCTCAGTCTCAGGGTTCAGTGGAGTCAGAATCTAGTAGCACAAGCTTGTCTCCTCTCCTCCACCTTACTCGAGAAAACATACCAAATGATAGCGGTGTCACTCTGTCCGTAGAAACTGTCTCAACTCAGACAGGCAGTGAGAGGGGTGAAGTTGAGCAAGTTGCCATACCCATTCCAACTTGACCCTCCATAGACCCTCCTTGTTAAGTTCTCCTTGTGGTGCTAAGTTCCTCAATAATCCTTTCATTCTGCGATGGACTTTACCAGAATATATATGTACATATCAGAACACGTTTTCAGTTTGTTTGTGTCAGTCATTATGTTGTGGTTTGTGTTCGATTTGTTCCACTCAGATATTATTTAATTTTATAGTTTTGAATTCTTTCTTGACTTGAACAGTCGCTTTTGTAATTTTACAAACACTCTATAAATCTAAAGAATATGATGGATATAACTGCAAGATCTGTAGCATAGGCTGTGAGTTAGTCATACCTAATGAGGAAGTATTTGCATGCACACATAACACACACTTTAGTGACCTAATATTAAGTCACCACTTGAACTGCTCATGAATTTTATTAAAAAGGTTGGTCACAGGGTTTGGGGGACAGAAGGTCTGAGGAGAGTAATGAATATAGTTAGCTGACATGGTAGGTGTATGTTACTTTTATTTCGTAACTAATTACCTTCAGAGTTTGTGCCAGAAACACTACCCATTGCTTTGTAAGGTCATGTCAGCGTTTGTATATGTAGTGTAGCAGGAAAGTATGTACATTGTTTAACTGAATTCTCTCTGGTGAAGTGTTGGCCAAAACTGATTCAATTTGCATCCTCCAATTTGTGCTGATTAACCTCAGACATTTTCCTTCCTCTCTCTCGCTTTCTCTCGCTCTCTCTCTTATTTTTATTTATATTTATTTATTTATTTGTGTGTGTGTGTGTGTGTGTGTATGTGTGTATGTGTGTGTGTGTTGGGGTTGGGTATTAATTTGTGTTTACCTGTGCACTCATTGCTCACACTACTTTTAATAGTGCTACCAGCCAAGTACACTAATGGCAATGCTGGTGACAACAGTTATTCTGATTTTCATCTGACAAATAAGAGCTGCAGTTGCACACTCACTGCTCGCTCATTCATTCTGCCAAAGTTATTAGCTATCTGGCACTAGCACGCACCTTGCTCACTCCTGACTTAATTGGCATCCCAACTCTGCCAGCCAAGAGCTCCTTTTCATCACACTGACCTCAACAGCGCTGCAAAGTACCTCTTACAACTGCCGACCGTGTCCAGCATGCTGCACTCTAACTTGTGCAATGCACATGTGCCTGTCTCTTCAGAAAAAGTACCTAACTAGCTTTATAAAGAGTGCAATTTGTACTTTCCAAAGCCAAGCAAATAACTACTTTTTTATGCCAATTTATAAATGCATTTTTTTTGGAGGAAATAACAGACCACATTAGGGCAGAAGGGTCGAGGGTGCAGAGTTTAAGTGTGGTTAATGACATGTTGGGGTTATCACAACACAGTTGGTTTTATGCATTGAGAGCACAATCCACGTAAGAATCAGTATGCTAGAATACATGCAAGCCATATGTTTTGTCATGGTTGTTGTTGTTATTGTGCTTTTGTTCTTGTGTGTGAGGCCTTCCACCAACCTTCCCATTGATTTGAACTCTCTCTTATGATTCTTTTTACACGAGCAGCTCTATGCTAAGTCACACATGCCATTGCTGAATTGCCGTAGCTAGGTATGATGCATTGAGTCAGAAACATGAAGACACCACCTGAACTATTAAAATGCAAGAGCCAAGCCAATAGAGTATGGAACAAGCATAAATTGCTTTAGGCAGTCTATCTTCAATACAACTTGCATACTATGGGTCACCGGTCTGTATTATGACCACCTAACCACCAGGTTCACATACTATATAGTTTCAAGACACCACAAGAGTCTGTGAGTCAGCACATCATGCATGGGTATTTACACTCTCATGCACTAATTACTCAAGCATGCTCACACGGCGACCATTGTGAACCATTTTAATGCATTGAACTATATCGCTTATTGAACTCTTGGCCAATGCAATAAAACTACTGTATCTAATCTAACCCACTTGAGCACAAGTGCAAAAATGGAACTCCTACAAGTAAAGCTACCTTACACAGTGCAACAGAGCACCAGTCAGCCTTGTCATGTTCCCATGTCGACCTTCAACGACCATTAAATCTAGGAATACATAGTAACACTTGACCAGAGACATGGGCACCATTCTTGAAGGATTGACCGTGACAACTGTTTGAACATGGAATATTCTGGATTCCATTTCATACAACTAAAGCCATGCCTACTGGAAATCGGAATTAGCATGGATTCACAAATGCTGCTGAAAAAAAAAAGAAAAAAAAAGGCAACTTGACTATGCTTGGAAGGGTTAACTGATTATTTAATTAAAAGCAAGAACAAACAAAAACAAAATACTTTCTAAATGTAATGTTAGATAATCTTAAAAACACATTTAGATAATCAAAACACATTTACCAAATGTACTCTACATGCAGTTCACTTCTAACAAGAATACATACACACATACGCATTAAAAAACCCAAAACGAAGCTCCAATTCTGTAAACAATATTTTCCAACATTTGGAATTTTGCTCCCAAATGAAGTGAATTCCTTTGCTTCAGGTTGGCACCCATTGTAGGAAGTTGTAGGGGAAGAATCACTTCACGAGACATGACAAAACTTGGCAGTATAATTAAATAGTGTATCAACATCTTTTTGAGAAAGAAACTGCGAATATGCAAATAGATGATGCAAGGTATGACCTTTATTCTCTCTCTCTCCAACAGTGTCTGTGTGTGTGTGCGTGTGTGCATGCACACTGTGTGTGATGCTACAATTTCATACATACTCTTCACTAGAACTGTGACTGGAACTTTACAGCATATGTGTAGAAACTTTACAGCATATGTGTAGAAACTTTACAGCATATATGTAGGAAATTTACAATGAAGACATTGGTAAAGCACCCTAAACATTTCTTTCAAGATTATTTTGAGATAATGGATAATGTTCATACAACTAAAAAAGATTACATTCTCACTAAAAAAAATGCAGCTTAAATATAGAAGTTTAGTACAGTTGAACCTTTCTAAAGGGCCTTCTACAAGGGAAAAAAATCTTAGTTGTTATTTATCATTTGACTAAAAAATATTGAGAATACATGATTAAGGCTGTGTGTGACAAAACTATTTCCTGGTAAAAGAGAATTGCTGGTTGCTATGGTAATTACGTGCAACTTCATCATTTATTTTTTGTGAATGTTTCTTGTTTGATACACTATAGTCACATGTTAGTGGACTGACAACATCCCTGTAGCAGTGGGAAAATTGGAGATGCACCTTTGCACAGATTTCATTATACATAGTTCCACGTGGAGGATATGTGAACTAGCTACCTGTCAGACTTGAACTGCTTGTTAGAGATGCTAGTGCAGCTGTGTTTAAGATATGTGTCACAAAGTCAACCTTCTCGTTCTACACTTCCCTTTTCATAGCTATATTACCATTAGATAAGAAAGGAAAAAAAGAAAAAAAGAAAAAAAGAAAAAAAAGGCAACAAATGAACAGGCAAATAGAATATACCCACAGCTGCAGTTCACATGGTTGCTAAGCAACATCAGTGCTATGTATAGCAGTAATAACAAAAGACTCCAGTTAATTTATTTTCGTGTGGAAATTGGAGGTGGAATTACATCACACTTGGATTAGTAATTGGAAAGTGAAAACTGGAATGGCTGGACTTAAAAAATATGAACGTGAAGGTCACACTTCAGAATGTTGTCTGTGATAGTTTTTATATGGCCTTTGACATGACCTCCCACTGCTTCCTATTGGACTGGAGGTTCTCAAAGGCACTGGTAGAACCTGGCAATAGATCCTGCAGCAACCTATAATAGAATAGGAATCAGACTTATCCTTGAAGAACAGCTAATATATGACACGTGCACACAAACACACATGTGCATGTACACACATGTGCATGTACACACACACACACACACGCATGTAAACACAAACACACACTGCATCCTGCCTACTCCCCAGTATAGTATAAGACTCACTTGTAGGCTGGTCCAGAAATATTGTCCAGGAAACCGAGCTGCTGCTCTGGTATGCGTGCCTTGTTCCTGTCCATCATCTCACTGGGGGTCTTACCGAGCGTCTTCTCCATGTCCCCCTGGGTGAAGAACTCCGTGTAGACTAGGTCAGAGATACGCCTGGACCACTCCCACTCTTTAGTCCCAGACGACAAGTCAGAGCAGGTCATGAGGATGGAACTCAAGAGCTTGTGATGGTCACCATTAGTGGCGTCATATCCAACTATAAGAGACAAACACAAACAACAACAACAACAACACTGACAATGTACTCCTAAACAACAACAACAGTGACAATGTACTTCTAAACAACAACACCGACAATGTACTTCTAAACAACAACACTGACAATGTACTTCTAAACAACAACACTGACAATGTACTTCTAAACAACAACATTGACAATGTACTTCTAAACAACAACATTGACAATGTACTTCTAAACAACAACATTGACAATGTACTTCTAAACAACAACATTGACAATGTACTTCTAAAGTATATGTAATGAGTACATTTTACAATGGCAATAGCTACTTGTCACTACACTGTTTGAGGACACAACTAACCCTAAGGGCTGTCGTGTATCTCCTATTACCACCGAGCCACGGCAATAACAAGATGTGAAGATAATCTGCATGCTTACTAAACAAGCAGTCTCTTGTTATTGCAGGACAATTCTGCCCTTGCTGATTATTCTACAACTCTGTTGGCTCAGCAGTGAGCTGATTAAAATTCTACAACTCTGTTGGCTCAGCAGTGAGTTGATTAAAATTCTACAACTCTGTTGGTTCAGCAGTGAGTTGATTTCAATTTGAGCATCTCTAACTGTAATTCATTGCCAGCATTACCTATAACAATTGTTACACTAACTGATCTATTGATGCTATAGAATAATGTCAACAATTAACAAAATGAAACCTAAAAAGATAAATAGGCCAACACTAGTGCCGAACCCTTAGAGCTTCAAAGCTTAGGTGCTGTCGTTATTGAGACAGAAAAAAAGCTGCTGGACAAGCTATACAGATTATTGACAAGTGCCTACAATGTATGTGCATGCTACAGTGAATTGCAGAAAGAAAACCCACAGTATGTCACACTATATTGTTTCTTACTTTCTCTATCCAAACAATTGTGAATAGGGCTAATGTGGCATGAACTTAAGAAGTGTCACTTGTAATGCATTTAAAAAAAAAAAAAAGTCAAATTGAAAATTATGATATTTGACAAAATAATAATTGGCATGCTAACCCTCACTCATGCTGACGGTTAATAAATAGATTCTGTCAACAAGAGGGACTATGGAGGCTTTCCTGCCATTCACATTGTGGGATCCAGTCTCAACACTGAACAACCATTCAGTGTTGTTATAGCTACTAAACTAACACACAATGAATAAAAACTTGCAAGACAAACAAACTCCAAGATAATGTCCTACCGTCTGCCATTTTCTTTGCATCCTTCATGATTCTGAGGTGGTGCTGAATGTCAGTGGAGAGGATGTTGTGCTGGATGAGGTCCAAAAGCTTCTTGTACTCCTCACGGGACACATGCTCAAAGATGTTGCTGGACTCCGAGTTCAAGATGCAAACAGTCTGGGCAAAGTGATGTCTCTGTGATTGTGTGTGTGTGTGTGTGTGTGTGTGTGTGTGTGTGTGTGTGTGTGTATGTGTGTGTAAAGGATTATGTAATTGCACTGATAGGTCTGAGAAACAGCTTCAAATAATATTAATGTGCTTCAGCACAAATGGCGAGCGAGCTATTGTGCACAAGCAGATCAAACCAGGTAGAATATGATAAAAGCTGATTTCCACCTTTACAAAATCTGTATACAAAAGTAACAATAAGGCTGCATTCATTTAGTTTGCCTGAAGTTAATGTCTCAGATCCTGTTCACCTAGTTTTAGAAGGCATATCATTCAGTCTATTTAGTCCTAAAAGTAGTTTAAAGTGTTTGTGTAGCCATTGGCCATAGTAATGATAGCCTCATCTAAGTAACCTGTGTTCCTGACAAAAAGCACTCTAGCTACGTAAAAATGGCGTGTTAAATTACATATGGTAAGGGGTTTCAATACCATCGTAACCACTTTCTGCAACTATTTGACTTGGGGAAAAACAACAACAAACAACAAAAAAATGTGCATTTCTAAGGAATTACCACACAGTTTACATTCTTACCCTAAATGGTGACTTGCTTACTACAGCAGAAGCCAAATAAGCTGTGTAAAGGCCACTAATATGTTGTTGTTGTTTTTTGGTAGTTGTTTACATTGTGCTATTCTTTAGCTAAGCATTAGCTGTAATGCTCTACACTTTCACATACACTTAAACACAAGTCTTACTTTCGTGACTTGACTATAGGACAATGGATCTTCAAGTAAGAACAATACTGCCGTGTAGGACTATAACTATGACAAACAGCACATTAGCCAACATAACTTCAACTGCCACTAATTCCAATGGAAAATGAACTCTTGAAGGTTTGTAAGACTTAACTGCGTCCACAAAAAATCAGATATATCAGACACAACCTAATTCAAAGGGATAAACAATTGATGATACGGGTAATGATCAATAAACCTAAGAATTCTGTTTAGTGGAGTATGGGGATGGGGTCGACTACCAAGCAAAGTACCAAAATGACATACATATATCCAAACATGCATATAAACTAGTGGTGTGCTTGTGCACAAATATCGAACGAGCCTGCGTTATTAAGCTACAATAATATGTATTTTACCTGAAGAAGCTTTTTTTCATGTAGACTAAAGTGGATTATAATATATATATATATATATATAGCAGTTGACCATTAATTTTAGCAAGCAAATACAGAATTACTTACTTACCACCAATTTCCTGAGTAGTGGTAATTTCTATAGTATCAAATTTAAGCCATTATGACTACCACAATTACCAGTAACTCTTGAACAAGCTCTCAGCTACAAAAAAAGGCCAAAGATATTTTTGTAATTTTAGCTTGACAACCAACAAGCAGCACTTAGCAGCCCCACCAAAACAGCAAAGTTGTGAAATTTTGTCTGATAAAGGTTTTTCAGTGCCATAGTAACCAGCGCAGAAACTTTTGTGATTTTAAAAAACACGTATTTCGCAGGAATTATCTCACAGTATGGAGCCCAAGTTTAAAGTAAGACCTGCTGTAGTATCAGAATAAACTAGGGTCTAGCCTAAAAAGCCATGTTTTTAGGAGAAAAAAGGCACCTACACATGTGTTTAAGGGGCATATGTACCAAATATACATACATATAACATATCCCCGATTCTCAACTTGTTACCCCTGTATAGTGTCTCGCTCACTTAATATATAAGGATGTATAGACTTATACAAATTCATTTGCCCAAAAAAGAGTTGTTTTCTTAAGATTTCCACACACACACACACATGATCATTTAAAGACAGCCATCTAAGCCTCAGTCAGTTACAACCACCATCTTCATTTGTGTGCCTCATACATTGACGAAAACCAGTCATTCCCAATACTTCACTCACACATTGAATTCATTGACTTACCTCCATGACTGAACCCACGGAGCTGTAAAGTGATGCCAGTGTAGAATTCTGTAGAATACAGCAACATTTAAAACAACCATTGGTTGGTTTATTTTAGCGACCTAATCAATTAACTCATACTACGTAGCTCTCTGGCCTGTTTATCCAGCTAGTTCATCTGTGCCATACACTTTCATCTCTGCTCTTCATGCTTACTGAGGAGACTTGAAAGGCATTGTTAGTGCCTCTGTGGTCGATGTCGTGGGTTAGGCAAGAGATGAAGAGGGCCAACATCTCCAGTTCATTAAGCAGGGGCAGTCCCTCACAATTCTTGTACACCAAATAGCTGAAATGGGCCACTGACAGGGCGTGCTTCCAGTTGTGGTAGGCAGGGTCACGATAGCCTTTTTTCACCATCAGAACAAACCTTCAACAAATAAAAAAATAAAATGAACCAGCAAAATGCACATTTCAGTTTGATGAATCCAAAGTGTATTGATCAACTGTAGCTGTTTTTTGTGTCACACAAGAAAGTCCCCTAAAAATAGTTGGTAAAATAGCTTGGCATCCCCTAGAATAGCTTGGCATCCCCTAGAATAGCTGGGTATCCCTTAAATGAGTCCAAGTACATATTATTTAACTGAGTCAGTCAGACGAACCCACTAAGAATG
>WLWI01001104.1_pt1:0-7500 | contig 23647 bp, 14 predicted proteins | sample 6701501 | NCBI WGS metagenome assembly WLWI01 (sample SAMN12718690, study PRJNA515312) | sponge metagenome | isolation source: marine sponge | host: Mycale hentscheli | place: New Zealand: South Island, Marlborough, Capsize Point | collected 2014-11-01 | reverse complement strand
ATTGACGCACCATCTATCTTATTGACCAGCTCTGCCACGCCCACCACCTGCCCGTGATGGTCCTTGATGGGGAAACATAGCATGTTGCGAGTGTGGAAGCCAGTGTTCTTGTCCACGTCCTTGAAGAACTGTGGGTTCTTGTACGCATCCTTGATGTTCACAAACTTGCCAGTCTGAGCCACCAAACCAGCGATACCCTGACCCAGCTTTATCCTGATGGTGTCCTACACACACACACACACACACAAACTGAAGTAAAACAAACAACACGTAGTAGGCTAGGAAGATGCTTCACAGAAGTTCACAATTCAAGCTTCTCATAAAATAGTAGCTGCACAAACTATAACGTCCTACAACATCTGCTTCACTTCTGGAAGTGGCGATTTGCTTAATTTCACACTGTATTACACAAGAACGATGAAGCCAGTACAGTAAGAGTTTAATAGGCAATTCACTGACATTACTTGGCTACTGATGGGATTGTAGAGAATCATCTGCAAGACAGCAAGTTGTATGAACCCCATTAGTATGTGAGTAGTCAGTTCCATTGTCACAAATGTTAGGGTAGACGGTCATAGCAGGGTTGGGTCAAATACATGAGTATTTGTGTTTAAGCTGTATTTAAATCACATTTCTATTGGACAGATTCATTCTATTGTTTAGTTCTGGAAAGTATAGAATCGAGTATTGCTTGGTCCATGCTGGCATAATTATATTGTAATAACTAAAGCTCCACCTCCTATTGTGAAAAGCTGCTGTTAAACTAACTGAATGTATACGAATAAAGGGCATACTTGTGTCTCTAAGTTTCTTCAAAAGGACAAAACATTTGAAGAACTAATGTTTGTCAGATGTAATTTATTTTCCCACTTAACACTTTAGCTACTGTAATTGTAATGCAATTCAAAAGTATTTGTATTTGTAATTGAAATACTACATCCAAGAAAGTATTTGCATTTGTATTTAAATACTATTCAAAGTATTTGACCCCAACCCTGGGTCATAGATGAGGTAAAAAAAACTAGTAAGCACGATACACACTTATTAAAACATGAACACACACATGCACACACACACACACACACACACACGCACACACACACACGCACACAAAACACAGACTAACCATTTCAGGTGGCAAGCTCCCATCAAATACAGTGGCCACTAGTTCCTGCTTGTTGGGATCCAACAGGAACAAGGAACATCTGGAAACAGCCAGAAGAAGTCATTTGAACAACAAAATTATGTCACGAAATACTACAGAAAATTGTGTGAAAGAGACAAAAACAACAACAACAACAACAACAACAACAACAACAACAACAACAACAACCCTCACTTCTCAGCATTAGTAAGGCTCCTGGCTTCATTCAATATTTCGCTGAGCAATTTACTGAGGTCACCCAACTGGCTGAACAGGTTCCTGGCCACTTGGAGCAAAGTCTGATTCTGTTTCTTCAGCATCAGCTCTCTCTGAAAGGCCAAGGTGTTGGCTATCACTGATGATGTGAAACGGAGAACAAAATCCATGTTGTCTTGATCACGCTTGTTGAAACTGCATGCAGTCATAGCAACCAACACATGCAATGCAGCATTTGCTTCATGACTAATGAAGTGTATGAGAGAAAGAAAGTTGACTCACTGCTTCTTGTCACTTTTATCGCAGGCCACTGCCACGCCCAAGATTTGTTGGGAGCTAGAAGTCCTCACGGGTGAGCTGCTGAACATTCGCCGAACTGTAGGAGATGTGTGAGCCTTTATAGGCAAACAGAGCATCGTAGAGGGCTCATACCCTGCACATACACAATCCATTCACATAATCATAATAATAACTATTATTATTAAGTGAGCGAGCAAGACTCTCTCGGGGGTAACACAATTGAAAATCAGGGGTATTTGTTTTTTTATATATGTGTGGACGTACGTATGTCATTTTGTACTTTGACCCTCATGTATTTTTGTGTTAGCTCTGCTTTCGACCCTGTCCCAAATTTCACTAAACAGATTCTTCTGATTTATCGATCATTACCCATATCACCCTAGAATTTGAATTGTTTACTGCTTTGAATCGTTTTGCGGGTGCAGTTAAAACACAAAAACTTACCGGAGTTCCATTTCTATTCGAGGTAGTGGCTGTGGTAAGTTAATACGCTATTTGTCATAGTTATAAGCTATGCAACAGTATTTACTTGAAAATTCATTGACCACTAGACTACGCACAAAGGTAAGTCTTGTGTAGATATGTTCAATTGTGTGAAAATATTGTGTGTTACAACTACACAAAGAAAACGTTTAAATAGTATGACTTGTTTTTTGTTTCTATATCTTTTTTCAATTCAAACAGTTGCGGTGAGTTGTTACTATGGCACTATGAATCTCCTTTACTGTATATACATAATTTAAAAAACTCGACTTTTTTTTAGTTGCTTGCGTGTTAGAAGCTAAAATCAAACGTTTAACGCTCGCTCGCCATTTGTGCTCAAGCACATCACTAGTTATTATTATTATTATCGCTACAATTTCTTTCTCAGCCTTTCTTTTATCATCAGATGTATTCTATCTCTTTCACAGGCTTTTTTTTACTATACAAAATAAACAATGTTTGGCTGTCACCAGAAATTGAACCCAAGACTGCTTGCTGACACTGAGCTATGACAACCAGCCAGCAACCAAACTCTGCTAATTTATCACTTCAATGTCTTTCTCAGCCAATTTTTACTCATTACTTGTATTTTCTCTCTTTCGCAGGCTTTTTTTTTTTTTTTTTTTTTAGCTTCCGATTCCTGGTGGCGACCAAACATTTTTATATTTAGTATAGTTTAAAAAAAAAAAAAAGTGTGTGAAAGAGAGTACATATTGTCATACTATTGATCAGGGTAGGGGTGGGGTTTGGCTGTACTTACCATTGATGATGTCCGTGGCTGGGTTGAATCTGACGTCCTAGACAATGTAAGCACACAAACAACAGTGAATGCATACAGAAGGTAGTGCAGGTTTGGATTACAACTTACCTCAGATGTGTCTTCCAAAATTAGGGGTTCTCCATTTAGGAAGCACCAACCATATATGCTTTCTGGTGTAGCCTACATAATAATAAATATTGCACGATGAGTCTAATAAGTTACTTATTGTACTTGAAATATTTTTCCAAAACAGTAAAACAATTGTTGTTCTAAGCCTTGTTATTCAGAGGTAACTCCACCACATCTAAAAATACAGTTGTCCATAACTATGCAGTGCGTTGGAGCGTTCAATATGGGACAATATTGAACATTTGCATGATGCGGAAATGCTCAAGGAAAACTATCCAATATACTTATAAATATATATAATATATTGAATATTATGGTATGTTCAAACTGTCCAATCAGATCGCTCAATTCACAGTGAATATATTCATCCCACCTTCTGAGAAGTGAAATCGTCCAATCAAAATTAGTTTTTATTCGTTTCCTATAGCCTAGAGCCATTGTACAAGTTGCATTCGGTTCCTATAGCCTAGAGCCATTGTACAAATTGTATTCGTTTCCTATAGCCTAGAGCCATTGTACAAGTTGCATTCGGTTCCTATAGCCTAGAGCCATTGTACAAGTTGCATTCGGTTCCTATAGCCTAGAGCCATTGTACAAGTTGCATTCGGTTCCTATAGCCTAGAGCCATTGTACAAGTTGCATTCGGTTCCTATAGCCTAGAGCCATTGTACAAATTGTATTCGTTTCCTATAGCCTAGAGCCATTGTACAAGTTGCATTCGGTTCCTATAGCCTAGAGCCATTGTACAAGTTGCATTCGGTTCCTAAAGCCTGAGCTGTGGTACAGTTGGTTGCATCTGTTTAGTAGGTACAGGGTTTACACTATCCTTGGGCCTTTCGGGCCTTGTGTAAATCTCATACCAACCTCCAGTTCGTGGGTTTAACCGATACATTATGAAGGTAGATCAGTCTGACAACTAGATTATCTTCGTAGTCATCAATGAAAACATGTGAGGCTAGCAAACATGTAATAATGTACATTCTATCTGACATTCATCTTATAAAGAGTAATCATGGAAAGATAAACAATGACCAAGTGTAGCTACATCCATTCTTAACTGGGCCACTAAAGGGGGTAGATCAATGGGTGTGGCTTCAACTGACACTAAAAAAAACTTAGTGTTGCCGTATTGTAGCAAATAGCTACGCATGACATGGTGAGCAGGAACTAAAGTGTAAGACGCAACTATGTGTAAAGTAGAACTAGTGGCATCTGGAAAAACACCAAAAAACCAAACAACTCAACCGTAAGATCAACTTGTACACAACATCACATAATCCAGAGCTTACCTCAATCCTGACTTCTTTCTCCAATACGTCATCATTCTGACACTGTATCAAACAATCAAATAATAATGGTTTAATTTAACTGAATGGCTTGAATTAAGTCTCCAATTTTACAGAATGTGTATTTTAATATGTAGCTGGATAAAATTAAAGTGAAAGAAGAATGAGACTGTTCATTAGCTAATAAGTAATCACCATTTATAGTCACATATCCAAATGACTGCCTGCCCCAGGCCATCTACCTATCCTCACATTCCTTTTGCACACATTCATGTCCCATGCTGTGTATACTTTGGCTTGCCACTACTTACCAGACAGACAAGCTCTTGTGTGTTGTCTTCCACAATGAACAGAAAAGCCATTTCCACATTCAATGTATCTCGAATCTGAGATCACACACACACACACACACACACACATGGAGAATTTCAGTTCACACATGTGGGAGTATGTAAGTGACATGTACTGCAGACTGCTAGCTAATTCACTTATACACGTCTTTAAATAATTATCCAGGTCTGCCCATCTCTCTGAAGAAGTGGTTTCAACATGTGCACTCACTTTAAGCCAGTGCCTGTCCGCAGACATGCATTCTAAGACATCCTCAAAACGACGCCCTCTCAAAGTATCACTACCTTTTTAGGCTAATTTTCATGAGACATGCTCAGATCTGCTCATAAGGTCATTGGAGACTCTATCTAAAGAGCCAGTCAGAAAGTGGAACCACACTGTGCAATGTAATACTCGGGCACACCGTACATAAGCTACACACTTCTTTGATGTTATGTTTCCCACCGTCTTACGTGCTTGAGTATCTTGATAGTGAGGCAGGTGGAGTCCATGTCTATCAAATCTGAGCACACATTCAGCATGCTCTCCGCCCGGTACCGTTCCTTCTCCGCCGACATTTGCTTCAGTACCCGAGTGGCTGCAACAAGGACATTCTTACAGATCCATCGCATCTTGTCTAGCTGCACCACACTGGGATCTCCAGCTACTGCCTGCACATGCAAGGGCAGAGCATAAGTGAATATATTGACTGGCTTCTTATACTAACTTGTCACGAAACTTTACAATATTTGGTAAAAGTATCAAAAGTCTTTTAATGGTTATCTGGTTGTGTGTGTGTGTGTGTTGTGTGTGTGTGTGTGTGTTGTGTGTGTGTGTGTTGTGTGTTGTGTGTGTGTGGGTGGGTCCTGGTAAGTGGGTAAATACATGTGGTAAGAATTTTTGTTGGTCTCATGAGGGTTTGTATGGTAATAATGGTAAAGGGTAGTCAATGCTAAAACATCTCAGTGGTGCTAGCTTGCACACACAATTAATGGTGAGTGACCCTGCCTGCATAGTTAAGTTTAAAATTGACAAATAGGTCATTAACCAGTTGCTGTTTAGTTCCTTTCCATAGTTAAAGTGGTTAGTACGAGAAAATCAATTTTAGCTAATTTTTTCTTATCTCAACGGTAGCTTTAGTAGTTTGGCAAGCAAGCGAGCGAAGTGAGTGGTGAATAATAGAAAAATGGTGGATGGTCCTTCTAGTTAAGTGCTTAAAAAGGCTTTCCCCATTTTTAATTAAGAAAGTTTTTAGGAAACTCGGGTAATAATAGTTGCAAGCGGTAGTAACTATAGTGTTGAAACCCCTTTACCAGACCCAATTTCAGAACTGCCAATTTTTAGTTGGTGAGTGTGTCTGGAGATACTGGTCCTTTAAACACCACTACTTGAGAAAAAGTATTTGTCAGTAAAATTAATGGTCAACTGTACTATTAAATAAATAGGCATGCCTTCCTTAATAGAGCTAGAGCATTAACTTCAGGTAAAAAAAAATTATTTTATTGTTTGTAAACAGATCTTGAAATTGATTTTTCAGGTTGAATTCAAAAAGTGCTATACCTTGTTGCTTGGGCACAATGGGACTTGCCAGTGCTTAAGCACATCAGTCATTCTGACTACCTGAAGTATCAGTTGCTGTTGAAAACCAGCACTTAGTTACTAATAACAGTGAGTTAATTCGGTAAAGGGTTTTCAATACCATAGCATCACTTACCACAACTTATGACTTGTGGGGGGAAAAATTCTAAAAATAATCACACCTCAGCCCAGTCATATTGCATTCTTACGTTCTCAAAAAATTCATTTTTTTTATCCTAGGCAAAATAAGAGAGTGCTCTGAGCTATACCTCTTAGCATGATCTGTAGTTACTTACCTCTACTGTACTGTACGTATTTTACCACAAGTGTGTTTAGCACCACTCTGAAGTAGAAATTTAACAGCACGCAAAAGTCAAAGTGCTCGTTATAATAATGAAGCAATATATGCTCACTCACCAATAATAATAATAATAGTAATAATATCCACTCAACTAACACCAGTACCTTATCAACTTACCATCATCAGGGCAATGACCTTGTGATCCATCTTGTCTACCACTGGATTGACCAGCACTGAAATAAATAATAAAATTGTACCACACCTTATATAAAACTGAAAGAAAGACACAGAAGTAGCAGCAGTGTGGGCAACAGTTCCATCATGCGTGACATTGCTCCATCACATCATTCACTTAAATTTAAGTATTAATACTGGTCTATTACACTACAGCCTCATGCCAATTAAAACGAACTGCCAATAAGTGATTTCTAGAAGTGTAAGGTAGTGAATGTTTTTGATTGACAGCTTCCTTAATATCATAATTATGTCGCTACTGGAAGTGAATCCTGAACACAAACCACAAACACCAAAAGTTGCTCCCTAACTAACATAATTTTCCTGGTTAGGGCTTGATTGTGTTACCTATTTCTGTGTCCTTTCCCCATAGTTAAATAAACAACAACAACAACAACAACAACTTGTGAACTCTTGGTCACGTGACTTATTCAAATCAAAATTAAACTAATGGACAGTAGTGATACGTACATTGATTTGAATTTGTGCCTCATGTAAATGGACATGCGGTCAGAATAATTGACAGACAAATACACAATTACTAGTGGTGTGCTTGAGCACAAATGGCGAGCGAGCCTTAAACTACACTATTGTTATTCAAACTACTAAATAAAAGTCGAGTTGTTAAATTACGCATATACGGTAAAGGGGATTCAATGCCATAGTAACCACTCCCCTCAACTGTTTGAATTGAAAAAGAAGCAACAAAATCAAGTCACGTTATTTAAAATTTTCTTTG
>WLWI01001102.1_pt1 | contig 23654 bp, 18 predicted proteins | sample 6701501 | NCBI WGS metagenome assembly WLWI01 (sample SAMN12718690, study PRJNA515312) | sponge metagenome | isolation source: marine sponge | host: Mycale hentscheli | place: New Zealand: South Island, Marlborough, Capsize Point | collected 2014-11-01 | reverse complement strand
GGCTTGTCAGTGCCATCCTCGTCGAGATTGACGATGAATGGAGCAATGCCGACAAGCGATATATCGTGTGGAACGACAATAATGACTCAACCTAAATCAAAGTTACAGACGTAGGGTTGCACAATCGAATCAATTCGGCGAACTTCTTACGCCCTCGATAATAGCGATTCAAGGTATCTGTGGATAAGGGCGGGACTTGCTCTGTGCGATTTGAAAATCGAACACGAGCCACCTCTCCGGCTTCATTCAATTCAATGAGCGGACCACTGTCTTCAAGGACGGCAGAATCCTCAGCGTGACGAAAATTTGGGACAATGGTCGTTAGCGATTCGAATGCTTCGGGGTCCGCCGATTTCAGGGTCATAGCGACGCCGAACCCGTCGACCATAAGAGATTCTCCACCTACTGCATTATTGCGTAAACACTGCATAAAAATATACCCAGGCCCAGGAAGGCGATAGGGATTATCAGTATGGGGAGCGAGGGATCTGGCCGTCATGGTCAGATCATAGGGATTAGGGATGTTTTTTACATCGGCAAGTGTTCCCCAATTGGTTTCTCTCATGGGACCAACGCAGTCACTTAATGATTTGAGCGCACCGTCATCGATGGCTAATCCTTGCACATGAGCGAAACCGTATTTCGCTAAGGTTGCTAACATTGCCAACACAGCAGACTCGTCGTTTTTTAGGGTCTCGAGTTGGTAAGTGGGGTAGTCCTGAAAACCCCGTTGCCAAAAAACCTTGTCACCAATCAGATCATCAGGGCGGTGTTTTTCTGCACAAGCCCGCAGTCTTTTTTCCGGGAATTCACAATGATGTCCATCTGAGAACGCCAATTTCACAGTACAGGCGGTATCAATCTCGGCGGATTCAATGGCAATATCTAACGAGTGGTCCGCCGCTTGGGGAATACGTGCACCGATGTTTTCATCACGATACTCAGGGTCGTTTGAATTCTCACGCAGCCAGAGCGGATGGAACAAGTAGTTGAATGTTTCTCCCCAGTGGATCATGAGTCCTTGGGGTTGAATCTCGAGGCGAATATCTGACATATCGAATTCCACTTTGCTAAAGATAATCTTAAAGAGTCTCTAAACCAGTCTGGGTAGTGCTATTGCGGCGTTTCGCGATGAAGCACTTATTTGTTTTGGGCTCAAATTGATCGACCATGGCTTACTCAGAGATTATCTAATTATCAAACCGATACACTTGTGCATTTAGCGCTTTGGCATCATCGATCTGATGGGTTGAAATAATGAGTGTGAGCCGGTGCTCTATCCTGAGTCGATTGATCAACGCAATGATTTCAGTGCGGAGGGATTGATCCAACGCGCTGAAGGGCTCATCCAACAATAACAGAGGTTTATTGCAAAGGAGGCTACGAATCAGTCCACGAGCCAAGCCCACTCGTTGTTGTTGTCCGCCAGATAGCTGATCAGGTCGGCGGTCACCAAAACCACGCAACCCCACCGACGCGAGACACTGATCGATCTGCTGTTTTTCCTCTCGGGAAAGTTTCAGGCTAGGGCGAACACCTATTCCAATATTTTGCCATAAGCTGAGATGTGGAAAAAGGTTATGTTGCTGAAAAAGATAACTGAGGGGTCGAGCATCCGGTTTTAGCGCCAATAAGTTTTGTCCGTTAAAACACATTTCTCCACGATGAGGGGCAAGAAAACCTGCGATCAAATCCAGTGTTGTGGTTTTGCCGCAGCCGCTTGGTCCCATAAGAGCCAGCGCATTCCCCTCTTCCAACTCAAAGTTCGCTTGAATTGACGCTTGGGGATAGTCGTATTCAATACGATCAAGTTTTAGCATCGTCGTGATTTCCGGGACCACCGATAAGTCTCTCAATAATGATGAATAACATCAAGCAAACCAGACATAAGGCCACGGCGATCACCGCCGCCTGATCAAGTCGATAATTCCCTAGTAGGCGATAAATTAGTAACGGTAATGTGGAGAGTTCATCCGTTCCAAACAAAGCAATGACACCCATATCGCCAATGGATAGCGTTGTGGTCACTGCCAGTCCGTATCCCAGCGGTTTACGCAGACAAGGCCAAAAAACCCAGCGCCATTGATTCAATCCGTGGATACCCAAACCCTGACTTAATCGTTCAAACCGGTGCTTTTGCTGGTGCACTGGAGGCACAAGAATTCTGAGTGCGAATGGGAGAGTGAACAACGCATTGATCATAATGACTAATGTTAGACCCATGGTATTGATATCAGTCACACTACGAAACAATAAGAATAGCCCCGTACCTAAAGTGATGGGGGGCATAATTAATGTCATCATACCAATCAGCTCAGGAACAATTGCCGTTCGTTCATGTCGGTAATTCAGTCGTAGCGTGGCAATCATTTGAGCAATAACCAATGCAAGCAAGATTGCGATTCCACCGGCAAAGAGTGCGATAAACACGCTAGTTTTGAGGGACTGAAAAAAACTGGGATGAGCAAGAATGGCGAATCCTTTTCCACCTAGCACTTTTAACACCACTGCAGCAAAAGGCGATAACAAGAACAACGCGGCGGTTAAGATTACCCCTCCATCCATCAGCGCTCCTTTGAGGCCGTCAGCGTCGGATCGATAGAGCCCCGGGCGATGTTCCGATTGTAGTTTGATTTCTCCAGACGAAGAAAAAAACAAACAACCCAGCCCAACACACAAGACAATCTGAATCAACGATAGTGATACCGCTGCTGACAGGTTGAAATCGAAGCGAACCGCCTGGTAGATTGCCACCTCCAAGGTAGTAGACCGAGGGCCACCGCCCAAAGCCAACACAATGGCGAAGCTGGTGAAACATAGAAGAAAAACAATGCCCATCGCACCGGGGATCAGTCCTCGAATGACCGGCCACTCAACTTTGGCCACCAAATTGAATCCGGTGATACCTAAGTGACTCGCAAGACGCCACTGCTGGCTTGGGATTCCCATTAACCCATTGAGAAACAGTCGGGTCACCAATGGCAAATTAAAAAAAACATGGGCAATCAGAATACCATTCAATCCATATAAATAGTCCTGACGGGCAAATCCAAGTAACTCAAAGAGATCATTCATCAAACCGTTTCTTCCATGCACGCCAACAATCCCAATAATGGCAACCATAGTGGGGACGATAAGTGAAACACTGGTGAGTCGGATAAGGAGATTGCGACCAAAGAAACGTGGCCGACGATGCAAAGCACGGGCGAGGGGGAAAGCGAAAAGAACGCTTAGAAACGTTGATAAACTGGCTTGCCAGAGAGTGAACTGGATAACCGAAAGAATATAGGGCTCACTCAGTTGTTCTAGAACGCCGAGGCTTCCGGATTCGAAAATTAGCCCGATGAACCCACCGATAACGCAAATACCAACCAGCGCTACGGCAATCATACCCAGCATCAGTGAATTGGGTCTGTAGGAGATCATTCGTTTAGCGCAAAGACATGATCTTTGTCACAGTAGGTATCGGGCCTGTTTACCCAAGGTTCTTTCCTTGTTTTTTTCCTTTGGCCTATTTCGACAATGCCTGATTGAACTCATCAATCCAGTCTCTTTTATTTTCTACGATTTGCTCCGCATCGATCAACAGACTGCTACTGGGGTTCATCAGTTTTGTGAAGGTTTCCGGCAACCCGTCATCCAATGAAATCACTGGGAACATCCAATTTCCAGTAGGAATAATGGATTGGAAATCTTGCCCCAGAATAAACTGCATAAACTGATCAGCCAGCTCAGGGTTAGGTGCATTTTTCAATTTTGCGGCAACCTCAATCTGCATCCCATGCCCTTCGCTAAAGCTGGCGGCCTGGTACTTCGATTCGTTTTCAACAATCATGTGGTAAGCCGGGGAAGTGGTGTAGCTCAGTACCATGTCAGCTTCGCCTTCCAAGAACATCCCATAAGCTTCTGACCAACCCTTCGTTACTGTTAGTATTCGGGGTTGCAATCGTTTCCACGCTTCCGCCGCTTTATCACCATAGACGGACTTCATCCAAAGCATCAAACCCAGTCCCGGAGTACTGGACCGTGGATCCTGAATAACAATTTTCAGATCATTGTCAGCTTCGATCAACTGCATAAAACTGGTTGGTGGATTTGGATTAGTTTCGGTATTGTAAATAAAAGCGAAATAACCAAAATCGAAAGGGAGGAAGCTTTTGTTATTCCAGGCTAGTGGCAAATTCAGCGGTGTCATGTCGATGCCATGAGGCGCAATCAATCCCGTCTTTTGCGCATCAACAATCAAACTATTGTCTAGACCCAATACGATGTCAGCGGAGGAACCGTCTCCTTCAAGTTGAACACGACTGAGGATGCCGGTTGAGCTATCCACTGAGACGAATTTCAAGTCACATTCGCAGATCGCCTCAAACGCCTGCTCAATTTTTGGCCCCGGTCCCCATTCGGATGAGAAAGAGTCGTAGGTGTAAACGTTGAGGGTTGGTTTTTCCCCAGCGAAAATGGGGCCCGTGAAAAGCAGTGAAAGCGCAACAAGAAATCGCATTGGATAAAGCCTCTAGAAAGTTTTGGGGCAATGCGGATTGGAAAAAGAGCGCAGATTGTAGAAAGAAATAATTTTCGACTACGAAATAGACACTCAATCCCTCCGCCAGTATGATCTGGATCAGGTTCGACGGGTCGTCTTGAGTATTCACCCAAGCCTCTCAGCATATGCACCCCGTTGAGTCGAGCTAGATGATATCTGTTTACTACTTACATTACAAACTCACCTTCCTGAAGCCCTACGTTGGGCATTTTTCGCGCCTAGTAACGCGGCTGATGGCGTAACTGAAGATCTTAACGTCGATGCGGCTTTGCTTTCGAAACTCGGTTTTTACCCCCTTTCTGGCAATTGATATTCGCCGAATCCGCCCAATTTTATAAGAGACACGTGTATGACAAGTTCGCAATCTCAACTCTGGTCATAGTGTAGTGAGTGAGGTGAATCCGAGAAGCTCAGTCAGCCACTCAATACCGGGATGTGGGCGGGATGGTGTTGAATAACCCGGTGTTGCCTATACGTAAATATGCGCACAAAACGGAGGAGAAGGAAAATTGCACACCCCTCAGTCGACAATGGGCGCCTCCATTACCTCAACATATAGTTTTTGGAAATGATGCACCGCGTGTTCGCTCAATTCTGTCAGACCTTTGTCGATCACAAATCTTCCCTGGTTATAACCTTTTGAATGCAAACCTTCCTGCACACTCTCACATAACGCCACGTCTTCAGGTTGCAGTACATCTTTTTGATACGCCATGGCTTCCGCCAGTTGCAAAGTGGGTTCTGGACTTAGCGTAAACCAATCTTGATACTCTATGGTGTCCAAAGGGCCGTTAGGAATCATTTGCAAAGTCGAGATATTGGGTTCCCCTGGGTAAATCCAAATGGTCAAATTAGGCCAAAGAAACCAACCAGCATAGCCAAAATCAACATCACCGGGCTTGAATTTGAATGCGCTGTTATCAGTAGTGCGGGCTTGTCCAGAGCACTGACTGGAATAAATGCCTTTAGTGGTAGTGCGGTAGGAATCCATGTCCACCAGATCCACAAAATCCTTGTGGGCTGGATCGCAGTGATAACATTCCAAAAAGTTGTCTACCAGCACTTTCCAATTTGACTTAACCTGGTAGGTATCTCGCTGGGAGAAAACCAATTCATCGATCCTTGGACAGTAGTGGCGAATCTCTGACTCCAACTCTCCAGCTTGCTCTGCCAGTGGTACAGCATCTGGGTCCAAATTCACAAATATCATGCTACAGAAGACTTCAACCCGTACCGATGTTAAAGAAAACTCACACTTTTTGAAGCTTTCCATTTCGTCGGTATTGCGGGCACTTTTCAGTTCGCCGTTATGATCATAAGACCAAGCATGATACGGACAGACGATGATATTAGAACGGCCAGAGCCATTTAGGAGCGCATGGCCTCTGTGCTGGCAAACGTTGTAAAACCCATTGAGATTACCTTCTCGGGAACGAATAACGAACACATTCTGGTCATGCACCTTTGCGGTCATATAATCACCAGCTTTCGCCACTTGGCTGGCATGTCCAACAAACCACCAACTCTTGTGGAACACCGCTGACTTTTCTTTTTGATGTATTTCAGCATCACGATAGTAACGTGCGGGAATAGTGAACGACTGATCTGGCGACATGCTGAAATGCTGGTCATCAGCGTGCATTCTCATTACTGGCAAAGTCATGTATTCACTCCGGCTCATTAGGACAGTTGCATCGGTATAATTTTACGATACCTTAGTCGTCGTAAGCCACTAGGTCAAACAACTTTTTTGATCCCATTGGATAAAATAGAGAGTGGAAAATGGAGAGATAGGCCTTATTTGCCACGCATCCATGGGGCAGGAATAGCGTCGATGGCAACGACACACCGACGGGATAAGCCCATCGGTGCAATACGGCTTAATATTAAGTGGGACGGAGTCGTTAGTAACGGATTAGCTAGAGAAGTATTTTTCTAATCGAATATCACCGGTTCTCGCATGAGCTTCCATTCCTTCCAGTCGAGAAATCCGAGCCGCCGCTGCTGCTACTTCCCTATTCGCCTCTCTCGTCATACGTTGTGTGGTCACAATTTTGAAATATTTGTGAACTGACAGTCCACCGGTATATTTGGCAGCCCCTTTAGTCGGCAAAATGTGGTTAGTGCCGGAGCATTTATCACCAAATGCAACGGTGGTCTCTTCGCCAACAAACAATGAGCCATAATTAGTCAAACGATTAACAAACCAATCATCATTTGCGGTTTGGAGTTCAAGATGCTCTGCAGCATATTCATCACTCACTAACGCAGCCTCCTCGTCCGTATCACATAACACCACCTCACCATATTCGTTCCACGCGGCTTCAGCAGCCACTCTCGCAGTCTCTGGCAAGTCCTGAATCAAGCCATCCATCTTTGCCATCACTTCATTGGCAAGTTTTTCAGAAGTACTAATTAGCCAGCAAGGTGAATCTAGACCATGTTCTGCCTGCCCCACAAGGTCCACGGCAACCACATGAGGATCCGCGGTTTCGTCTGCGATCACCAGAATTTCCGTTGGCCCTGCAAACAGATCGATTCCTACCCGTCCAAATAGCTGTCTCTTGGCTTCGGCAACGAAACGGTTACCTGGTCCAACAAGGATGTCTGCTTTGTGCCCAGTAAATAGACCCTGAGCCATCGCGGCAATGCCCTGTACACCCCCTAGGTTAAGAATATGGTCTGCACCACATAGATCCATGGTGTATAAAATACCGGGGTCAATTCCGTTATGATCTTTGGGTGCGGAACAAGCAACGATGTGTTTCACCCCCGCTACCTTCGCTGTCGCGATACTCATGATCGCCGAAGCAACGTGGGCATAACGCCCCCCGGGGACATAACAGCCAGCGGTGTTCAGCGGAATCAGTTTTTGTGCACACCACATACCAGGATATACCTCTGTTTCGAAATCAGAAATTGAATCCCTTTGTGCCTGCGCGAACTTTGTTACCCGCTCATAAGCAAATGCGATGTCACTTTTCAGTTGATCTGATATAAGCGCCTTCGCATTCTCAATATGCTCCTGGTCTACGATGACCGGACCATTGTATCCGTCAAGTTTCTCTGAATATTTTAACGCCGCCGCTTCGCCATCACGTTCAATCTCACTCAGCATTTCGGTCACAATGCTGCCAGTGCTTTGATCATTAGTGGTTGCTTTTTTTGACGCCTTTTTTAGATATTTTATTGCCATCTTTAAGTCTGGGATTTGGGTAAATAGCTAGTCAGAAAATCACGGTTGCACGACGTTCGGACTGAACATGAAGTGGCCGTGATTACTTCAATCTAACGGGATACGGCATTCATAAAACGTTCTTTAATTTCCAACGCTTTTAGTGGAATCTCAACACCCTTTTTGTCATTACCAGCCTGGATTAGGTAGTGAAGAAATTGTGGCTTCTCATCGATTAACCGAGCAAGCGCTTCTGTAGAATCGGTCATGCCTTTGCTATCAATTCCAAGGGAAGCGGCTATGGCACTGAGATTCATTCCAGAGGAGCTGAGTGTTGGCTGATTACCTGTGGACCCCCAGCTACCATTATCTAGGCAGATAACGGTCAGATTCTCAGGCTTGAACACGGCCAAATCACACAGTTGGTTAGGGTTAAAGAAAAACGAACCGTCGCCATCAATGACATAAACATGGCGACCTGGCACTTCCATCGCCAAGCCAATCCCCACCTCCGTGGCAGCACCTAAAGCACCTAACATGTAAAAATTTTCTGCCCGGTCCTTACTGTTGTAAACCTCCTTGGAAGGAAAACCGATTTGAGATAAGACGATGTCTTCATCACCAACGTGTTCCATGATTTCATTAATCGCACCTTTACGGGTAAGCGTTGGCTGACCACTGTAACCTTCGGTAACGTTGTTGACCGTGTTGAAGTTTGGACTCCCAAAAACATGATAGTCCGCACTATTGGTTTCCCATACTTCTGGCGATAATAAATAGACCTTCACCTTATCTTCAGCGAAACACGACTCGAGGCTTTGATCCAGGTCCTCTAGGTCGTCTGCGGATTTGCAAATGGTGTATTCAACGTCAATGGCTTGCAAAAGTGCCTCTACTTTTTGGCCAAACAGAATTTGCGCCTCGATGGGCTCATTGTAGTAGCCACGCCAAGAGACGAAAATCGGCAGCGCAACCTGATAAAGTTTTTGCAATGTATATAATTCAGTCACCAGATTTCCTAGGCCCGTATTTTGGATAAACATCGCGGAGCGCTTACCTGCTAACGAACGACCAAAACACAGCCCCAGTCCAGCAGACTCCTTGGTAATGTTCATAACATCAATGTTATCAGGCACTTTCTCCATCACTGCATTGAGCTTATTACAAGGGTTATATGCTACTTTGCTCACACCCACTTTCGTTAAGGCTGCCCAGATTGTTTCGGCGTTAGTCATCGTTAGAATCTCTCAAAAGTTACTTAAAAATTAAAATCACTATCGCAAAGCTCCTGCTACGCTAGCAATCGTCAAATACTGAATGCCCAAGGGCATCGAACACAAACCGCACCTGCGCAGTTGAAGTGCAGTCCAAACACATTATCGCTATTGTACTTGCACAAGCACAAACGGCACTACAAATAGGCTACTATTAAGACAACACAAAAATGAAAGCGCTTTCATTATCGACATAAACCCCAATCCCGTCAAGTGTCAAAACTCACAACAATTGATGACTCGTGTTTTTCGATATAATTCGCACAAACCATAATAAGCCCCGTATCAATGGCAAAAAAAATCGCAGCAAAGGATCGCAATGTGACAATAGACGACATTGCTAAAGCAGCAAATGTCGGAACTGCAACGGTTTCCCGGGCACTAAATCATCCTGAGCTTCTTCGTAAGGACACCCGTGAAGCCGTTTTAAGAGTGGTACACGAACTCGGCTACATCCGCTCCGGTGCGGCGATGGCGTTAGCATCTAATCAGACATTCACCGTGGGTGCCATTATTCCCACCTTTAACAACGCAATTTTCGCGGCAAGCATAGCCGGGTTTGAAAACGAGCTATCCCGGGAAAACTATACATTACTGGTAACGGTGTCTAACTTCGACCCTGAACAGGAAATCAAGCAGCTTCGTAAATTGCTAGAGAGAGGGATTGATGCCATTTTGTTGATTGGGCTGGACCATTCAGAGCAGGTCTTCGACCTATTGGAAAGATCCAGATGCTGTGTAGTAAGTATATTCGGAAGTTCAAAGCAAAGCAGAATACCATGTATCGGTTTTGATAATCCAAAAGCATCCGAAGCCATCGTTGCACACTTGGTGTCACTAGAGCATCAACACATCGGCATGATCTCCGGCATTACCGACGGAAATGATCGCGCCCGAGACCGGAAAAACGGTGTGATCAGCGCACTACAAACCCACGGGCTCAACCACGATCCGTCGCTCTTTATTGAAAAACATTACTCCCATAGTCAGGGTAGGCAAGCGCTTCGAACATTACTCGACCAGCCAACTCCTCCTTCTGCCGTGATATGCGGGAACGATGTATTAGCTATGGGAGCATTGTTCGAAGCTAATTCTCAGAACATCCAGGTACCACAGCAGTTATCAATCACTGGTTTTGACAATCTACCCATTACAGAACACCTAAGGCCATCCCTCACCACCATCGATGTACCATCGGAGAAAATGGGAATTGAGGCCGCAAAGTCCATTATCGAAAACCTTCGATCAGGAACAACAATCCAGTCGAAGCTGCTAAAGGCAGATTTGCTGATCAGGGAAACAACGGGAAAAGCAGCTCCATAAACATCCTACCAAGCGAACGGGGAGTTGTTCATCATCGTAAAATACATCGATTGCTAACCCTATTTTTTGTGTGGTTCAAGCCGACTTACTTGAAATATTTCTTCGGTCCACCTCTGTCTGCCGTCCCGTCCCCGGCGCTGACAATCCGCGAAGGGGAACCCAAAACTAATTGATGGAGGCGATCTTCACTCCCTCTTCAAAATACGCTGTTTGTTCGCTGAACAGTCCACACTGCGCACCGATAGAACGACGATGTCATTTCGGCCTTTCGACATCAACATGAATGAGATATCCTCAATAACTAGAATTCGTTAAGCCTTAACTCAGTCATCGGTTCCTGAAAAAAATGAAAATTGAAAACAACGTTGCCGTTGTCACCGGAGCGACGGGTGGAATTGGCTTAGCGATTAGCGAAAAGCTGGTTACCATGGGCATCAAAGCGATCGCCATTGTGGATCTCTCAGACCAATGCCAAATAGTTGCAGATCGCCTTAATAGCGAGTCAGGGAGAGAAGTCGCCTACGCATTTCAGGGAGATGTTACCGAGCTAACGTTCAGAGAATCAGTTTTCACTGTCATGCAGGATAACTTTGGCGTCGTACAGATTTGTATTCCAGCGGCCGGAATTCTAAGAGATTCCATTGCGGTTAAAGTGAAACGCCCAGATTCACAGAAGGCCAATAGCGCCGAAGAAACATCAACGAATAACAGTCCAATAAAAGATCATACCGAGCTTTATCCGGAATCGCTCTTTCGACAAGTACTGGAAGTTAACCTCATGCACCCAACGTATTGGGCCATGCAAACCATTGCCAGTATTGCCAACCACCGCACTAACAATGGATTAGGACCTTGGCAAAGCGAGGAAGCCCCCCAAGGCGCTGTCATACTCATTGGATCAGTGTCTTCCCGAGGGAATCGTGGGCAGGTGTCTTATTCTGCGGCGAAAGCGGGGCTTAATGCGGTCAGCAACACATTGAATGTTGAAGGCCTCTACCATGGCGTGCAAACAAAAATCATCCACCCAGGTTTTGTTGCCACGCCGATGACCGACTCAATGCCAGATCAGTACTTTGAGGAAAAACTCAAACCATTGGTGGGCCTTGGAAGAATGATCGAGCCCGCCGAGATTGCTAACGCCATTGTTTGCCTCATCGAGAACCCAATCATTAGTGGACAGCTTTGGGCTGACGCCAGCTTACGCCCCATGATCTAGCGTGAAAACTGAATCAAAAAATCAAACACAAAAAATATTGGCCGCCATATTGACTTCCTCTCCTCGCAGAGCCGCTGGATCTGGCGCTATTGAACATATAATCCTATCGGAGCCCGCTCAATGAAGAAACCTGTACTAACCGGCAATGACCTGGACATCGCGGTCTCATCCATACATTCGGGGACAGATTCTGCCCAACCTTGGCAAGTCATTAATGGAAAACTCCACAAAACATTCGTCTTCACAAGCTTCATTGAAGCATTTGCTTTCATGACTCAATCGGCTCTGGAATCGGAAAAAATGAACCATCACCCAGAATGGTCAAACGTCTATAAAACAGTGGTGGTTGACTTAGTGACTCATCACAGCAATGGCATCACCGAACTTGATATCGAACTTGCGCGAAAAATGGAAGCCTTCTGCCAATGCAAATTACACTAGCAGTCGGAGCATTAGAAGCATTGAAGGAACCACTAAATGCGGCGACATAGCGAGAGGTATTATGGTTACAAGTGAGCCGCCCCTGACGCGAGTAGCCCCTTGAGCAAGCACTTTAGCAGTGGCTTAAACAACGCCTCGATTTCGCTACCGCCCGAGCGCATCCATCAGCTCATCAGTGATGGCATGACCGTCGTTACCGCCACCCACCGGCTATCCAGAGAATATCGACAGCAGTACGACATTACCCAACTCGAAAGCGGAAATACCGTGTGGGATACCGGCGATATCTTGCCCCTTTCAAGTTGGCTAAATCGTTGCTGGCAAAGAATCAGAGTCCATGACCCTAATCCCGCCACATTGATCGACGATCTCCAAATTACTCATATTTGGGAGCGTATCATTCAAAACGACATCAATCAGTATGCCGTTGACGAGGAACCACTTTGGAACGTAAGCGCCACAACGAAAGCGGCCGTCGATACTTGGAAGCTGGCAATGAACTGGGACATTGATCTCCGCACTTGTGAAACTTCATTTCAGCCGGACCATCAAAGCTTTAGTCGTTGGGCAAACCAATTCAAGCTCGCTTGTCAGAAAAATAATTGGCTAGACCCCGCGTCATTGATAGACCGGATTCTCACCGTGCTAACAAACGAAACAAACCAGAACACAAATCAGGACACCCACTTTTCATCAGAGCACTTTTTACTAGAAAGGCAAATTGCCTTTATCGGCTTTGACCGTATCACGCCCCAACAGCAACGCTTTCTCGACCATCTAAATCAAACATCATCCGATTCTTCAACCAACGACATTGAGTCAAGAGCAATCCTTGTAAGTTCAGTCATAGAAGAACCAAAAGAGCAGACAGAAACCCTAGAATACCTTGATGAATATGAAGAATGGCTCGCTGCCAGCCATTGGGCTCGACAGAAGCTGGAGCAAAATCCAAATCAACGAATCGCCATCGTCGTACCGGACTTGAATCAATGCCGAGAGAAACTCGACCACGCACTTAATCAGGTTCTAAGCCCAAATCAACTCGTACAGGGGCTTGCCACTCAAAATCGCCCCTACCATCTTTCTCTCGGGCAGCCCATTGATCAATATTCGATCATCAAGGCTGCGGGCACATTACTTCGCATAATGGTTAGTCAGGTTTTGCCCTATGAAGTTTTTGCCAAGCTCCTCTATAGCCCGTTTCTCATTGGTGCCAGTAGCGAACTATTTCAGCGCAGTCGTCTAGAAATGTGGACACGTAGGCAGCTCCCATTTGAATGCACATTGAATCAATTTATCGAAACGATCCAAAGAGCAGATGACTCCCTGCAATGTCCGTTGTTGGCCGAAGCGCTAATCGGACTACAACTGCTGATACCCGAGTTAAAACCAGTACAAACGTTTTTATTTTGGGAAACATCGTTCAAAAAAGGTCTTGAACAAGTTGGCTGGCCCGGTGAGGCCACATTGAATAGTGATGAATTCCAAACTGTAGAGGCATTTTTCGGACACCTCAAAGCATTAACTACAATCGATTTTGTTGGAACTCACATCACCGCAAAGAAGGCATTGAAAATACTGGAACGACGTTTAGCAGAGCAAACCTTCCAGCCTGAAACTAAGAATACCTCATTGGAAGTGATGGGCGTACTGGAAGCCACCGGCATCCGTTTCGATGCGATGTGGTTTGGTGGGCTAACAGAAAAAAGCTGGCCGCCCCCTCTTCGCTCCTCCCCGTTTATCCCTAGGGCGCAACAGGAAGCAGTGGGGTTCCATCAGTCCTCTATCGTCCTCAATGACGAGTTCGCTCGTATTGTGCAACGTCGACTACAAAACGATTGCCATGACATCATTTTTAGCCGTCCTTGCCATGAACAGGATGTGGTCATTCAGCCGAGCCCCCTTTTTCCTATACAGCACATTTTAGATTCGAAGCACCAACGACCTCTATCGTTGATTCAACGAATGCATGATTGTGAATCAAATCTTCCTCTAGAAGTCGTGCAAGAGCACAGCGGTCTACCGATTTCCCAGCATCAGTTTAAAGGAGGAACATCGGTAATTCAGGATCAGTCACTTTGCCCCTGGCGAGCTTATTCCCGTCATCGCTTGGGCGCCCGTAACGATGCCCCCAATGAACAGGGACTAGATGCAATGGACAGAGGTTCCATTATTCACGGCGCCCTGGAATTGATTTGGCAAACCACACGGTCGCTCGCCAATTTACGCGCGATGTCCGACGAGGAACGATACCAATTGGTTAACCATAGTGTTCACCTCGCCAGCCAACGCTTTGCCTTTATTAGCGGTTGCGGCCCAAAATTTCTCATTGCCCAAGGTAAATGGCTACGCAGGATTCTCAACAACTGGTTAGCAGTTGAATTAGATCGTAGCGAGAACTTCAAGATTCTGGAACTCGAGAAAACGCAAACGCTACATTTGGGTTCACTGGAATTGCGGTTCAAAATTGATCGCATCGATCAACTTGGCGACGGCTCTTTGGTATTGATTGACTACAAAACCGGAAACCCAACTTCGCTGAGTCAGTGGATGGGGGAACGCCCGGAATCCCCTCAGCTGCCACTTTATGCCATTGCGCAAATGGAGCCCATAGAGGCTGTGGCTTTCGCCCATGTGAACAGCGGAAACAATGGTTACTATGGCGTCAGTCATCAAAACGAGTTTCAGCACTCACCCACGAAAGAAGAAAAGATGGGTAGCGCCACTCCCCCTAAAATTGGCAAGATGAGTCGATTGGAGAACCATCGCACCCTAAGCAAAAAAGCCGTGGGGTGGGAAGAGATGCTATCTGAGTGGTATGAGAATCTCACCGCAATCGCAGAACAGTTTTCCAACGGAGATGCGAAGCTAGACCCGGTCAATGCACTTGCCTGTACCCGCTGTGATCTGCATTCTTTTTGCCGCATCAGTGAACACCTCCAAGGACAACAGGCGAGCGCCTCCCCGGGGGGTCTTAAGGAATCCCAGAACAAGTCATGACCGATCAATTTGAGTTCAAAATCGGTGACCTCCGTGTCACGAAGCTTCGCCATGGCCCTGCCTCTGTTAGACATTATGGACATGTATCTTGTGTCTTGATCTCACCGATTTTGACTCTTAACGTGACTCGTCCAAGCTGATGCTGAGGCCCTATAAATAGTGAAAATGCCCATTGACAGTGATGAGCGAGCCGAGGCACTGAATCCATCTCAGTCCTATATCGTACAAGCACCGGCAGGCTCAGGTAAAACCGGATTATTGGTCAGGCGATTCCTGTTACTCCTGTCCACAGTCGACCGACCTGAAGAAATCCTCGCGATCACTTTCACTCGCAAAGCCACGGCTGAAATGAAGGAGCGAATCTTGCTGGCATTAGTTAACGCCAGAGACAGTGCTAATTCCAACGATCAGGAACTTCACCAACTCGCAACCATTGCTCTTGAAAACAATGCACGCCAGGGCTGGGAGATCATCAACAACCCGGCTCGATTGCGAATCCAAACCATCGATGCTTTTTGTTATGAACTAATTCGACACATGCCCTGGTCCTCTAGATTTGGTGCACCACCGTCGATCCTAGAAGACGCCGAAGACCAGTATCTCGCGGCAGCAAAAAGGACACTGGATCATGTGGAATCGGAATCCCGATGGTCAGTGCACTGCGAGAACTTATTGCAGCTAGTTGATGCGAATTTCCATCGAGCCCAAACTCTTTTACGCACCATGTTAGTCAAACGGGACCGTTGGATGCGGGGCTTACCAACGGGTACACGACAGCAGTTTGAAACCATGTGGGCATCGGTCATCAACCAGACCCTGCTCGACGTCGATCAGCGAATACCCATGGGTTTAAAACAGGAGTTTTCTGATCTAGCGGATATTGCAGCGAGCCGACTGATTGATACCCAACCCGGACATCCATTACTCGCATGTCTTGGGAGAAGCGAGTTTCCCTCTCCCTCGGCGGAAAATCTGCCAGTTTGGCAGGGCCTTAGTAGTCTGGCCCTGACTCAAGCTGGCTCCATTCGAGCATCGGTCACAAAAAACATCGGTTTCCCAACGGATAACAAACCGGCAAAGGAGCGCATGCTGTCGTTATTGCAAGTCATGCGAGAGACTGATGGCATGGAAGCGGCTTTTGCTGTTCTAGGGACGCTGCCAAATGGCCAGTTTGAGGATCAACAATGGTTAACCATTGAGTCATTGCTGGAGCTATTGCCACTTGCCGCTGCCGAGCTGCGATTGTTATTCAAAGAGCAGAATCAAACGGATTATGTCGAGTTAACTCAACGTGCCGAGGCGGCGCTTGGCAGCATCGAATCACCGACGGATCTCTCACTGTCCTTTGACTATCGCCTCAAGCACATTCTAGTGGATGAGTTTCAGGACACCTCAAGAGCACAGATTGATTTGTTGCTCAAACTGACGGCGGGATGGCAATCCGATGATGGACGCACTCTTTTTCTGGTGGGTGATCCGATGCAATCGATCTATCGATTTCGCGAAGCCGAGGTCGGACATTTCCTGGAAGTTCAGGAAAATGGGCTTGGGCAGATCCATCCTGAATCCATTCGCCTACAAAGCAATTTTCGTTCATCACCTGCATTGGTAACGTGGTTTAACCAGACTTTTCAATCCGTTTTTCCAGCAAAGAATGACATCGTCAATAGCGCTGTTAAATATAGCCTAGCAACACCTCACTGCTCCCCTAATCATTTGTCTGAGGCAGTTTTACACAACGCCACCGACTCCTCCAGAGAACAAGAAGCCCATCGGATTTGTGCCCTTGTTCGATCTGAGATCGAACACTATCCCACATATAAGATTGCGGTACTCGGGAGAAGCCGCACACATCTTTCTCTCATCGCCAAAGCATTACGGGAAACTGATATACCATTTCAAGCTACCGAAATGGAACCCATGGCCCAACACTCCAGCATTCAGGATTTAGTGGCATTGACCAGTGCTTTTTTGCAACCCGCAGATCGTATCGCCTGGCTCTCCGTTTTACGCGCCCCTTGGTGTGGGTTGAGATTGGATGATCTCTCAATTCTTGCTGGTAGCGACCATGTACTCACCATTTCTGAACTCTCAAGACAGAGTCAACTCACAGACAAACTGTCAGAAGAAGGCGCGAAACGATTAGACAAATTACTTGTTGCACTAGAACCAAGTCTGAAAACAAGAGGCAGAGTTAGCCTTAGAAACGGTGTGGAATCTGCATGGCTTTCGCTGGCCGCTCCCACATTCATCCCAGCAACACAGTTCGATGATTGCCGTTTGTTTTTTGAACTACTTGATAAACTGGAATCCAACTACGGTTATGTCACCCCCACCTTGCTTGCCAATGCCGTAGCACAACATTGGACCCAATCCGATCTGGACGCCCAAGTACAGCTTCTGACCATTCACAAAGCCAAAGGCCTGGAGTTCGATACTGTGATTATTCCCGGCTTGGAAAGGACGCCTCGAAGTCCAGAGCGGGAAATGCTGCGGTGGGCTCGGTTACCCGCAGAGCTGTTAATCGCATTACTTCCTGCCAATGGAGAGGAAGACAAGTTTTATCAATTTCTTGGGGCCTTGGATAAATCCCATCAGCGAAATGAACTGTCCCGATTGATGTACGTTGCCTGCACTCGGGCCAAACAACGACTGCATTTATTTGGAAACACGACCACTGATAAAGACGGGAACATCAAACCACCTGCCAATACCTCTCTACTTCACCTATTGTGGCCTGTGTGGTCCGCTCATATCGCTTCGTCGGCAGACACAACCGCACCTGACTCATGCATCAACGTCGACAAATTGGACGCTACCAGACCAAGCAGTGAAGAACCAAACCCGGAAGAATCCACCGGCAACCCAATGGACAAGCTCCAAACACTGTCCCGACTACCCTTGGACTTTAATCCCCCAACCCTGCCACAGGATTTAACCACCGGCACCATCAATCCGAGCGCGGAAGACCACCCGGAAGATCATCAGATTGAATACGCTTGGGCCAGCGATGCAGCAAGAGTCATCGGTATTGCTATCCACCAAATGCTGCAGCAAATTGATGACATCGGATGGGATACCTGGCGAAGCAGAGACAATGGCATCATATTGGCGGCCACGACTGTTGCCTTGATGGAAAACGGTCTCCACACCAAAGATAAGCAGCACGGCATCAATCAAATCACCCTAGCCATTGCTAATCTGAAAAGCGACCCCCGGGCCGAATGGATTTTCTCGCCATCGCACCGGCAACTTAAAGCGGAATGGGCGTTAACGACCCACCTTGATGGTCGGTTTTCCACCGTCATTATGGACAGAACTTTCATCGATGACGAGGGAACTCGCTGGATCATTGATTTCAAATCGAGCCGCCATGAGGAATCTGACATTGACGATTTCATCGTTCAGGAAAAAATTCGCTATCAATCCCAGCTCAATCATTACGCCAAGGTGTTAACCCAATTGGAAAACCGAAAAACCCGACTAGCCCTTTACTTCCCACTGCTGAAAACGTGGACCGAGTGGCCCTCACCTCATGGCGAATCGGTGCAGTCTAGTCTTTTCCCCGATGAAATATAGCTGTACAACACATTTGCTATCGTGACAGAATTCTAAATGTCTACTCATTTTCGAGCAAACCACCATGCCCTCCACCCAAGCCCCACCTAAGTCTACGGACGTCGTCGTTATTGGCGGCGGCATCATTGGTTGCGCTACCGCCTATTATTTAAGCAAACAGGGTGTCTCTGTAGTGCTATGCGAAAAGGGCAAGATCGCAGGCGAACAATCCAGTCGAAATTGGGGATTCATACGCAAACAGGGACGCGATGCAGCAGAATTACCATTGATGATCCATAGCTTAGAATTGTGGGAAGCCCTCGTTCCTCAAATGCCCGACGACGTGGGATTTCACCGTGGCGGCACGCTGTACCTGTCCGATGATGAGAAACGATACGAGTCGAATCAGAAATGGTTGGCGCTTTCCAAAGATTTTGATCTTGATACGCGTTTTCTTGGGCTATCTGAACTAAGCGCCTTGGTTCCAGATCTGCATGGCCAAACGCGCGGCGCCCTCTTTACTGCCAGTGATGCAAGGGCGGAGCCCGAAAAAGCCACCCTTGGAATCGCTGACCTAGCCAGAAAACAAGGAGCGAAAATTCTGGAAAACACCGCAGTTAGGGGCATTGAACTTTGCGCTGGAAGAGTCAGTGGGGTGGTTACCGAATCTGGGCCTATCGCCACCTCCACAGTGGTTTGCGCCGGCGGTGTCTGGTCCTCCTTTTTCCTAAGACACCTTGATCTAATTTTCCCTCAGCTCAAGGTCATCGGCTCAGTGATGTCCACCGAGCCTGGGCCATTAGTTACCCAGCAATCTATCTGGAGCAATGGCTTGGGTATGCGAAGACGCTCTGATGGAGGGTATAGCATTGCTTATGGCGGTAGCTTTGATTGCGAAGTTACCCCGGACCACTTGCGATTCTTTCGTCAGTTTATTCCTGCTTATAAGGCGGGTAAAGAAGAAGTATCCTTACGCTTCACCACGCGCTTTTTAACTGAGCTTGTCAGATCCACAAAGCCAGATTTCGACAAGATCTCACCTTACGAGAGAGAACGAGCCTTAAACCCAGCACCTAATCTGAAACTATTAGCACAAGCAAAAAACAAGCTATCGGAAGTATTTCCTCCGCTGAAAGACATCAAGATAACGAATCGCTGGGCAGGGATGATCGACGCCACCCCGGATGAACTACCTGCGATATGCGAAGTGCCCAGCGTACCAGGGCTGATCCTTTCAAGCGGTTACAGCGGTCATGGTTTTGGCATCGGGCCCGGTGCTGGTAAGGTGACGGCGGAACTGGCTATGGGTAGTAAACCCACAGTGAATCTTGATGCATTCAAATTGGAACGTTTAGTGCGGGCCTGATTGAGAACTCCGAGTTTTGCGGAATTTCCTGATTACCGCGAACAACCAACCGGCAAAGGTAGCCACTATCACTACCGCCATTGCTGGAATCCAGATTAGGCGGAATTCCGTCTTTATCACATACGCACCCCAACGATTAAAAAATCGATCAATGCCAATGGGTGACACCGGCAAAGGCCTCCATTGCATGAACTCTCCGGTGGTATCGAATGGCCAAAAAAACGCAACACCAAGGCCGCCGTAGGTCATTGAATCTAGGAAGCCATGAGACATCATACTGATGCTCAAAAAGAGGAAAACGGTTTTCTTAGACGCACCTAGCCATTGCGACCAGTGCATCATCGTCAGCCCACACACTATCGCAAAGAAGATGGAATGCGTGAAACCACGATGCCCATAGCTGGACCAATAAGAAACACCCAATTCAAATCCAATCACGTCAAGATCCGGCAGTACTGAAAAAAGGCAGCCCAACAATAGCAACCGAAACGGCACTGTCGACGAACGACTTTTGGAAGAGAGTAATCCGGCGTTTATTCCTAACCCAATGGCAAGAGGGATAGCGGGGTGGGTAAAGACTGTTGACATTAAGTCTCGTTTCGGGAGGATAGGAAAGTCGGTTTTCAGACCATCATAAGACGATAGAAACCAACGAAGGTTCACGATAAAACGTAATTCCGGTTTCATCCAACAGGACCAACACCACCTCCCTGACGAGGTGCCTACGAGAATATGCCCTTAATGCTGATGGCGTAAAGAGCGGGATATTTTATTGGCTTTCGCTCACGACCCTCTCTGGCCCAAAGTATTGAGCGAGGTGATCAATGAGCCTTCGAACACGGGCAGTAAGATGCCTACTCGGTGGATAAACAGCGTAAAGGGAAAAGCCCGGCACTTCATTCTCCTCAAACAAAATGCGCAGCGATCCATCTTTGATAAACGGTTCTGCAACATAAATGGGGCATCTCCCAATCCCCAGCCCCCCTGCTGCCATATGCGCAATCGCTCTTGGAGAGTTTGCTTTGAAAGAACCTTTCACACCCACCGAGATAAGTTCTTCTCCCACTTTAAATCGCCAGCTCACGGGCCCCATTGACACGTTATGAACCAAACAATCGTGGGTTGCGAGCGCTTCAGGGTGCAAAGGCTCGCCTTTATTGTCCAGATAATCCGGGGATGCACAGATAACGATTCGCATATCCCTTAGCTTTCTCGCCATCAGAGTGGAATCACTGAGTCCCCCAAAACGAATCGCTAAATCAAAGCCATCTTCGATGATGGCTACTCGTTGATCAGACAGATGTAAATCAACTGAAACACAAGGATTGTCTCGCTGGAATGGCTTAAGCGCATCTAATAACTCCTTGCTTCCAAAGGCCGTGGGAGCCGTGATTCTGATGGATCCAATAATCTCCGACTGCTTTTCCTGAATCACGCCCTCCAATTCATCGAGCTGATCCAGAATTGGAACACAACGTTCGAAGTATGCCTTTCCGGTTTCCGTCAGCGTAACACTTCTCGTGGTTCGGTGGAATAATTGCGCACCCAACTTGCTCTCCAGCTGAGAAACATACTTACTCGCAAGCTTCGTACTTATGCCAATGACTTTGGCACCCGCTGTAAATGATTGCTTATTCGTGACCGCGACGAATGCTCTCATTCCATCAATCGTGTCCATTACTGAATTCCATTCGCCATTTTTGTGATTATTATGAACGAATCATACATAATAATTCCATAAAATTGGGCATTCTCTTCAATATGATTCTTAAACTAGCATCGTCATCACAGTACACAAATACTGCTCCAAACAACGTCTATCAACCGAGGAAAAACATGACAAATACAATTCGTATTCACAGCTTTCCACTTTCCGGGCATGCCCATCGTGTTCAACTATTCGCCAGCGTCGCGGGGATCTCTCATGAAATAGTCAACGTAGACCTCCCTTCTGGAGAACATAAGAAAACGCCTTTTTTATCGCTCAACCCAATGGGGCAAATTCCCGTTATTGAAGATGGCGACACCGTGATTACCGACTCCAATGCAATCCTAGTTTATCTTGCACGAAAATACGCACCGTCATTTTTACCCAAGAGCCCTGAACTTGAAGCTGAAATACAAAAATTCCTGACCCTTGCTGCTGGAGAACTTGCATTTGGGCCCGCTACCGCGAGACTCATCAACGTTTTCAAAGCACCTCTTGATCCAGATCACGCGAAAACTATCGCTGCCAAGGTCTTACGCAAACTCGAAACTCATATGCAAAACCGTGACTTTCTAGTGGGTGATACCGCTACCATCGCCGATATTTCGATTTATAGCTACACAGCCCATGCGCCGGAAGGCGATGTTTCATTGGAAGCCTATCCAAACGTGAGACGATTATTAAGCAACATTGAATCCCTGGAAGGGTTTGTACCGATGCCAATCACCAACGTTGGTCTTCGCGCTTAACCGTGTCGTCTTTTTCATAAACCCGGACCATCGCTGAACGACCCTTCGGCGATGGACGTTAGTAAGTTAGCGAGCAATCATCACTTCTGGTAACTCACCATGAACTCAATCACAACGCCTGCACGCTCACCATTTCATATTGGGGAACACACTCTCCAGTCTCGGACAGGCAAGCGCGAGGCGATGGAAAAATTCGGCAATCAGGCGATTCGTTCGTTCTTGCCCGAGCAACATCGAGAATTTTATCAGCAGCTACCATTTTTGGTGGTGGGAAGTGTCGATCAGCGTGGCGCTCCATGGGCCTCCATTCTTCCGGGAGAGCCCGGTTTTGCTTATTCTCCAACACCCACGACCCTCATCTTGCGGGCCAAAGCCCTTAAAGGAGACCCGCTTTGTGAATCGTTGTCCAAACTCAATAGCCCCCTTGGTATCTTAGGAATTGAAATACCAACACGCCGACGAAACCGGCTGAATGCAAGGGTCAGCAATGCCCATGACGAACACACCGAACTCACCGTGGATCAATCGTTTGGTAATTGCCCACAATACATCCAGACCCGAAATTTCCAATTCCTCGATTCATCGGAAATACAGGCGTCTAGTCAGCAAGTTCGTAAATTTTCCAACCTTGACGACCACCTCCGCAGAACGATCCGCACATCAGATACATTTTTTGTATCCAGTTTTGTCCCCACTAAGGACCGACCAGAGATAGAGGGGGTCGATGTCTCGCATCGAGGAGGGATGCCGGGCTTTGTGAAGGCAGATGGCAACACACTCACCATTCCCGATTACTCAGGCAACTTTCATTTCAATACGCTGGGCAATTTTCTCATCAATCCCAAGGCGGGATTGGTATTCCCAGACTTTGAAACAGGGAATCTTCTGATGCTCTCGGGAAAAGTCACGCTTTTGTGGGAAGACGACCCTGAAGTGAAAGCTTTTAAAGGGGCGGAGAGAGGATGGCGTTTTACACTGGAAAAAGGATTGTTGCTCGAACGCGGGTTACCATTTCGAGCGCCCCTAAAAGAATACTCTCCAAACTCGACAATCACCGGAACTTGGATTCAGGCGAAAGCAGTGATGGATGCCGAGCGCTTGCGTCACAATTGGCAACCCCTCAAAGTCACAAAGATTACCAAGGAAAGCGATACCATCACGTCTATTTATTTGATTGTGCAACCCTACGTCTGTAACTTTGATTTAGGTTGAGTCATTATCGTCGTTCCACACGATATATCGCTTGTCGGCATTGCTCCATTCATCGTCAATCTCGACGAGGATGGCACTGACAAGCC
>WLWI01001101.1_pt1 | contig 23658 bp, 17 predicted proteins | sample 6701501 | NCBI WGS metagenome assembly WLWI01 (sample SAMN12718690, study PRJNA515312) | sponge metagenome | isolation source: marine sponge | host: Mycale hentscheli | place: New Zealand: South Island, Marlborough, Capsize Point | collected 2014-11-01 | reverse complement strand
GTATGCTAAATTTAAAAACTGGACCTTATTTTCAGTAGCTTCAGTGTTAGAAGTCAAAATCATTCATATAAAAATAGTATAGTCTTTAGGCTCGCTCGCCATTTGTGCTCAAGCACATCACTAGTAAAACAACATAAAATAGAGGGCATTTATCTGTTTAGATATGCCTCTTTTAATTGGCGAGCCAGCGTAGCGAGCGAGACACTTACAGGGGTAACACAATTGAAAATCGGGGATGTTTGTTTGGACTTACGTATGTCATTTTGTACTTTGACCTTCGCGTATTTTTGTGTTTGCTCCGTGTTCGACCCCGGCCCAACTTCACTAAACAGAATCCTCCGGTTTAGCGATCATTACCGTATCACCTTAGAAACTGAATTGTTTACCGCTTTGAATTGTTATAAGCCCCTCAATAGTATTTACTTGAAAATTCATTGTCCACTAGACGATCCACGAAGGTAACAAAGAAATTTTTAAATAACGTGATTTGAACTGTTGCGGGAGCCGGTTACTATGACATTGAAACCCCTTTACCGCATACGTAATTTAAAAACTCGACTTTATTTTAGTAGCTTGAGTGTTAGTTGTTAAAATCAAATTTAACAATAGTGTAGTTTAAGGCTCGCTCGCCATTTGTGCTCAAGCACACCACTAGTTTAATATTGCCAAAGAACTGAAAGTAGGTTGTTATTAATCGTGCGTCCACGTGATAACACGCCTGGGTGTTGAATGCGTGAAAGCTTATTGCTCATGCGCAGTAAGATTCAGGCGATTTATAATTGGGAGCTACGGCTTTTTTAATTTCGATTCCCGGTCGCCGCAAATACCCGATGAACAACTCCAGCGCCACAGTTTTGTATTACTCGTGCTTTGACGATAATCTCAACAGCACTGCCCCCTACCCCTGGCAGGTGGAGTGACAAAGATGTGGGTAGCTCTATAGCCACAGGAGTTATTCTCTTCATCTTTACCGTACTAAGCTCAGTACTTAATTTATATATTGGCATCACTATTGTTTGCAACAAGCTCTACAGACAACCAGCACACATCATCTTCCTATCACTGGTCCTAACTCACTTACTAGTCAGCTCAACATATCTCCTGATGAGCACAATATCGGCCTTGTCAGTAGAGTTCATCTTTGGCAGCAACGACATTACAAGATGTAAAGTCTGTCAGATTGGAGTGATCTCAATAATAACTTTTAACCTCAACATATTTCTAGTGGCGTTGCTCTCTCTGGACAGATTCCTTTTTGTGAGATTTCCACTGCATTATTCCAAGTATGTCACTGTGAAGTCTACAGTGATCATAGTCATAGGAGTAGCTGTATTTTGTATAGCCATCTCAGTTCCTCCATTGTTTGGATTTGGAGAGATTCGGTTTACAAGGCCCATCAACACATGTGTATTGTACTTAATAGGAGAGACACCAGTCACCAGGAACTTGAACTATGTCTATTTTATCTTGGTGGTGAGTATCCTGGGACCTGGAACCATTCTAGTGGTGACCAACACATGGCTTGCATGCATAGTTTATAAACAACTGAAGAAACAACATCAACTTGGCCATGTCAAAAGAGATGAAAGTCAAAATGGAAAAGAAGAGCCAGCAAATATTAACGGAACCAAGAATAAAAAAAAGTTTCCAGTTGGAAAATTGTTTGGATTTCTTCTTACACAGAGTATTATAGTCTGGATTCCTACTTTTATAAACATTGGTATTCTTATTGTGCTTGATCCTAAGAATGAAACAGATGATCGCTTATTCAGTGTCCCCAATGAGTTCTTTGTGTCGATCTTCATTGCCCACACATCTAATATATTCTTCAGTCCACTTGTTCAACTCTTCCTTGTCCCAGATTTTAACATATTTGTAAAGAAGAACTTGCGCCAAAGATTTACAAACACATTGTCATTCAGTTAATATTATATCACCTGTATCAAATCAGCAAAGTTATCCCATCCTGTGTGTGACAAGTCCTATATTAATTGGTAACAATATTCTGTTTGATATATAGCTATAATAGTACAACACTAGCCTGGTGGATGTACACTCAAATTTAGAAGAGCTACATATACATTATATGTATAGATGCAGGAAGGAAGATAATATCATTGCATGCAAAACAGTGCACGGAAATGAATTGGGCACATACTAATAAGAATGATAATTAAAAATAGAAGTTACATTGAACACTTGTAAATGCAGGAATCCAGAGTCCATTGTTGTCCCAATAGATTCCAATGAAGCATGTCACGTTACCAGAAGTTCTCAGATATGAAAACTCAGCCACAAATCATAGGCTCAAACAATAAAATATGTATATGTACAAGGGCTTCCTTTTGCTTTTTTTTTTTTTTTTTTTCAATAGCCTTTTGACAATGACACGCCTCTACAATATTACAAAACAAATTCTGCTGTGGTAAGCAATTATCTACCACTTCATGTGTAACATGATCGTGAGTAAATTGATGTAGCACTAGATGTTGACCCACAGACTTGCAATACTATAAAATATTATATCTCATTATCAGCTGTGGAATGCAAGATACAAATTAGATGTTAATTTTTTTCTTCCAAGAAATTGAAGTGAACAAGTTAAGTAGAAACTTGTAATCTAACCTATTTTTGGACTTGCAAAAATTGATCTGACACCATTAGTACTAAAGTTTCATCCTCACCATAGTCATATTTCTCATATTTTAAAATTCACATCTTATATAAAGATGGTTACTGCAAAACTTAATTAGCCTGAAAGAGAAATACAACTTTATAAAAAGGCACAAAAGTCTATAGCTTCATTACAAACTAGTGGGCAAACTACTAAAAGTGTGTTGCCAAGTGTGTTAAAGTATAGCCTATTCAGGAAAGTATGGTAGGTGGATATAGAAGAGATAATTCTGCTTACTGATGTTTTCCATTCCCCAATTACAACCTCTCACCCTTATTGCAACTGCAATTAATAGTTTTCTTCTTCCCAGCTTAAAAAAAAATCTTGAATAAATCACAAAACATATTGAATGAATCTTGCATAAATCCTTGCATAATACCATCTAATAATTTACCATCTCTTTCTCTGCTCAAAAACAGCACACTAGAAGTAGTTCATTACATCTCTCAATATGAGGTGTCTAGTCAAGATGAGCTGCTGGCCACGATTGCGATATTACGTGGAGAAATGTGAGGTGAGAAAACTGGGATGAGCTGTACATCTGTTTCTCTCTCTAAGAGATACTGCTGCTGGTCTTTTAACACTATTGCCTCTAGTACACCTTGCATGCATACCTGAAGAGCCTAACAAAAAAATAACAAAAAAAGAATAGAACTTCACCTTAAAGTTATATATAATATATAATACTTACTGCACGAGTAAGCGTATAATATGGGGAGATATTTCAGGAGCACACATGAGTATTTTCATGAGCTGAAGGTGAGTAAAATACAAGTGTGAGTGTGAAATGTCATCCCATATTCGACGAGTGTATATAATATATTCGATTTTTTTCCGAAACAGCACCTTTTTCTTCACTTTTAATGTCATGCAATACCTTCAAATTCTTTAACTGTCAATGTTGAGGCCTCAGTAGTGAAACTTCAACTAGTGGATGTTCGAAGGACCAGAGTTATACTCCCCCCTGACTCTAGCTATAGATATGGTGCAAGTGGTCATGCTCTATAAGGTAGGGATTCGTCTTTGATGTAGACTATGTCCCCGATCTTGACGTTGGTAGTGACATTTTGCCATTTTGCTCGGTGGTGAAGGGTTTGAAGATATGACTTCATCCAGGTGTTCCATAGGTCTTGGGTAATTCTTTCCGTTAGTCTCCATCGGCGTAGACTGGAAATGTTGACTCGGCTTGGTGTCTTAGTTAGAGGTGCCTTGAGGGGTCTCCCTATGATTATGTGACCGGGCGTGATGCACAGGTCTTCTGTAACGTCGTCGGAATGGACGGGTGATAATGGAGTGGAGTTTAGAATTGCTTCAGCCTCCGTTAGAATGGTGTAAATTTCATCGAAGGTCATTTTGTGTGGTAACATTTGCTTCTTTAGAATCAGCTTCATCCTGCGTACTGCGGCTTCCCATAAGCCACCGAAGTGCGGCGCCCTAGGAGGGATGATGTGCCATTGAAACTCGTGGAGTGCACTAAGGTGAGAAATGGTACTTTGTGTTTCTTTGTTCTTGAGGAAAGAAGTCAGCTGTTCAATTTCATGCTTTGCTCCGATAAAGTTGGTGCCATTATCACTATAGATATGGGCGGGCGATCCTTGGCGATTGATGAATCTTTTCAATGTTAAGAGGAACTCTTCCGCGGAGAGCCCTTTGCATAGATCAAAGTGCACGGCCTTCGTTGTGAGACAAATTAATACGGCTACGTACACTTTGAGATAGGATGTCTTTCTTAACCTATCCGTTTTCATTGTGAGGGGACCTGCAAAGTCCACCCCCACGATGAAAAAGACGGGTGCTGGTGTCGTGCGTCATGTTTGCTGTGAGGAGACGAGTAGTCGAGTTATTTGATCTTTAATTGGCAGGTAGATGAGTTGTTTGGGTTCTGTTGTTGACACGACACAAGACAATAACTGTTCCGTTGTTGTCTATCTTTAGCTGTAGTTTCGCTAATTGGTGACTCCTTGGTAGGTGTCCATTGGCTTTGATGTCTTTGATTATGTGTTGTTGTGCCAGTTTAAATAGCATTAACTTGGCTTGCGCAACTTCCTCCCCGGCCAGAGCTGGAAGTAGAGTGCGATTATGATCGGCTGATTTTGAATTTTTTTACGAATCTGATGATCCAGGCTACGACTCGAGATAACATGAAAAATGATGAAAATTTAGTGACGAAATCCGGCAGTGAATTCGTGATGATGAGGCAGGAAGTCTTGATTTCTGGCGGGTTCTTCAGCAGGGCCTTGAGGATGGGTGGCCATGCTCCTGGTAGCTTAATTAGCCATGGTGGTCCATTCCACCAAAGCTTAGACTCTGCGAGGTTTGTGGCGTACATTCCTCGGCTGATAAGGTCAGCGCGGTTTTCTTTTGTCCCAACATGTCTCCAGTTTGACTGTGGAAGACGTTCCGTGATGTTGGCGATTCTGTTAGCAACGAAAATCTGAAGCCTGTGTGGTGGAGTGTTCAGCCAGTGAAGGACAATGGCTGAATCAGTCCAGGCAAAGATCTGAGACATTGAGATCTCCAGTAGGTTGGCGATGTGAATTAACTTTTTCGACAGGAGGTGGGCTGCAACTAGCTCAGCTCCTGTTATTTCTTTGATGGGAAGAACTCGAGCCTTTGCTGTGACTAATGCTACTGAGGTAGTTCCGTCGTCGTGAACTTGTCTCAGGTATATGGCTGCTCCATATGTGACTGATGAGGAGTCAGCAAAACTGTGAAGAGACTTGAACAATACTTGACTAGCATTGTTGGTGTATTGACGATTGATCGAATATTCCGTGATTTTCGAGAGGTGTGCTAGCCAGGTAGACCATTTCGTAGAGATGTCGTCTGAAACAGGCTTGCCCAAGAGAGCTTCTTTTTCCAAAGTGTTTGCATTAAGATTTTGGCAGGTATAATTGCGGGTGCAAACAGGCACAAGATGTCAAACACCTGAGCCGTCACTGAAGCTATCACCTTCTAGGTTATGACTTTATGACCTGTAGATACTGGCGTCGAGATATGAATTGTGTCTTTCGCAGAATTCCAATGAATGCCCAGAGCTTTCTTCATTGTGGCTGGCGGGAAGAGTTCAAGATCTTCTGATTCTTTGAGGTCAGCTGGAATTTTGCTTTTGAGTTGGTTGGAATTGGACCTCCACTTCCTCACGACCATTCCTGCACGTCTAAGCAGGTCTGACAGCTGAGTTCTTATGTGGTTCACTTCATCGACAGTGTTTGCCCCAGACAGGAAGTCGACGTAAATGTTGTGATGAATAGCTTTGGCGGCATCAGGGTGTGTGGCTTCATGGTCGTCTGCTAACTGTCTCAACACTTGAGTGGCTATGTAAGGAGAAGCGCACAATCCAAATGTGAGACGAGTCATTCTGAATTCCATCAGCTTCCCGATCTTGTCTCTGAGAAAGAAGCGATGGAGATTACGATCTTCTGGGTGGAGCCATATCTCCCTGAACATTTTTGATATGTCGGCAGATACGGCAATCTTGTGGCTTCTTAATTTGACTAGTATATCTCCCAGCAGAGGTATAGGTTCGGACCTGTAAGAAGGGTGTCATTTAGAGAGTACCCGGTGGTGGTTTTGGCTGACGCATCAAAGACAGCACGACACTTTGTTGTTGTGGAGCTATCCCGCCTTGAATCGGCAGATAGTAGGTAGGTCCGTCCTTTAGCTGGTTGACTGGCACTTTCTCGGCATGTCTGGTATTCGTGAAGGACTTCTAGGAATTTTGGCAGCTTTCCTTTTTTTTTTGTAACGATTTTCTCATTAGCTATAAATCGTTTGATGGCTTGTTGACGTGAACTCCAAGCAGAGGGGCATTCCTCTTTTTAGGCAGCTTCACGATGAAGCGTCCATCATGGGCTACTTGGTGCGAATCCTTAAAGAGTTGTACTGCTTGCTCTTCTTCGGATGACAATTTAGAAGTTTCTGGGACTTGGTCGATTTCCCACAGAGTTCAAATGGCGTTGTCAAACTCCTCGTCATGAGTTTGAACTAAGAAGACTGGCGGCTTCTCTTCATTGAATAGTGGACCCGGCACCGTCCAACCAAAGATTGTCTTGGTCAGACCCAGCTCCAAAGGTTTGTGTTCGACAGATTGGCTTAGGACACATTGTCTTCGACCCAGCTCCAAAGGTTTGTGTTCGACTTAGGACACATTGTCTTCGTCCTTTGTTACCCAGGATAATGTCTATTGGTCCTCCTAGGTCAGGGTCGGCTAGAGTTAGATCTTTGACCACTGGGTCCCCAACAATCTGACTGTGATTGCTGGGTATGGTTGACATCGGAATTTTCGAAACTACGTAGCATTCGGTGTTGATGCTAGTAGATTCGTCATTGACTGGCGATAGTTCGACTTTGACTTTCTGAGTGCAGATGAAGTCACCATCTGCTCCCGAGAAGGTGTTTCTGGCAGGAAATCTCTGAAGGTGTAAGTGGGAGACGAGATTCTCTGTTATGAAGGAGGCTCCTGATCCTGAATCGAGAAGCACTCTGGACTGCCTTGGCAAGAACAAGAGCCGTGTCAACAAACTCAGTGCCCCCGCTTGGCTGTACTCCCACGTGAAATGCGGGAGTTTTGTCGGTGATGCTGTCTTCGACCGGTTTGTCTCTGTGAAGAGAGGTATGGAGTTATACTCCCCCTGACTCTAGCTATAGATATGGCGCAGCCGCTGTCGCGCTAACAATTGCAGCCTTGCCAATATCGCCAAAAGCGAGTACTCCTATTGCAATAACAGGTTAGGGTCATATATCACACTTTTAAACTTATGATTACAAGGAATAAATAAGTACGCACAGTGAGACAGAACCTGTGGGTAAGACATATGAATATCATTATGTGAAAGGCTATGTAATGGTATATTCGTGTGTGCGTATTAGGTGTTATTGGTGACAGTTCAAGTTGAAGAGTAATTGTTTATTGTTCAGGTTGAGTCCTGAACAGTCTTTTCCTATCATGTATTTGCCTATCCAAGCTTCTTGCTAGAGAAGATGAGCTACCAGGTTCGTACTTTTCACCATTTCTCTTCCTTACAGCCATAAAAAAGCATCATTAGAGGTAACTCTGTCATACTTATAAAAAAAATTCAGTAGTCTAGAACTGCACATGGGCACTTTGGAGCATTCAATATCAGCATTCAAAAAGGGAACGCTCGCACAATGCAGAAATGCTCAAGGAAAAATATCTAATGTGTAATGAGGTGGATGTGGTATTTACAGCCCAGGCTGATGGCCCAAGGATAGTGTAAATCTGTACTGACCGAAAGTAGTGAAGGAATTGATTTGTTAGACTTAAGGCCATGACTGATCAAAGACCTTTAAAAGATGACCATACAGCTGAAGGAATGCTTACTTAGTCTGGAAGCACAACAATGATGGCTTCCCATCAATACTTAGGGAATGTTTGATTATTCAAATTTAATTATAAATAAATCATTTCTTACATAATCTGTGAGATAAAATTGAAAAAAAAACCTAGTCTCCCAGTACTACAATGCTAGATATGTGAGGTTAGCACAATTCAGCAAGTAGTGTAATGCAGTTATGTGCATGTACTATATATCACAGAATGTATGTATATAATATATATATGAGAAACCCAAAAACGCTATAATATATAGAGATATGTAATACTCTTACAGTAAAAGGCTGGATGTAACTGAGATACTGGCGATGGGCCGCATGGTAGTCCATCAGACGTCCATAAATGCTGGCATCTATGAACACATAACACCTAACAATCTCACCTTTTATATTCTCCGTTACCACATACTAGTACTGTAATGTATTTTAATGTTAATGATATTCATTGTATATTCTAAAAACCACAACTTATGGAGAAAAATTACATATGACAGTAGCCACACCTGTGTATTAAAAAAACAACAACTGCAAATGACAAATAGCTGGAATTACTTACACACACACACACACACACACACACACACACACACAGACACACACACACACACACACACACACACACACACACACACACACACACACAGAGCTGAAGTCCCAGCAAAAACAATACTATGGTAGGAAAGTGCTTAATGTAATATATGATTGTCATGTATGCAAGGTGAGTTCAGGACAATTCAGTGCAGTTCCTACAATGTGAGTCATTGCTCAGAGAATCTTGAAGGTTTCATAAGTCTGGAGATGAGAGGAGTAGTAAGAATACCTAAATACATAAATCTGAACGGCCAGACGAGGGTGAGTTTACAGCCTTTGTAGTGCTTTGATGAATGCTCCAGTCGGAAAGAAACACAACAAACTTCTGTATCTGGCATCTCCAAAAGATTAAGTCAACAATGGAGTCATGTGTATATACTCCACACAAGAGTCAAAGTGAAGAGCAACTGTTTTGGATGTCCACAGAGAAACCACCCAACACAATGGAGAACAAGTTCTTCACAAGCTAAAAGGAATGTCAAAGAATCATGAAAGCTCCTGTGCCAGCGTAAAATTCTTTGTAGGTAAATGCACATTTTAAGCGCATGCACATGCTATTAATTGTCTGTATGTGTGTGTGTGCATACATAAATGTGCGTCATGACCAAAATTTCTAGCTTTGTAAATGAAGTTGGCATAACCTTTACTTATTTAGACTAGCCACGCCTACTGTCACACCCATTATTTAAAATTGTTGAATTTGGTGATTTCTACCATCCTAAATGAATTGTGCGTGTATTGTGCTCTCAGTAAGCACTGGACCCACACACTATAGCAGATAGACAAACATACTGTTACTGACTGCCAGACAAACAAACAAACTCACTGACAGACTGACACATGAACAGACTCTCACAACCTATCTTCTCCTTCGATACCATTGTCTCACAGGCTCACAAACGTACACACTCACAGACACACACACACACACACATGTACTCACATATACACACACACACACATACACACACACTCACGAGCAAACACACGCACATACTAGTGCCAATTCCTACATGTCGTGTCATGTCATGTCCAGTATTCCACTATAGCTTGACAGAGGACATTTAGGGAACTACCACAACATCAGGTTGGTATCTCACCTTGCATGGAGAGTGCAGCTGCTTTAGCATAGTTCTCCAAGCAGTCACTCTTTAATCCTCTGATGCGAGAAGGAACCATCACTTCAATGCCATGTCCACAGCTTCCTTCTCTGCTACTTTCTTCCTCATTGTGTGGTGAAGTGTTGCCTGCTGCTTCGTGCAGCACAGCTTGCAACATCCCCCTGTGTGCCACACATCTCTCATGACGCTCATGTGATGCTGCACTCTGAACCTGCCACCTGGAAACCAATATGGAAAAAAACACTTACGTCAAGATGGCAAGCAGGTGCCAGATGTCTTAGGTTAAGGAAGGCTGATTTCATTTTCATTTAACAGTCTTCAGTGTGAATTCATTTCTTTCTACCAACAAATATATCCTGTGCCATCTTTCCTTCATGTTATTACTATGCTAATATGATCACCAGGTGTGCACCCTCAGTGCTACTATAGCTAGATTCTGTCCATACCAAACTTACACAATAAAATGTATTAAGTTTCTACAAGCACTTAGCAATCAGATACTTTATAGAAGCAAACAAACAAACAATTGTACAAACAAGCAACTAAACACACTATAATAATTCAATCAAATGTGTAGTGATGTTGTGCATGTGTGTGTGTGCATGGGTGTGTGCATGTGTGTGTGCATGGGGGGAACCACGTGCATGTGTGTGTGCACGTGTGACTATTATATACCCAATCTCCTTTTTGCACTCAGTCAGTTATCTAGCTACAAGAAAAAGAGTATTTTCTTACAGCACAGGTAGACTCACTCAGCTGATGTTTAGCAGCTCTACACAGCCTTCTCTCCCCACACTCTGGAATATGATGGCTGCAAGCTCAAAACAACAACTCTACCTTTGCTCTAGCACACGAACTAATACAATGTGACCACACATGTATGACCTTTGAAGTAATACAATGTGACCACACATGTATGACCTTTGAAGTAATACAATGTGACCACACATGCATGACCTTAGAAATGTAACATTTCAAGACTATTTGAAGCTCCCAAAGGTTCCATGAAATTATAATACTGTATGGTGGTATGGTTTCATTCCCTTTTAATGTTGAAGATGCATAGCAATGTTGACACATAGCTTAGAGACACTGCCTCACAAGTACGGGTGCTGGGGATATCCGCCCATGCATTCCTTGTTGGATTTGAAAAAATAACTCTTTTAGACCACAGGAAATATACATATTTATATGTAGCTATCAGGAAAACAATTTAGGACAACAACAGCAGCTGGAAAGCTAATTTTTAGTGCAACTCTAGAAACTAAAAGACCAAAGTAAATTTAATAATTTCTGAGCTAGTTCTAAATGTGAAGATATTCTCTAGAGCTACACAAACAGAACTGCAAGTGATTAGCTCTCAAACTGCTGTCATTAAATCACATTTCCTGCATAATATAGACAATTATACCTCCAGCTGTGACGAAATAAATTAGTTTAGGACATATGAAACCAAAACTTTATCAATGGATCTTTTCAATGGATATTTATAAAATAATGGAAGCCTAAACATCAACAATTTTCAAACATCTGTAACCAGTCTAGGATGTGCTCTAACTGCACAATGCAGTGAGTCAGTTGATTACAGCACTACTTGTCTATCCACAACTGTACAATAGAGGTTTAGTGGATGCACTCTGAACTTCACGCAAGGAGTGCTAAATTTATTTCTCCCACTCACCAAGAATTTAAACTAATTCTTACACTCGGCTAACCTAGTGCTACTAATTACTGCTCTATATGATAACTAATCCAACGATAGAAAACAACGACACTATTGGATGGTTTACATTTTTATTTAAGTGCTAACTCGGTCTGTTACAGAGATTGCAATGCTAACCCCTCACTGCAGCTCGTTGTTGGCCGACACTCTAAAGTAATAGAATAGACCTACTTACTGCTGTGGCACCAGACAGATCATATAATATAATCACCCTCAATACCATCTCACCTACTTACTGCTGTGGCACCAGACAGATTATATAATATAATCACCCTCAATAGCATCTCACTTGCTTGCCAAATTAAAGTGAATTAAATGTGCGGGTTTACGGGTGGGCAAGTGTATTGGTACCGTATAATTAATAAATTATTATTAGGCACACTCTACCTAAATTATTTGCCACTAAGTTAACCACCCTTTCCCAATGTGCTCAAGAATCAAACAGAAACAACAGAACACCAACACAAGCCTAAAGTTTAGACAAAGTGTCCTTTTCCAGTTTACTTTCACACCTCCTTACCTGTCCTTGGTTTCCTGTGCCGCCAATCGCAGACCATATGTAGTCAGAAGACAACACGTGCCAGTCTCTTTACTGGCTCCTACGTCCAGTTGTCTTGAACTGACCTCCTGAAGGACTTGACTCATTGGCATCCACTCAGCATCTCCAATCTTGTGGTAGCAACAACCTAGCAACATCAAACACTGGAACGAGGAAATAAAAAGACGAAACTATTGAGGTATGGCGCGCGCACGCACACACACACATACATACACAGATAATACAAATGCACTTAATATGAACCTTCTTACTCTAACCTACCTACTGCAATTAGAATATAACTTCCATGGGAACTATTGAAATGTCGAATGCCGAAGACTGGTAGTACATTTTATTTAAAAAGTACTGAAGATGCAGTTTATGTTTAATAAGACAAAACACAACAACAACAACAACAACAACAAATTATAATTACATGTAACACTTTCTTAAAGCCTATGCTAGATGTTTCAGCTCTAACTTATAATTCTTAATTGACAGCAGCGAGGGCTCTACTAAGGGGTAAGCATTCCCCCCCACCCCCACCCCACCAGAGACTAATTAAAGAATTGTTACTTATGCTCATGGTGAGTTGCCTTTCAAATAGTAGCACGGGCACACAGTTCTATAAAAGTTGGCCATCTCACCCGAATTTCTGTATGCAGTTTTTCAGAGAATATTTTTATAATAGTGTTGGCCAGTGAGCCACAGCAATGGAGGCCCACCAGGCACACGCCCACTCCTGCACCTCCTGCCTGGGGGGACAATACACCTGCAACACAATGATATGATAGAATTAACGACATCGCTCAAGTCCTACGAACACTCTGATCTGAAAGTAGTCGTGCAGAATGCCGCTTATAACATTACAAAAAAAAAAACATTACAAAATACATTACAAAAAAACATTACAGTAAATAATTCGAAATTAATATGATGCAACTCAATCGTTTGAATAACAGCACTGAATAAAAGTGTTTCAATTAAATAAACACAACTTCCAAATAATGTCAAAACTTATGGAATAAATGTATTGAAAGTCATGAAGACCTGTGAATAAATATTTTTCTCTGCCCAAAATTCTTTACCCAATGCATCAAATATTACTGATGATCCTACTTTGCTAGCCAAAACTGATGTAAGTAGAAATTCCTTACATGGACTGATTTCTGGAAAAAAATGAGGTAAGGTGTGACTATTATTGCATATTAGTGTTCATAGCTGATTTGAAAAGAAACACCTTTACCAGCTTCTGGCAATACTGCAGTGTGCCCTCATTACAAACCATTTTTTTTCTTTGTGAGTACACATTAAATGTCTCTGACTCATGAGGCCTTGAAAGTTTACTACCAGATGTTAATGCTTAACTAACACTATATATTAACTGTAAATACAAAATGCAATGCTTGTCGTGACTGATCCATGTTAATATCTAGATGGCATTTCTGGCAAAGTTTGTAGCACAAGAACTCTCAGGGAATCATTCCCGTCAAATTGACTGTATAGTCTAAACAAATAGATGCAACTATGAGGTATCGTACTTGCCTTTTATGCAATCAAACTGACTGGCACAGTAAAGGGAGTGTTTGGATTAAATCTTTAAAGTACACTAAGTGATATGTCTTCTTCAGCCAGAGTGCTAGCTGGCACCGTGTAAACCCAGGACCATTTGCTGAAAGTATTTTTACTACATTATTGCGGGTTCCAGGTAATTCTTTCAAGGCAGATGGTAGTCAGCAGTATGTGTGTCAGCATTTCCAGGACATGTAACACTTCTGTCCAGCAGATGGTAACAGCGCACTGACAATCATTATGTAATGTACGGTACAGGTACACTAAAAGCAGAAGCTATCAATACAAATACTTTATGATTCTGACTTGCACAATTTGCAGTCAGGTTAGTAAACTCACTAGACAGCAGTTGCACTAAATGCTTGATCTTTGTCCTGGTGGAGAGAGAGTCAGTCACACTCAGTCCTAGACTGACCTTGCACGGTTTGCACTGATTTGCCTTTAACACACGTTCCAGTTCCTCGCAGCCAAGCCAACCGCCAGCTCCCTCTTCAAGTGTCGTATCTTCCATTTTCTTTTTTGGTTCCTCCTCTGGCGTGATTCCTTCCTTCGATGCCAGCTCTTGCTTCTCTGCAACAGTCTGCACTTCTTCATTTCTCTTTTTTCTTTGAGTTACATCGCCGTCACACTAAAACATCAGTACGTTGGAGTGTGATATGGCATTTGCTGATTATAATACTGATGAAATAATGATTTTCTAACCAATTAAATCTGGCCGATTAGGTATACTATTACTACTAAAAAGAATAGATAAATATTTTGCTATATGTATTTACACTATTAATGATATAAAAGGGGAAAAAACATACAGATGCTTATTAAAAAATAGCTATTTCTACTACCAAATAACACTAGCTAGTGATGTGCTTCAGCACAGATGGCGAGCGAGCTGGTTTTTGTTTAGTTTTATTGCTATTCTTCGACATGTAACACTTTTATACATACTTGTTCACTGGATATACCAGCACAAGACATGCGTTGTGTTCTCTTCGTGACCTGACTATTGGATAAATCAAGGGGTAAGCAACCAAATTTCCAAGGATGATTTGGGTAAAGATCAATAAACTAACAATCGATAAACTAACAGTTTTCGTTTAAGTTAGTCGCCTTTCCAAAGTACATTCCGTTCAAAATGCTCTATTGTACCAAAGCTCTAGTATATATAGCATTACGTTGTATTCTCTTAGTGACTTCACTATTGGACTTTGGATTTTCAAGTAAGAACAAATCTGTTACGTAAGGGGTATAGCTATGATGAACAGCGCATTTACAAGTAAACTTGCCACCTGCTAAACTAATAAATGAACTCGGCTAACGCTGGAAGACCTAACAGTGAACATCTCTCCCATTCTGTCTCCGTAGCTCTTTGCCGTTTTTTTCTTTTCCTAGCATAATTTTAAAGTCTTTTCTCCTGACTTTCCTGCGCCCGTGCTAATGTTTACATTTTTAAGTAGCCTCCGGGGGTGGACACGCATTGACCTCTTTGAACTTTGCCATAAATATATATATATGTATTATATATATATATATATTATATACCAAATCCAGAATTGAGACCCGATAGTGAGAGTCTCGCTTCGCTCGCCCAATTAAGATAAAGGAAGCATGTATCTAATGTATTATAATGAACTTGCCCACAGTTTGTGACACATTCATACCAAACCATACGATATACTTCACAAAAAAGATGTTCGGTCCTGGGTACAGTCAATAAGCCACCCCCCAAGTTCTTAGAAAAATTAATTGGCTGGTGGCTCCTTCAATTACAGCTAATTTATTCTAAATACCAGAACTAAATATATCCATTTCATAAAACGTGTTGATAGACCCTCTTACTACAGCATCCTTTTAGATTATAAATACCTAAAACAAATAAGCGTGTGGTCTTGCCTTGGTCGAAGGGCTTTAGGGACCAAGAACTAAGCATCTAGACTGAAGAGTGCCTGTAACTTCAGATCTAGCTACCTCAGTAAAGGTGCGCAGCAGTTTCAAAGAGATTATACTTGCACATGTACTACCATGTTGGGTCTAGGTCCCGACTCATCTTCCTTAGTGAGATGAAGTATGTTTATTTTAGTGAATAGTGAGTTGTTTATGATGTATTAAAGCATCAGTCGGCCCAATGTGCTCAGAATTATCACTATTATTGTATTTTTAAATAAACTTACTTAAATGTATTTTTTCATTATAATTCCAAGTTATTTAATCATTCATGTACGTTTAAATAGTAGCAAGCTAGTAACTTTATAATCTAATGCGAAATGTAACATTTTCACATCAAATTTTGCACTTTAAATGAAGTAGTATTAAAGTACAAAATAATAGCAATTTTTTCTCGTTCTAATTAACAGCCAATATTATGATAATAAACTTAACCTGATGTTTTGACTTCATGCCAAAGTTCCCTTCAGGGGTCAACTGAGGTTGAACCCTCAGTGGTGATATATAAACACAATATAAACCAAGATAACTGGATGGCACTTACTGTTTATTATATCCTGTGACTTGCACGGAAATGTTAACATATTAGCAGCTGTTTCTTGTTGCTGTTTTTAATGCCCATTTAGACCATGTATTATAAAATATAAAATTACCTGTTATACTGATACCTACCTATCAACACTACAATGCTTGTGTGTTCACTTCTTAAATTCAGGTGGGGAAATGGCACATAGTGTCTGGTTCACAACATTGCTAGGATACTGACAATGGTTTAAAATAGCAGGTAAAAAAATACGAATTAAAAAAAAAAAATTTCTACTATAGATACCCATCTTAAAAACTGTAAGTGTATTTTTTCTCTACAAAGTTGGCACATGTGCTCTACAACATACACTATGATAGCCACACACACATTTCGAGTTTACTGAATCTGATATGGAGGGACAAACCTCATTCTATTTAGGCATATACAGGAATTGTAATTTAAGTGAAGTTCAAAATACAAACAGTAGATGAGAATAAATACCAGGAATCCTGCAGAATACTCACAATGGGAAGGTCTGACTAGACGGCTACACAAACACGTACATACATTGAGCTATAAATAGCCACAAAAATGCAATCTAAATATTAACTTACAAATTACAAGACTAAATCTGATTATTAAACACATTAAAAATAGTCCTCAGTACATCTAATGTTTCATAGTTAGTCTAACAGAACAGATCTCAGGTTCTCCATGTGAAGGTTAAAACAACTCAAGAGTGGGTGTGTTCAGCTTGTATAGTGACACGGCATTAGTGGGTGTGTCTAGTGTGCCAGCATTAGTCAGCATAAAATCCCTGTGACCTGAACTCTTGATATAACTTCCGCTGCCCATTATCTAATTCTCCCCGCATCCCAACCCCACATTGACTCTGGAGCAGGCAATTGGGCGCTATAGCGACGGAATAATGAAAATTCCAGTTCACAGAGAGAACAGGTTAAGAATACAACAAACTTCCTGATTGTCTGGGAGTAATTATATGGTATAGTTGGAAGAGATCAAGGTCCATGGATTTGGCTGGGTGCTGAAGTTTGAGTATGACTTCAGGCTACTTCCAACTAAACGAACTGCATTGCTTGTATACTCCGCCTGAGTGTATCGTACAGCTCAAATTAATCTAGTCTGAGAGAGCTATACTTCATTCCATAACCAAAGAAACATCATTTGACTACACCCATAGCTAATTCAGTCACACCCACCCATTGGGGTGGAGAGTAATTTGGGATCGAGTTACGGCGGTTCTGTGGTAATCTGAAACATGATGTGCTTGAGCACAAATGGCGAGCGAGCCTTTGCACAAACAAAACGTAAAAGAATTTATCAGTCCATTTCTGAAAGTAAATATACATAGCCATTGTGACCATACTTATAAGCTAACAAATACACTACTTTCTTACTTCAATGTCCCGAGTACTGGTATTTTCTGGAGTCTCCATTCTGACTCTGAGTTCAGTAGTGTTTGATGACAAGCACTAGCACAGCTACTATAACAGCAAAGTTTTAGAAATTACATCTGGTAAAGGGTCTCAATGACGTAGTAACCTTTCGCCGTAACATTTTGCAACTTGAAAAATAACAAGAAGTTCTAAAGAATTACTGCACACCTAAGTGCATTTGTGGCATTTAAAAACAACAAAATACAAAAGGGTAAACAATTAAATTTCCTTGAAAGATATGGGATCGCTAAACCGAAAAATTCTGTTTGTACGAGTAATAGCACGGGTAACCGTGCTATTAAGAATTAATAGCACGAGTAACGCAATTGAAATAGCACGAGGCGAAGCCGAGTGTTGTTTCAATTGCTTTGCGAGTGCTACTGACCCCTAATAGCACAGGTTACCCGTGCTATCACTCACTAATAGTAGGCCAGCTTTTAAAATAGTCTTTTGCAATTGTAGCTACACTGTATCGTTCACTCACTATGTCCTTATTTCAGGATTAGCTTCCGCTGGAACTTTCTTTTCAACGTACGACTCCTCCTAATCTGTTGTAAAACATTCTGTCTAATACGGATAGAGGTTCTGTGGTAAAGAAGGACATTGTCCCCAACTAGCAACTACTCGAACTGTACGAACTGTATGTTTCCAAGGTTAACGCTCTACGTGTGCGCACTTACCCGTACTATTTCACTTAGCTACTGAGGTATTTCACTTAGTTTCCACTTAGTTACCGAGGTATTTCAATTAGTTACGCGCTATTTCACTTTCCCCGTGCGGTTTCAATTGAACTGCAATTTTTCCCATACATTTTTGAATGGGTAACTTACGTGCCGTACTATTAAATGGAGGTATGGGAAGGGGTAGACCACGAAGCAAACACAAAAATGCGAGGGTCAAAGTACAAAATGACATACGTACGTATACACACATATATAAACAAACAAATATCCCTGATTTTCAATTGACCCCTGATAGTGTCTCACTCGCTCCACTCGCTCGTGCGAATAATAAAAATAATAATAACAATAAACAACAACAACAACAACAATAATTAAGGAATGAAATATAAAAGCTCCTACCAATCAGATGAGTACTAAGGTATATTTCATAACTAGTGCACTTTAACTTAGCTGTGGGTATGGGATGTCATATGAATTTATCAATCTTGAGTATGAGATTTTCATGTTGATAGCTTATCCCATTCTACTGCATGGTCTGACACTTCTTCAGGCTTCAAAGTGACATCAGAGTATTCGATTCAAACAATAAACTACTATAGACTACTATAGACAGTACACTACTATAGACAGTACACTACTATAGACAGTACACTACTATAGACAGTACACTACTATAGACAGTACACTATACTATATATATTAATAGTAACTACAACCCAGTAAAAAACATTCCAAATTTTTTAATATGAAGGTGTGGCTGACCTAGTCCTTCCAATCAACCTCTTCTCTCCCTCCCCCACTTCTTCCCAGGGAAATCATTCCTGCCAGGATGAAATCATAGATGAGTTATTTTAAGAGAATTTGAACATGTCACAAAAGCCACAACAAATTGTGGACTCATACCAACAAATTATATCTAATAAAACGTATTCTCTGCACAAACATGTGCCACTCACACATACATACATACACACACATACTCACACCATGGGAAATATAACACCATTCATGTGAGCCTGGGGGTACAGGTATAATTGTGTCAAATGAATGAGAACTACTGGAGAAGCTGAAACACAAGTAAGAAGGACAAGACAAGCGTCCACACACTGAAACACAAGATAGGGTCAACACTGAACACAAGATAGGTCAACACTGAAAGACAAGATAGGTCAAGCACTGTAACACATATGCTATAATTATACCATTGTGTGGGGAGCTACTATGAAGATGTAAGAGCAAAGAAAGGAAAAATGGCGATAGGAAGTATCTGATATAGAACTTAGTGGGAAAAATTGCTAGTATTGATATATCATGTATTCACAAGAACTAAAGTGCACATGGCATGCCGGCTAGTGTCTGTCTGCTACAGCCAAAACATTCCAACACATACATACATACATACATACATACATATGTACATACATACATACATACATACATACATACATACATACTATACATACATACATACATATATACAATGTACGTACGTACATACATACATGCACACATGTACAACTAGATTGAATTTTGACCCCTTTAAGTGAGAAGGTTCAGGTTTTTTATAGTCATATGAAGGGTCAGAACTTGATAATTGTGATGACAAAGCCTTTTCAATTATGGCTCCTCTCCGGAGGGGGAGGTGCTTCTAGTCAACATCGAAAAGGTGTTCTGATGGCACATAATTGGTGGTCCATTGAGTACGAGACTATGGTAAGCAGTACTGCTCAACAGTATGAAGGTAAAATGTGAAGGGCTAGAGCACTAGTGACAAAGCCAGGGGTAGTGAGAAAGTTTTTTTATGACAGGTCAGAACTTGATAACACATACTGCTAGGTATTGCTGGCTAGTGTGTGTGAAAGAGCAGGCCCGTAGCCAGAAGTTCGCATTGGGGTTCGGATTTTAAAGACACAAAAAGCCACACCCACTTTTTTTTCTCGAAGTTTATTAAACACTGTTGATATTAGAGAGAAAAGCGGTATTATTCTCGAGTAACCAGGCTTCTAACCACTACGGTGAGCTGTATATGAACATTGCAACATTAATACACCTTTTACGTATATACTACAAGTTATTTAACTTGCGTGTAACTGCTCGTTAAAAATGTATTGGTGAAATAGCATGGGACAAAGTGAAATGCCACGGTAGCTTAAGTGAAATAGTAAGGGTAAGTGCGCAAGTATGCAGCTCTAGCCTTGGAAATGTACAGTTGTAGTTTCTAATTGGAGACGTCATTCTTTAGCGCAGAACTTCTACCCGTATTAGACCGAATTTTTTCAACAGATTAGGAGGAGCCATCAGTTAAAAGCAAAGTTCAAGAGAAAGTTTATCCTGAAGTAAGCTGGCCTACTATTAGCATGTGATAGCACAGGAAAAGTAACCGTGCTATTCGGGATTAATAGCACGAACAACGCAATTAAAATAACACGAGGCAAGCGGAGTGCTATTTCAATAGCATTAAGAGCGCTACTAATCCCCAATAGCAAAGGTTACCCGTGCTATCACTCACTAATAGTAGGCCAGCTTGTTTTAAATCATGAATGCAGTGTAGCTACACTATATAGTGCACTCACTGTCTGCTTTTTTCTCAGGTACTTCCCGACGGCTCCCCTTCGAATAAATTCCATTGCTTGTGCTATTAATATCAAATGGCACGCTTACCCAGAAGTTATATGCAGGGTGTGGCTAAAATATTTACTTGTGGTCATTCTAAAGGGGGGTTCAACCAAACCCTTCGAACCCTCCCTGGCTATGGGTATGAAGAGTAGCACTGTACTACCAGGTATTGCTGACTAGTGTGTGTGAGAACAAACACATACAGTTGCTATAATCAGGGTTCATGTGTGAACAGACTAGGGCAGTTGCAGACAGAGTGTATGGCAACACATCTGAGTGTGAGTGTGTGTGTGTGTGTGTGTGTGTGTGTGTGTGTGTGTGTGAGTGTGTGTGTGTGTGTGTATGTGTGTGTGTATGATGTGTGTGTATGTGTGTGTGTGAGTGTATGTGTGTGTGTATGTGTGTGTGAGTGTGTATGTGTGTGTGTGTGTGTGTGTGTGCATATGTTGCTAACAAACACAAATAATACTTGTAAAGAAAACTGTTGTTGCTACAAACTCCTCCGGCACAATTCTTCCACACCTCAAACTTCTGATTTAAAAAGCTTTCTTCACGTGATGTCTCCAACCAATGATCTGTTCACATGTCTGTCTACATTTTTTTATTCATGCATTTATGAGTTTCCTTGCCGAAAGAGAGTACAAGTTACAGTAAGTTTCAGTGTCCGAACTTCAATTATCAGTTAACCAAACACTCAAAATTTAATAGTAGCACATAATATAGAAATGAAGAATTGCTTAACCACACCCCTTCATTGTTGTTTTTATAATACATTACATGCTTTATTGTGTTCAGTTATGAACATTTCAGTAGTCTTATCATTTCTCTGTCCCAACATGTTTAGATAACTGATATTCTATTGTATCTCTTAATTTTACTGAGCTCTCTCTTGTCCTTTCTCTCTTTTCCTTCTTGAGTTATTGCTCAACAACATACTTTGCTGGGTCTCCTTTGCGCCGGTTCCATTTCAGTGACTGTGGCTTTAGTCTGAGTCCTGGTTCTATTTCTAGCGGCCATCACACGATCTTCTTCTCTCTCCAAACCCACTACAACCAGGCCACATTGCTGAGACAAGACATCACCGAGGTAACCCTGTGGCATGTGCAATACAATGACAGTCGGCAGATTAACCCTCAGCACACACACACACACACACACACACATTTACACACTTCTCAAAATAAGGACATCACAACAATGTCATCTCATGTCCTCCACGATCAAAAGCATGTATCCTGTCTTGTCATGTACACTTCCTGTAGTTGCTATTGTATATCAATTCAACAGTTCAACAGTTGAATACTTTCTGTTTTTACTTTCAGTTGTTTTTCTTCATTTTTTGTTTTGACAATAAAGTACAGTAGCACAAGTTCCCCAATTGACCTTTCCCCTCTATACTGTACTAGTATGTAAACATTATATTCATATACATGTGTAAATGTGTGTGCATGTGCTCCTAATTCAAACCACAACAACACAGGGGGGTTGGGAGGTGGTCTTGAATGTTGATTAATTGCACCGACTATCTCTCATCTGAAGTATACCCCAGTCAATTATTTGATTTAATTAAATCCCACAGGGGGACTGCCCACAACTATAAGTCATGAAGAAATTAGAAATTAATGGTACCACCATCAGCTACTATCATTAAAAACAAAAGTGAATTGTGGGTTTGTGGTAGACGTAGCCATTATGTGGTTGTATCGTAATGGCTGTTGCAACAGAGTCAACACAATATGTGGTTTTCAAACACTAGCTGTTACACACTTAGTCCAGAGTCATTAGTTACTCTGACTCGATCACCGCCTCACAACAGAGTGAGAGTTCAGAGCATATCTATTCCTAGAGCATGTCTTTTGAGGCAAAAAAAAAAGTTGATGGCAATAAATGAGATTTGTCTCCAGGAAGGTGGTTGTTTAGCATGACCTTAGGCCATAATAAGATAATAGCCAGTGAACAGTCTAATTTGTGATGCTTGATGCTGACGAAAGATGTTGCTGATGTACAAAGTGAATGACTTCACTTTAATTGACCAAATAGTGCATTTAAACTCCAAAGTTTAGACATGTAGAAGTTTAGCTTAAGACAAATTATATACATCTAGTAATTCATTTTGTGACTTCCAGCAAACACGAGGAAACACTGACCCCTGTCACTCAACTGCCAGATTTTCATAGCAGCTCTGCTAGTGACGTCTTCATCAACTCTCAAAGCACATGTGTTAGGTTCCTTCCTATATTTGTCTGTATGTCTTTCAACAGTGGAGCTAAAAGATGGCAGCATATTAAATAATTTCCTGCAGTGAGTGCAGAACACTTCATTTGCGGCTCCTGCCATCATGCCTTGAGATAAATGTTTCTTATCTATAGCTCAGAGGTCAACAGGTTAGCAGGAAAACTACTATAGTGTGCAAACAACATGTCTCATTTCATAACTCATACTCCCTGACCAATGAGCCACAAGTGACGTTTTGTTTACGAGCACAGCAAACAAGCGAACCTGAAGTGACACCATTGAACGCAGCGCAGGTGGTGGGCGGGGTTTAGCTCGTGAGCTGTCTCAGGCATGACATATACCAACAGCTACAGATTTGCGTCACGCATAGCTACCGTTTATCAATCCATCTATCCATTCCCCTACACACACCACACCCCTACACACACCACACCCATCATTCACTCACTCACTCACTCACTCACTCACCAAGCCAGCTCCGATGTCTACCACTACTTTGGCAGAGTTTCTCCTGCACATGTCTTCTACTACACCTGCCATATGACTCACCTGCAGCAAAAACACACCCTAGTGACACACTTGTTATGCTGGAGTGTATTATTACACCATTGTGTGAGTTACACCAA
>WLWI01001098.1_pt1 | contig 23714 bp, 11 predicted proteins | sample 6701501 | NCBI WGS metagenome assembly WLWI01 (sample SAMN12718690, study PRJNA515312) | sponge metagenome | isolation source: marine sponge | host: Mycale hentscheli | place: New Zealand: South Island, Marlborough, Capsize Point | collected 2014-11-01 | reverse complement strand
TAATTTTATGCAATATTCTCCAATAAATTAACTCAAAGAAGTTGGATTGGATTTTGTGGTAGGATGTCAGGGAGACAACTAGGGAGTAGCTGCCACCAGAGTGTCAAGAAATCACACACAACCCTATCACAGGCCCTTAGCTAGCCAGCTGCTGCTGTTTAAGGCAAAGCCATTTTTGCTTGTGTTTGTATAGATTGTGTTTATCCGGTCGGGTAAAAAAACGACCGGGTGCCAGCCAACACCTGCGCAAGCGCAGTTGGCTTCAAATTGTACTTAAATGTGGCGTGTTTCCGTTATGTTTTCAGTCTGTACTCATTTCAATTGCTAACGGCTGGGTCTTTGATCAGTTATTTTGCCTAATTAAAGTTTATAAATAAGAAGAAAGACCAAGTTGGGCAGGATTTACCTGAAGGATTTACAGTCTACCACAGCAGACTCTGGCGGCTTACCTAAAAGTTGTTGTTTGCAGCAATCTATCTAACCCCTCCCCCTCCCCCATGGCTATAGAAAGAGTTGTATATAGGTAGGTAAGTAATTAATGTTTCGATGGTACACAATTCATTATGTCACCCTTTGCTTGATTTAATCATAGGCTTGTTGGCTGGTCGCCAGTCAGTTCAAATAGTGGAAGGACAACTTACCAAGATTAATAGCTTTGACATAAAATGAAATGTTTTATTCTGAAGGAAGCATTTTACAACTCTCTTTCCTTTGTCTTTTTGTTTTAATACAAAACAAGATGAATTCATCTTGGGTATTAGATACTCCAAAAAATTTATGAGCTACTCCATTGACACCAAATACAATTTCAAATTTCACATAAAATGAAGGCAAGAGAACATGATCACTGTGTTTACATCTCAAGTACGAATTCAACTGGCATATTAGCATTGCATTCTGTCATGTAAGACACCCTTACCAATACTTAAGACATACATATTCACCTATACTATATTATAATGGCTCTTTTTTTTAACGCCATTATTTCACTGCCTGAGGTTCCCACCTGAACTTGAACCCAAGTGGCCAATAGTTAACATCACCTAGTGAAGGTCTTTTCATCAAAAAATGTTCTTAAGTTGCTCTCAGCTTTAGTGTTGTTTTGATAAATTTCATTTTACCAAGCCTTCATCCTGGTTTCAAAGAGGGAGACAAATTACAAGCGAAAAGTCTTCCCCCCTTTCTTCTCAAAAGAATCTCCAATTACCAAATATATTACAAAAAAACAGTGACAACTGCATCAACTTTAAAGCATGATTGTGTAACCATTCCGTTTAATAATTCAATAAAATGTATTTAGAACCATCACCGACAATTCTCTGCCATGCCAAGTTTCAGACAGTCTCACAGCTTCTTGTTGTTTTTTGTTTTGTTTTTCCTATTTTAGCTGTACCAAATGAAATTGAATGCTTGATAGTTACAGTTTGAGAAGCTTATAATAATTCCACTGAAGGCAGGAGAGTTTCTTTCTTTTGAATTTCATAAAATTTCTACTGCACTGTTCTTTTCTTTTTCTTTTTTTACTTATTCTTCTCAGTTGCCCAAATGGTATAGTGATAAGATTGAAAATTTATGCTTAATAGAATATAAGTGCCTAAATTAATTACATAAATATAGTTTGCAATAAATGCATAGTATTTGATACATTGTATACATAAACTAGTTAAACGAATGAAGAAGTCAGTGACTAAGCTTGCATCATATGTTAAAAGTGAGCTTCTCATGAACCCTGTGAGCCCCCACTGCTGCATACAGGCCTAATTTGATTGAACTTACAGCAAAAGTCAAGCTATATTTAGTGATCATTTAATCTATCATGCACTGAATGCAGATGAAATCACTTTTGTCTCTCTTCATTCTTTTAATTAAAAATATTAAAATCAGAAATAGGCTTACTTCTTTGTCTGACTCATACAAGAGTTTATAATTATTATTCTTCCATGTATCCATAGCTTAAATCTGTCAAAATAAAAAGAACTTCAATGACATCCACTAGAGACAAGATATTGAAAATGATAAAGCGAAATTAAACTTTGCGAATATCTTTGTTTTTGTGATGAACACACATTTACCATAATGACATTAACTACAGCCAAAACAACCTCACACAACTATAATGAAAATGACAGTCCCAAGGCTGAACAAACATAATTCTCATTACTGACCCAGTGAGCATACTCACTAGTTGAAATCACTCAGCTATACTTGTCATTGTTTATGAGTGAAACTAACACTGCACAGGAAGTGAAGGATGCTTCCAATAGTGTAGTCAGTTCCACCCTATACTGTATATTATATTATCTCTCATCCAATTATACTTACTATGCATATCCTGACAGTTTATAAAACATTGTTGAACTATAATATACATACAACCCATCACATACTATTTGTGTCTTAGAACCACTATATTGTGTAAAATGTAGAGCATTCGTGTGGGTTTTGATCTTTACAAATGTTACCTTAGTCACATTACTATCGTGTTTTAATGAACTATAGAATTTAATAAGATAGCAGTGAAACTAGGGGAACATTTGTGAGGAGCAAGCCCACATGAACACTGTACTATTGACATAATATAGTGGTTCAAAGCCAAAATATATAATAGTAATTTGTTGTATGAACAATGTTTAATAGCCTGTCTGACTGTCTATGTAATAGTACATTGTGTATTTTGCAACAGTTTTAAGTTATCTTCTGTTTGAGATTATGATAAAATAAATAATGTGAAAGATGACTATTCGCAATATGTACTAATAGTATTGTAGCAATAATAGCTAGTTATATCTATTCTTAATACAAGTCTGCATTCATAAATTACAAAACCAGAAGACATGAACAGAAATGTCTGCCTCCACTACTGCACAAACACATCTGGGAGTTGGTCTCTTTTCATTGATCAGGAATCTATTAGGAATTTACAAACAATGTGATTAGGTAAAGGGTAAGAAAAAAAAGCATTGTAACTGTGATCATATAGTAGCATTTGAGTTACAGTTAGTACACTCAAAACTACTATTGACTATAAATTTACTCAATGACAAGTAAAGACTAATTCTTACTTAACTGTTTGTGGTTTTAGGTATTCTTGGTCATATATTTGTCTTGGTACATCTTACATTAAAAATTAATGTACCATCAGATTACTTTTAAATAGGCAAATATTATGATACTAAAATTAGTAGTCAGAGACAAAATGTGACCGAGTTGCACTATTTTTCAATTATCCGTGATAATAATTCGCTTGACTATCATGTTTAGTCATGTTCTGTATAGTCATCGTGAGACATGCTTGTATAACCAGTGGACTTGATATATACTCATCTTAGAAGGATGTCTCCTTTAAAATCATTTTTTTGTTTCTACCATTTAGCTAAAACAAAAAATATAACAGAGCTTACTTATAGTTTTATACATTTTTACACTTGGTAGCTACAATATCCAGCTACCCACTCCCCATCCACACCCCCATTATTATTTTTTCCTACCCCTTTGATTGAGACATGGTATTGTAATTGGCATTGTATCATCTTGGTTAATCATTGTGCAATTTGAAAGAGGTGACTCTGTTTGCAGCGACACTCTTGAAGCATTACATCTCCAGACATAGCATGTTTCATTGCACAACTAGCTTTGTTAATGCTTCAACTCTCCTTAGCTTTTATAATATTATATGACTTGCACAAAACATTACACTTCACCATTTGTGCTTTCATGGCTAAAAAAGGAACTAGAATTGTTTTCTCTGTATGGGACCAGTCAGATGCCTCAAGGGTAACCCACACTTCTCCTAAAGCTTAATATTTAGCTAGCTGTAACAATGAACTTCACCATTGTATTTGCATTGCTTATAAAAGAAACTAGAATTGTTTTCTCTGTATGGGACCAGTCAAACGCCTCAAGGGCAACACACACTTCCTTTTAACTCTAATATTTAGCTATAATATCTTGGTGCACTGTTCCCTTCTAGCAGTATAAAGCAAAACTGAGAGAAATGGTGTATGGCAATGATATAAGTAATAAGTCAAAGCAAAGAAAAGTTTGGAAGACAGTGATGAAAGTGCCTGGTATTGAACAGGTGCAATAGTGGTGCTAAACTGGATCAAAGAAACACATTAAAAACACCACTAACAACAACCAAAAATACAAATATAAAACCCCAAACCCCATGTTTTAAGTTGGAACTATTATAATAAACTTACCTGTATTTTCTCTACCACGAATTAAATAACTCATGCACAACAGATATCAGCTGCTAGTAAAACATGTACACCAGGCATCAAGTGCTATCCATTGGTTAACTTCACATATTTTTATTTTGCCCATATCTCCTAAAAAATATGACAAAAAATACCAAAAACCACAATCCATTAAGTAAGAATTAAGTGATTTCTTTCTCAGCCTTCTTTTACTCATTAGGTGTATTCTCTCTCTTTCACAGATTTTTTAAACAATACACCAAATATTTTTAATTCTGTATTGTTTTAAATGACTGTGAAAGAGAGAGAATACATCTAAAGTATTAAATAGTTTATACATTTTAGTGATTTTCACCATATTCTCCCAGGAGGATTCCTCAAAACTTTTTTTTTTTGCTTTAGAGGACTTAATAAAAAAAACATAATAAGTTGAGTTTGACTTTGCTGCAATTTGTTCAAGGTTGACTTATCATGACTCTACTAACATAAAATATTCAAAGTGAAATCTGCTATTTTTATCTACAGCTAAATGACAATACAATTGTCACAATAGACTACTCTAGGTCAATCTACTTGCATGATTCCATGAACATAATACCAGCCTAAACATTAATTAGCCTGTAATATAATTATAATGAGAGTAGCTAACTAGCGCATAAACTAATAAAAAAACATATGTACATAAATAATAGAAATTAGTTCCACGTAATATTTTTATTTCCTGTATTATTTTTAAACATTTTGTCAAAACCATTATTCAAAAGGTACAAGATAAACACACATAATCAAACAGCTATTATTATTATTATTATTATTATTATTATTATTATAAAGATTGTGATGAAAAAATGGTGGTCAAGTAATGCTGTTAATTGTCCATTGAAAACAGACAAAACACACAACAACAAAAATTGCTAGGTCTAATACCTGAGTATTCAATCTTTATTATCCAAACTCCATTCACAATTAATAGGAGAAGACCAATGAAGCAAATGATCACTCCAACTGCAAGGAGAGTTACTTTTGCTGATGTAATATATGCTACAAATAAATGGAATTTTTACTTAAAATAACAGAAACAACTATCTTTGATAGGTTATATATAGTACTTAGGTAAAATCATAAACTTTTCTTAATTATTCATTTTAACCACTACTCCATTTACTAGAATAGATATTACATTCTCCCAAACCTTTTAAGAAAATTGAACCATTTTCAGTTTCAGAAATACGAATAAAGTTAGAGTGAGCAGATTTTTTCACTTCTTCTATAGCAATAGTTGCATTAATAGGAATTTCTTCCATCGCCATACGTCCATCCAAGTTTCTAATCCTGCACTGGAAGGTGCAGTTTCTGATATCGCCATTAAATAAACAGAACAATGCAGAAAGGGAAGAACAGTCCTCCATTGCAGTCTCTATAGCATAACTGATGACTTCACTGATGTGATAAGGAACTTTAAATATACGTACAAAAATGATAAAAACATTATCAATGCAAGTTGAATTTCTTATCAGGTTTGTGATGGAATAGTCAGAACAAATTGACCGTTTGCAATGCCACATAATGACATCAGTACAGCATAAATACTACCTGCACTACATATCTCTAATTAATTTAAGACAACATACCTGTTACATTGAATGTCACTTTAGTGGAATTATATATAAAATTGGAGTCAGTTAAGAGAACTTTAACACATAACTCAGCTGAGTCATCTAATTCTGTTGCTACAGAAAATGTTGTGTTGCATTCAATACCCTTGCAGTGGCTATAGTGTATAATGTGATAGTCCAATAGACCACTGGAGGTAGAGTTCTCATAATGTAGTTCAACAACATAGACATAGGAGCAGGTGAGATTCTGAGTCACATTTGACTGTCACACAATTAAAAAAAGTTTTAAAGTGTTTTTTAAACACATAATATAAAACCTACATTCCCGTGTTTCCAGTATACTTCTGTAGAATGTACAGTACCATTTGCATTATAGGTTGCTGCAAGACTCTTTCCCAAAGGAGATATTGGATCTATGTGTAGTTAATGAAAGTTGGTATGTACAATAATAAACGTGTAATTAGAAAACTAGTTTCAATTGTTACTAGTGATATGCTTGAGCACAAATGGCGAGCAAGCCTAAAACTACACTATTGAAAAAAACTTCGAACACTCACGCTACTAAGCAAAAGTCGAGTTTTTGAATTACGTACGCCAAAGAGGATTCAATGCCATAATAACCACTCCCCGCAACTGTGTGAATTGAAAAAAAGCAACAAAAAATAAGTCAAGTTATTTAAACGTTTTCCTTGTAATATTAATCAGCTACACAGTAGTTGTAACACACAATGCTTTCACACTTAACTGAACACACCTATACAAGGCTTACCTTTGTGGTTAGTCTAGTGTGCAATGAATTTTCAAGTAAATACTGTTACATAGGGATTATGGTATATAGCTAGTAACTTACCATCGTCACTAACTCGAATAGAAATGGAACTCCCGTAAGTTCTTGACTTCTATTTGCACCAGCATAAAAATTCAAAGCACTAAACAAGTCAATTTCTAGAACAATACGGGTAATGATCGATAACCAGAGGATTCTGTTTAGTTAAGTTTGGGACGGGTCGAACACCGAGCTAACGCAAAAATACATGAGGGTCAAAGCACAAAATGATATACGCATGTCAATATAATATTATAAACATACACACATTCCCGATTTTTAATTGTGTTACCCCTGTAAGTGTCTCGCTCGCTTGCCTATTATACTAGTGGTGTGCTTGAGCACAAATATCGAGCAAGCCTGTCTAGTTCGGTTACATAAAACTATTTACCACTGGTGTCACCTGGTTCTGCCTATGTCTCCCGTGTTGTGGGGAATGCTCTGTAAGATTCTGTCAAACTTAAAATTCTTTCTTGACAAGGTATAATTAGCTAATGGGTATGATTGATTAGTATTTATCATGCTTTCATCAATTTTACATCATTTATTCACAAATATTAAGTACATTTAAACAATTTAAACCCCACCCAATATTGTAGGTGTGGCAAGTATGACCGCTTGATTGGCCACCTTAAAACTGCTTTCTGCTCCCATGTACTGTTACATAGTATACTATAGCTTAGTGCAAAAAAGTATTTAGAAATTGGCCTTTATACAGAGTTACTCTCTTACCTCAATTTCAGGAATATTGAAAACTTCTGTAGTATCCAATTTAAGCCATTCTGACTACCTCAATTACCAGTAATTGGTGAACAAGCTCGCAGCTCTACCAAAAAAAAAAATAGCCGGAGTTATTTTTGTAATTTTAGCTAACAAAGCATGGAACTACGTACTTACCTCAGCTTCTCCCAAATAATGGTGGCTCCCTTAGTATTAATATTTAGCTTTTTTGCTACCAGTGGCAATTGACAAAACAATGGGCATTTAGCAGCCCCCCCCCCCCCAAAAATAAAAATGACTAGGTTTTCAAATTACATTTTGTAAAGGGTTTCAATGCCATAGTAACTGTTTGCAGTAACTTTTTGAGACTTGAAAAACAAGCGTTTGGAAGAAATTATCTCACAATTTAGAGCCCAAGTTAGTAAGACTTACTTAAAGCTGTACTCAGAAGTAAGCAGGGTCAGGCCTAAAAAGCTGCACCGCACGCGTTTAAAGGGCATATGTACCATCCATACATACATAAATACATATATAACATATACCCGATTTTACATTAATTATCCACCCCTAATAGTATCTCGCTCGCTTCTCTCGATCGATGATAAGCTCACATTAACTCACTCTGAATTTTGAATTGTATATCAATTCTTTCACTTTTAATAAAATGGGTCCCACAGGTGAATCCCAAGTATTCTTGGCTTCTGTACAATGAAGTATTTATATATAGAGTTGAGTTATAAGAATATGAATTTGATGAATCTCTTTGAAATCCAGTCAGGTAGACTTCCACACCTGCTATAGCATTAGATTCTATAGCATTAATCTTATGTGGTAAAGAAGGATTATTGTCTGGTGAGTACGCAGTGAGATCTGTATTATTATTGTCACTTTCTTTTGAATTGCTATAAAACCATCTGACAATACCTTCTGAGACATTTCTGGCTTGACAGAACAATTGAATCAACATAATATCTGGACAAAAAATTCCTCCTTCTAAGTCTCTTGTATCTGAAGTCAATGAATAGCCATTGTTGGTAGCTACATCAAAACAGAACACGAAAACACAGGGAATGATAAGATGAGAGGTCCTGCTTACATTAATAAGCTCAACATGACTATATTCTTAATTTCGTAACTTTTTTTTTCAAATATTAAAAAATAATAGAATACATTATAATTGTCTTGTGCTATAGATAATTAATACACTTACCACCAGACATTAATGGAGGCAATATTATAGCACTGATGACTACCAGGTAGAGTTTAAGAGATATACTGAATCTCATGTTTTCTGACCTTTACTTTCTCAAAAACAAATTAAGAGTTGTGAAAGTTTACTTTTGTAACTTTTCCCACAGCAAATATAAATATTTTGGGAGTACTGTAAATCTTACCATGAATATTATGGATATGGTTAGTGCCTTCCAGATATTATTCCAAATTTCTAGGATAATTTTTTTTTCTAAAAAAATGTGTTATTATGCCAAAAGAATAAAATTGTTTGTTGTCACTGGGGAATCAACCCAGGAAACTAAGTTTTGACGCCAGTGCTCTAATTACCCAGCTACGACACTTCCAAGACCCTCACATTTTACTAGAGTAGTACCGCTTGCTGTAGAGTAGTACCGCTTGCATGAAAATCTCACAGCTATTCAAAAGACCACCTTTTTTATGTGCCGTCAGAACGCCTTTCCTGTACGTTGACCGGAAGCACCTTCCATCTCCGGCTATTAAGCTAGTGAACCTTGACTACGTGCTGATCAGAATTTTGGTAGTAGCCTCCCGTTCTCCCTCCTACCACATAGCTAGTTACTATGTTGATCAATGGGGATCCAGTAGGCTTTGACTCGGTTGTCGGAACCAACTATTTTACACCACCACAGCCCCTATGTCTTTCTCACTATCTCCGTTTACTTTCTGTCATTTTCGGTTTAGCGAGTCCTTTTAGCGACAGTGTAGCGAGTCTAGTTATAGGAATAGCGACGCAGTTAAGGCGTACTTCCAACCAGAGATTTGAAGAACGAGGTTGAATATATGAATCACAATAAAAATTTTGAATTGTATATTTTGTCCTTTTACGAAGTAGACTACACACATTATAAGTACTTATATATTAATGGATTGCGTCATGATTATGATGGAGAGAGTTAATAATATGAACCTAAAGAATCTACTGTACCCACTTCAACTGCAGTCTCTGGACTATCATTACTGCACAGTATAACAGCATAGCCCACGTTCCCTTGAATTTATGGATTATTCCAGGTGACTTAATCAATCTGGAGTGCTGCTTAGCAGCTTCAAAGGCAGGCCCCTCCTCAAAATTTAGAATTCTACTTTGTGCATAAATTGGCTATAATTGTCCATTATAGCTTATTTTTGTTATATGAATTCTTTTTTAATTAATACTTAGCAAGTTTATATTGATACTCCATAATTTTTAGTTACTAATCAAATCAATCAGTTGGTAAATCTTAAATTTAAACTTTTCAAAGATTACACAGGTGACTATGATTATCACTACAGAGAAGCCCTCCCCCCTTATGAAATTTCTTGGTCTGTCACTGTAGATTGTGTTATATACTCAATAATAACTCATTAAGGATGCAGTTACTTCTATAAAAAAGAATCTTTATGTTTTTGTTGTTGATGTTTTATTAATAATATTAATATTTATAAAATTTAGGAATAAAAGTCTATGGAACATTGAACCTTCTTCTCAAGGATGAGAAAATTCTTCTGCAAACTGCACCTTGTAATCTCGATATCAAGTTACGCCTCTTCCGTGGCATGTGTCTAGATCTTGCATTAGGTGACTTCTCACCATGCACAGCTGGTGTAGTTGCATTACTAGCAGGCTGGCTTGAGTTGTCAGCTTGACCAAGTGAATTATCTTGCTCAAGCACAGGCGATGACTCTGTCAGCAAGGAATAGATTATTATTAGCTGGACCAGCAGGATGGTCAGTATGTTTGATAGAAGCTGATGAGATTGACTGTTCAGACGCAGTTGTCTTGATATTTGAAGCAGAAGAAGAGTTGTCCAAAGTAGATGACTCAGATCTTATCAGTAGAGTTGTAGTGGCAGCAAAATTATCTTGATGGCTGTCCTGCCTGATGGAAGTAGAGGACAGTGGTTTAGCTGTCTGAGCTGCATCAGTAATTAATTCTGAAGGATGACTGTTTTGCTCCACTGAGGTGGATGGCACTGATTTTGCACGAAGATTTGCATTGGTTGATAGTTTCAGATGGTCCTGCTCCTCTGACGTTGATGAATCTGATTCCGCACACATTGTTATCTTGCTAGCTTCATCTGAAGTAAGGCTGTTTGGCTTCACTGATGTCAACGATGTTGATTTAACTAGCTGAGTTGTGCTTGCAGCTGACTCAGGTAAAGGGTTGTTGATCGATTTAGGTTCATCCGAGAAAGCTAGTTCATCAGCAAGTGAAGGACAGTTGTTAGCCGTATTCAAAGAATGGCTAACATGCTCCTTTGAGCATGAAACTGAAACAGATAGAATTGTGTTGTTAGCTGGGATGTGATGTTCCTCCTGCACTTCTGAACCTGATGATTCTCTGACAGGTAAAGCTGTTTCAGGATCAGTTGTATCCATAGCATTCATAGTATCTTGCTGATCATTGGATGGTAAACGTGGGGAGTGAACCTCAACGTCATAGCAGTGAGTACTTGAATCCACACTATGAAAGATGGAGGGAAGGGAATTTTTTACAGTATGTTTGCCTCCACATGGTCCTTCCCATGACGGACGAACAGATGGAAAACTCGTCATCCACATGTGAGACAAGACTTCCGCAATTAGCGGACGAGCAGTTACGTCTACAGTGAGAAGGGATCGTACCAACTGTTCATATTCTGAAGGAATAATAGGAACAATAATGTGGTTATAAATTAATACCTGTATTGACTTACCGTCAGATATCTGATTGCCTTCCATAGGCACGTGATGATAATTGCAGAGGCGATTAATGATTTGGTTGTCATCTCCAAATGGCAGATAACCCATAACTATGGCGTACAGAAGCACGCCCCTGTAAGGGAAGTAATAATCATATCATAGACATGAAAAAGATAGGTTATATAACTTACATGCTCCATGAATCAGCTAACTGTGGATTGTAGTATGGGTGTGGTGAGAGAACTATTTCAGGAGCCCCATAGCTGTACGATCCACATGGAGTGGAGCAAAAGTCGCTTTGAGATTCCAAAGCAAATCCAAAATCTAATAAATAAACAATGAATTAAATGTAATAATATTTGACACTCAACCACACTCACCGCCTAATTTCACATCCATGTTTCTGTTGAAGAATACATTCTCCATCTTGATATCACGATGTGCAATACCTAAGGAATGGATGTGCGATATTGCCTGGCACATTTGCTGGAAGACGTGCCTCGCCTCTTCCTCTGGAAGATGTCTTCTAGAGTTGAAGTAATCCAGAAGGTCCCCATTCTCAGCAATTTCCAGTGCAATGAAGCAGTAGCGCTCTGTTTCCACAATCTGGAAAGTGCTGATGATGTTAGGATGGGAGATCTTCTGGAGAGTGGAGATTTCTCGAGGCAGAAACTTCTTCACATCTCCCTGGTCCAGTTTGCGTTTGTTGACTATTTTGATGGCAATCTAGACAATAATTTAATTAAAGAATTAAATAAATAAATAAATAATTAAATATATATAATTATTAATAAATAATCACATCTAAAATTGACCAACTTAAACATTTAGCACAAATTTGCACTTCTTACCATTCGACGTTCATAGGGAGACCAAGCCGCTTTGACCTTGGCGAACTTTCCACTACCCAGCGTCTTCCCCAGAGTATATCCTAGAACTTGAGGACAAGGTATGGACGTCGAAGGGCAACTGAGGTACAGTTTACGCGAGTTAGGGGTCGTCATTCCGTAATCGTCCACCTTCCGTAGTCTGAACCAAGTGTTACTTGAGGAAATGTACAAAATAAAATGCAGTCAAGTCAGCTATTGAAAACCCAAGTAAGCCAAAATTGATCATAAAAAAATGACAGCGTTTATGAGTGTTCACGACTCTATATACTAGGTTACTAGCGTAAGCTCGAAGTTCCAATGCACTTGCGCAAGGCTTAGTATAGCTAGAAAATAACAATCAAAGGAATTATTTTGAATAATAGGTGAAGCATCAATTTCAAGTTGTGATTTTATTTGCCGAGATTAAGACGACTTTGTAATGGGATGTCAAAATCATTAAATTTTTTGCGATCTTTTACTATAGGCTAGTGGGTGTGGTTAACGCGACCGGCTGTGGCTGTGATGAAACAGCAAGAAGTCTCTTACGTTTCAGCTTGTTTAAGTCTAATAAACGTCAGCTATAGCGTTTTTAAAGTTGATATCACAGTATTTATAGTATGATGTAACAGAAAAAAAATTATTTGGTCCTACACACAAACTGAAGAGTGTTTGAATGCTCTATAGCTATTAACTCACAGTTACTATAGTGTTGCATTTGATCTTGTAAATTAGATCAAAGTATCAAAGAAGAATGATTTAAGCAAGTCTATTATTGAACTAGGGTAGCTAAATTTATTTTTTAATAGCAATTCAGTTATTTTTAGCTGATAAACGAGATTGTTATAGCTATAGCTGTGAAAAGACATAATATTTCAATTGTGAAAAAAGTAAAAAGGTACTTTTACTTAGAGACAAAAAAAGAAAGTTGGGTGACAATTAATGGTCTATGACTTTTTACTATAACAAGATACCATCCTAAAATGCGCGATATAGCTATTGTTTTTTTGTTTTGTTTTTTATTTTTTTTATTTTATATAACTGAATAGTGACTTGCATGCTACTTGTGTATTGTTCCTTTAATGCACAAGAGGTACCTTTAGCTAGATCCCACAAAATCAACGCTATAGGTTACCAGTATCTTTCTAGCATCATTGCAGGTGTAAGCCATAAGACAGAAATACTATAGGTTGTTTTTACATTCAAAAAAAAAAAGAAATTAATGTGAACTATTAAATGGTATCTGAACAATGTCTATGAAGCAAATCTGTTGCCAATAATTTCAGCATCTTTACATTCCTCGACTACTGCTGCTTTACGTTTATTATCAGTCTCTGCATCTTCTATTTTAATGTTAGTGTGTCCCACAATATCCATGGGGGCTTCTTCTTCAATCTTGGATGACTCCGAGGAAGATGTGTTCAGGTCAAAGCCATACACTGGGTTAGCTTTGATAGTGAAATTTGTAAAGTCTTCCCCTCCGGTAGGATTGCTATATGTACTTCTTCTCTCCATTACTATCTCTTCTCGGTGTATTATAGATGGATGCTTCTTTAACAGAGGTATTACTGCATAACATACATAGGGGTTCTCTAAACATACTGTTATAAAGGAAGTACTTATTATAGGGGAATCCCATAGAAATTTCTTTTGTAATTTATGAGTACACATTAGTTAAGTTTGTGACACTAGATTAGTCTTCTGTAAACTAAAGAAATACACTAAATAATTATTTGCAATTACACTTAAGCTAAGTTTCCATATTAAAAGATGACACTTTGTTCTAATGCCATATTGGAAAAAATCTGGATGCTAGTTACAAGTAATCTTAATTTTATAATATAAATACTGTAGTTGCATGCCAATATAAACTTTAACTAATATGATGGTTATACTTATGAGTTCAATTATTTATGTAAACGAAGTATTCAAAGTACACAATATATACATTGATATTTAGATTATGATTACCCTCTACCTACCAACTATTATACTCATAGTACTTTTCTACTACTCACTATGTCTGTATGAATAAACCAGGAAGACTAGGGAGTTGCAGGTGAGTATCATACTGAGCACACTCAGGGAAAATGAGCAGGCAATGATTCCTGTACGAGCTTGTTGCCATGCCAACTCACACAAATCTGTCAATGCAACATAGAGGCAAAGTGATAAAACATGCTAATTGGTACTAAAATATGTATATAATATTTTGTCATTATTATGTTGTCCAAAGTGTCAACTTTTTTTTTATTAATACCAAGATTAAGTCAAGAATTTTGGCAATCTAGCTACCATTCAAATGTTAATTTCTTTATTTCTCTCTTTTTTTTAATCCTGATAAATCAAGGTCATGGCTCTCATCAAGTTCTTCACTTGAGTACTAAACTACACAGACAAGTCTGAACATTGTGAGGTAAGATAGCTTGAAAAAGCCATATGATATAGTTGAGATGGAGGAAGATGGCCTTCAGACTATAATTATTGCAAATGTATATTAGATTTTAGTTCACTTTCTTCACACTTTTTTTTTAGTAGATTATAATGTGGTTATAAATCACGTATTACTTGACAGCAGTATTGCCTTGACAGTTATTAGAGAAGTACTAGCCAAGAAGGAATATGTTCTTTTGTAGCTATTAGACCAAAAATTATACTCTATTTTCTTACAATACAATTTATGTTCATGTGTACTGGAGGTTATAGGGCCAATCCTAAGAAGCCAGGAATTAAGTCTAAATTTCAAGTATAGGTTGCTGTCAATACTGCTTCATTGTACAATATTTCACACAATAATAATTAGTCCTCCTAATAAGACTGTTATTGGTTCACAGAATGCTTATTAAACTATTTAACTGCAGCACAAGTAACAAATTATTATAAAACTAGCAAGTACCCCGCCACATAGTGGCGCTTGACATAATATGTCAAGCGCCATTGCAATTGTATTATTGCAAAGTAAGAATGTAGTAGCACAAGTTATCTTGCTCAGTTATGATTCTCTACCATTGGTTAAGGTTACATAAGTTTCCCTCCCCTACTCTCTTTTTTCTGAGCTATCTGAGCTTTTCTTCTACCCCACCTCTCCTATCTTCACCTCTAGTTCTTGAGTCATGGAACCCCCTTTTCCTGTCTATCTCTCCTGCTTCTGAATTTCTCTCCTACTTTGAGAAACTTCTGTCTTCTATTTCGTACTTTAGCCTTTCTTTTGAACACTATTCCCCGCCCGCTTTTAGTTGTAATTAATTGCTTGCCTTTTTTGCCTTCTCTTCCCTTCCATTATAAGCCTACACCCCTTATCTCACCGATTCCATCCGCTTTTCAGTTACGATTAATCATCTTTTACCTTCTCTTCCGTACTTTCGCCTTCCGTTTTGAAACCTACGCTGCCTTCCATTGTCTATTGCACCCGCTTTTTAGAAGTAACCAGCACGTTCTACTGAATGTGGCGATACTTTACCTAACACAAGTTGACGATGCTTTACCGAACTGTACGCTCATGAATTATTCATGAATACACACACACACACACACCGTCGTCGGTCGTCATTGTTACTGACTCACAAGCGTATTATTATATGTATGTTTTGATACACTAAAATTCCTCCTATGAAATACTGGCCACAACGTAATATTGTAGATTATTTTGATTCATCTTATATTCAATATACATAACATTATAATCATCTATCAAAACGTATAACTTTGGTTTTGAAAGTTATAATAACAAGTTCGATTGTAACATATTATCTGAATAGTAACCAATTGCTTACCTGTTTGTGTAGCTATGACTGGACCAATGGCTACCCAGAATGGAACGGCGACAACTAGAACAATGATGCCACACAAACCCAGGACTCTGGACACTCTGTAGGATTTGATGTGATTTTCTGTACACAGTCATTTCAAAACACTTCAACTCGAGTATTATTATATAGTTTGTATGGCAGCAAAGAGCTCAAACATATACAATAAGCAAAGCATGTATTGAAATAATAGCTCCAGTAACCATATTTATTATGGATACTAAAATGCAATTTGAGCAACTAAAGTATATTTCTGCCTGACTCAGTATATGAAATCTACAGAGCCAAGTCTTTGTTGGCTACATTAGGTAAACATTTTACTTTGTTTTTTTGGAAAAAGGACATACAATATTACTGAATGTATACAAGCATGTAGCTAATAGGTCAAGCCTAGGAGGAGCCTAGTATTTGGCTAAAATTATTGGTTAAGATACATATTAGCTTCCAGACAGAAAGTGGATAATATTTCAAAGTTTTAAAGCATACATAGAAGAATGTTATCACTAATGTATAATTTCCTCACTAAAATGGCTAGTGCATGGAGCAAACTATGTTAATAATAGCAAATTTTCTCAGTTATAATAATATGTTTAATCAAAAACTTAACCTGACATTTCTCTGAAGGAGTCAAGACCTCAGAAGAAAGGAGTTGAAATGTCACATTAAGTTTTAATTAAACATGTATTGGCTGTTAGAACTGAGAAAATTAGCTATTATTATAATTATTTCAGGCAGCAAGGACTGAATCAAAGTAAGGTTACTTTTGAGTGCAGCATTTTAACAATAAAATATGATCCAAACTCCACATAATCCATTAAAGCTTTATTGAGATACAAATGCAAAATGGCTGGGCATCTAAACCATGCTCAAAAAAAATTTAATTCTGCTTTACTTCAAAGCTAGCTGAAAGATGTGTTCAGAGATAGAAACAGTCTTAAGAAGCAAACACATAGTGGAATATAACACATCCCACATCATGCCAGCAACTGATGTTTCTATCAATGTCCAGAATACAAACAAAAATTTAAATTTTGTTTTACTATTCTCACCATTAATGAACTTGAGCTGTACCACTATGAAGATAATAGCTGCTATCAGAGACATGATCCATACCATTAATCCAACAACTATCAGAGACACATTCTCACCAGTTACTCGCATTTCAACTGCAAAGTACAACAAAGACAGGAGAAGCCAGACTGTAAGTACATATCGTGCAGTAATCTGAGTAATTGTACACTATTTTCAAAGCTATACTGGAATTCACTGATACTTGGTTCCAAATATGGAAAATGCAAGTGTCACTGAGCATAATTGCTTAGTTGTTATTAGCCTTTAACTCAAGGCATTATTACAGTTGCTTTATGCAATTTCCTCCAATTACTGATGATACAATTCAAAGAGGCTGGGTTTCCTTGTTATTCATTGCTTCTAAAGTAAGTTTTGAAAGTCTGACAGGTTCTGTATCATAATTATATTTCACTATAAACACTTTTGGTAAACAATAATTGATAGATTGATACTAAAGTGATATATCTCACTCCATGACTGCTGTAGTCCTATGTAGATACAAAAATATACTGTCAAAAAATTTGTTTTCCAGAACTTGAAATAAAGAATGAAAAAAAGAAGAAGCAATGCCTATCAAGAGATGTTTAGCTACTGGTATAGGTCTAGCAAGCTATACAACATAGCTTCAATTGTCATGCATGGTTTTGCAAACATAACACCAATCGTCGAGTAGCTAATGTAATGGTATAAAAACTAATTCAAATTGCTACTTTAGTGTTTATCTAGGTTTATTAAGGCACACACCCATGCTATAAATCTGGGGCATGCCTGCATTACAACAACTCTGAGACCCATGCTTATAATTATATGCATCATTGCTGAACCCTTTGAGCATGTATGAGTGTTTCAGGGAGATGATATTAGACCAAAAAATAAATTCATATTTCATGTAGTTCATAAAACTATTTAAGCTTTTTCCTAATTTTTTAATTACAAGGACCTTTAATTTTATTTTGGGTTAAACAAGAACAGTCTATTCAATATCATTGTAACCCGTTATTTATGACTAAGCAATCTATAACAAGCCATCATTGTCATTGTAAATGGAAGGCTACGGCCATTCATACAAAATGCCACAGAGAATACAGCAACTTTCCTAACATATCTAAATTATTATTAGTTACCATCATTCCTGCACATGTCACATTCTTCACTTTCTCTCACTGTAAATGTTGATCTTAGCATTAGTAATACTATCTCAGAGTTAGTCGTGATTGTGGCATTGTATCTGTAGGTAGCACCCAGTGTAAGGAAAGAGGGAGGCTCTATGGCAGAGTTGAGTGACAGGGTGATGTTGGTCACTCCATCTTCTTCAAAGTATTCTATATAGCATTCTCCTTCAACACTTTCTTTGGAGGAACACTGAATCATATTTGTGCAGCTGTCGTAGGTAATGGATACATAGTCCGCTGAAATTTAAAAAAAATATTACAAACAAAAAAATGATGTGAAAAACTATGATTTAGATTTAGTTAGTTACATAAAACTAATTTAATGTGTAGTATCAGGGATCACCTAATAGTTAGTATTATATGAACATATTTATGAAACTGTGGAATCGTACTAGCGTAAAAATTTTAATAGCAGATTTTCTCAGTTTCTTGATGTCAATATAATATTATATTTAATTAAAACTTAACCCGACTTTATGCTAAAATTTTCAGGAGAGGTCTTAGCATCTGGTTAAGATCTAATGGAGGACTTGCACGATGACATCACACATATCCGGGCCATGCCCACCTACGGTATCACTGACCTACCTTTACCATAGTTTTACTCTATTGATGACTCTGTTTCTTGCCGCATCAGGGCTCATAGCCTGTAGGAGAAATACCAAATTACAGAAATGGATAGATCAGGACATTTCCAGCATACTATATCTAAACTTTGTCCTGTTCTTAGGGTGTTGTGAAAAAAATAGGAGGCAAAATTTGTGTGCTAGATAGTTCGTCTCCGAGTTCATTGACAAGTAGTGTTGTTGCTGGTTCTTCTCAGAACCAATACTAAGAGTTGCTGCTAGGTGGAGATAGTGAACTTGCTGTGGTGGTTTGTTCCTGGAAGTGACATGGTTCAGGGTTAGCTAGGATATGAAGTTGCTGGTTCTCTGGGAACTAGCTACTCTGTTGTAACCACAGCTTGTACTGTTCTAAATGTCAGTAAAAGTTTGAGGGGTGGTTACACTTCTTATGCTCCAGGATCTTATAAAAATACCAAAAAACATAGATTGTGTTCACTCGAGTGTAATAAATTGGTAAATTTTTTCTGTTTTTAAAAAGAAAGGAATTCACTCCTTCTGATAACCATTGTGTTTGTTCATTATTTAAGAAAGAAACTGAAAATACAAATACAAATGAGATAATTACTCCCAGTTTAGAGATAGAAAACAGAAAAAAATTGAAAGGTCATTAGTTCTAGAAATTGAAGAAACGTTGAAGTTTAGTTTAAAAAGGTTTGCAGAGGTTGATTAAGATATTAGGTTTTACATCCTTTTCTAACACATCTTAGTCATACAAAACCATAACAATTTGTCCATTGGTGAATTAAATGTCTCATTTCAGTACATTTTCAGAATTTTTAGAATCCCAATAGAAGCTGACCTGCTGCAGAAAGTAAGAGTTCATAAAACCTACAGAATACTTAAGTGCTGTAATTAGTAAATTCAGTATAAAACTTAAGTTATAATGAGTTCCTCCATTTCTTTTTGGCAGAAATTCCTTTAGTTGGTAAGCCAAGTTCAGTTTTCTTTTTTCTTTTTTATGGAGAATTACCATCTCTATGCTCAGGTCTTGGATGAGGAAGCAAAGGAATAATAAATGAAATAGGGCAGTGATACCATAAGTGGGCGTGGCCGGAAATAAGTGATGTCAACATGCAAGTATTCTATTACACTATTAGCTGTTGAAGCAGAGAAAACTTATATTATTATAATTATTTCAGCCCCAGAATCACTGGATTATTTAAAAGTTATAACATAGCTAAGAAAAAAACACCCATGAGAAAATTTGTCTATTTGATAAGCTTTTCCATGAAGCACGAATTTAAAAAAAAAAAATACTTTGCTAGTTCTATAAGTAATATGAATGAATGAGCAATCAAAGCTTAAATGTCACTGTAACTGCATATTCTTGTACCACTGAACTCAGAACTATTTATTGTAATGAGAATGAAGCGTCAGTGATAGCTATGACCTCTTATATAAGATTGTTAGTGTAGTAAAGGAAACTGGAGGAGACAAGGTTACTGGATAGGGAGAGGAGGTTGTATGCTAATAATAACCAATCTAATGGATAAGTACAAAATAATACAGGCTCATATTACAGTGTTCTTCAGATTCTAGAAACAACAGACATCTACTGATATATCTTGGAATGGTAGGCATGCCATTCTATACCTATGTTAATCACCAACTCACTACATTATGAAAGCAAAACTAGTAATACATACATTCTTCCCTAATAACAGAAATATTCAATTTGTCTTCCTTATTATGCTTATCATATTCTATGACTGGATACAAAATGCTACCAATATTTGTCTTGACTGACTAGGCTGCTCTTTAACGAAATGAGTTTAGTAGTGACTAATCTCCTTCTGTCAACAGTAGCTTGTTTACAAGCTCATGTTTACATAAATATTGATGATGTGTTTTGTAAGAAAGACTGATATCTTTCAAGTTAAATGACTTTGAATCCACTGTCAACCAACCCAGGGGATAGCTAACTACACACTTACCACTGCTCCCTATCCACGTTAAGGCCAATAGACAGGGAATCAAAGATGTAGTCTTCAAAGATATCTCAGAGCTCATTCCAGGAATCAAATCGTAATCCCAAGACCAATAGATTTACCGCGTCTGTTTGTTGTAGCCTTTTTTCTGTTGTTTTTTTCCTATGCTTGCTGGCAGGATGTGTAATAGCTACAGCAATTTCGAGTAAATTGTATCGCTTCAGGAAATGAATGAATCGTGAACGGAATGAAGACGCCCACTGTTCTCCCACACACACAGTTGTCAAGCTTCCCACAAATCGCCAATAAATTCTATCTTTTGAACTGTGGCTGCCGGAGTAGTCAGACTGTATAGTAAATAGAACTCCAGCGGCACTGTGTTGTGCATACAATATGTATACGGGTTGAAGCCGTAGGACAGAGAGTACATGCTACTGTACTAGCGGGATAAATAGAAAGACAAACTGTATTGATGAAAGAACGATTGAGTAAAGTAAACACTATATGGGCTATTCAGGGAAAATTGGAATCATTCCTTTGCTCTGTGTGTCTGCCTAGGAGTGTAACTTGAGGTTTGACCTCCCAGTCTGTGTGCCTGTCCTTTTCTGAATTCTTTACATTCATAACCAATGAAGCAGCAAATCCTGTGACATTTGATAGGCTTCAGGCAACTTTCAAGCATGTCCCTCTATGAATATAATTATTGTAATAGCTGGTTGCTCTAAATTCTTCACCAGGGCAGTTCACTGATGTCAGTCAGAGGGCAGAGAAGCGTAAACATTAAGACTGAGAAAAACCAGCAGTACAATTATATGACATTGTAGTCAACACTAAAACAGAATTTTTTAGAACCCTGTTGCTGATTTTCTTCAAATTCTAGCTATAGTAGTCCTTTTATGAGCTAGCTGTAGAATAGAGCTTACAGTAAAAATTGTCACTTATCGACTATCAAAATGTACCTTATAACTGCAATTATGAAGTCACAATTCCTATATAGGTATATTATAATACATGGTAATCAGGTCCGTGTGATGAACTGATAAGGGTAATGTATATTGAACCTAAAACCTCAATATTATAAAAATGTTTAGGTCATATTTTTTGGTTGTTATTTATTTTGGTATTATTATTATTTAAGAAAGCTAATACAAAAATTATCATTTATTAAAGTGCTGGAACTTATCACAGAGACAAGTAAAGCTTTCAGCATACAATTGCTTGCAATGTGTTTTTTTTACTAAACTTTACAATGGCTAAATATACTGGCTAAAAAGAGGAGTATAATGTAACTACATGTTTTGCTTTCAATACAACCCTATAGTGATTGCCATTTGACAGTAGTATTTACTTCAAACATACCAGTATTAGTCATTGCTGTAAATACGTATGACTGCACAAGGCACATGTGAATCCTAGCTGCTCTACAAGCAAACATTTCATTTCTTCACCACTGCATGCATTCTCCACATTCTCTCACTATAAACTTTGCTCTTGGATCACTGAGACTATCAATGGAGTTGGTAATGATGGTAGCATTCCTCAGCTAAAATAATGTCATCATTGCAAACATGAATGGAAAAATCTGTGATACATAACGTGAAAAACACTAGAAAGAATTGATATTATTCCATTAATAATAATACACATCTATATAACAATCTCAGAAAGCACATGTCTTCATTGTTACGGACTTGTATGACGAATTATTGATTTGGTGTATAATTACACTCACAGTAATATAGATTTATCATTCTTACTATTTTTCATCTAAATGGCTAAGAAGCTGAACAAAAAAAATATTCTCCCGGTTTAAAAAAATAATGGAATTCCCATAATAGGAATTGCATGATCTCGGAATTATCAGAAAGTTGGGTGGCTACACCCTAAAAGTGAATAAGCAAAGCACTAAAAAGGGTAAAGGTGCCAGTTAGCCTGAGAAGCTGACCCCATATGTTGAATAACAGCTGTGTCTATACAATCTACAAGTCCTGATAGCAAGCTACCCCAGGGCCCAAATATTAATATTATACATGAAAATTTGTACCCTCTAAAAAGCTAAATAAGCCAATAAATTATTTTGTAGTGGTTATGAATAATATATTCATCAGCTTCAGTCATTACTTACACAACAAAATAATAATCCAGGTTAGCTACTGGAAACAAACAAAGCAACTTAGCCTAAAATTTGCAAATGACTTAAGATAAGCGGGGTCATCTAGGAACAATCATTTAAAATAATATATCTGTAAATATTTTATTAATAGATGTAAATATCCTAGAGCAATTATAAATAGGAGCCATATGTCTCCTATTCACCCAGCAAATGAGATGAAAACCTCTTACCATGTATTTTAAGCAACAGTTCGTCTCTCTTTAACTTCTTTGCAAAGCGCTCCTTCGTATGATATCATCCCCATAGCTATAAATATTGAGTGTAAAACAGAGGAGGACAGTCAGAGTTTTGTCTACTATAGTGTCTGATGACTGCAGTTAGCTACAGTTCAAAAAGGTAGCTTGTGGGAAGCTTGACAAGTGCGTGTGTAAGAATAGCAGGCGTCTAGATTCCATTACTCCTGGTCGTGCCAGCTACTTGAGTAGTGATACAACAATTGTATAAATGGATATTGATTAGGTGTAATTACACTGACTCTTAGTACCCTAATAAATTTTGAAATCTCTTTAAAGCCCATTTCTATTTACTGGTCTACTAGTACTGACTTGGTTGGGAAGCTGAGCAAAGTAGACAATGATTTTTACAACTTGTTTAATTTCAGATAGCAATGCATAGCCACAGCCAGATTGTGCTAGCATTTTTTCTGGAATAATAGACATGGCATAGCAAAGTGGAATAATTCTAGAATAATAAGGGTATTTAGGATAATAATAAAGGGGAAATGAGAATAATCAGTCCATATTATCCTAAATTATAAAAGAATACAATAGTGCTTTTTATGTTCTCTTTTTCTTTT
>WLWI01001097.1_pt1 | contig 23717 bp, 19 predicted proteins | sample 6701501 | NCBI WGS metagenome assembly WLWI01 (sample SAMN12718690, study PRJNA515312) | sponge metagenome | isolation source: marine sponge | host: Mycale hentscheli | place: New Zealand: South Island, Marlborough, Capsize Point | collected 2014-11-01 | reverse complement strand
AGTTACCTCGTTGTGTTTTGATATTGTTTGGTAACTACATCAAAACGGGTAACTCTCATTAAATCAACCCTCGCTTCGCTCGGATTGATTTAATACGGTGTCAGATTTGGTCTAAACTTCTACAGCTAAGTTGTAGAAGTTCCTATCCCTGTCAACCCACTGATATGGGTTGTGCTTCGACCAGAGAAGCAGGCTGTATCCCATTTCTTATAGACGACACATCATATTTGAAGCCAAGAGAGTCAAGACCAAACATTTCCTGCAATTGATCTACTAGCAATTGAGTAGCCTTTATTCTCCACTGATTCCCGAGCGTTAGCTCTCCCACTTCCCCCTTGATTCGCTCGTAGGTAATTGCGATTTCTGCTGAACCACCTTGGTGCATTGTCAGCAGGCTTTTCAAACTAGAAAAGGTTGCACTAGTGAGCTTACTCTCAGTAATAACAATTCGAATACGCTGGAGAAAGTGCAATCTGAGCTGATCCAAGTCATACATGTTATCAACTCGCATTTGACATCCTCCACTAAACTCATCCGCACTGAGCTCTCCTTGGGCGATCAGTACGCTATCCTTGTTTAGAATATCGGCATTTTGCTTCAGCTTCTCCGAAAACAAACTCACCTCAATTCTATCCACAGAATTATCTAAGGTGATAAAAGCCATCTTTCCTCGTCGGGTATTTAATACCCTCTTAGCGATGATTAAGCCCGCGAATACTGCATTTTTTGGTTTCGATAAATCCATCATCGTAATATCTTTGCTCGCAACGGAGCTCAGTTCAGTCGAAAACCGATGAAACGGGTGGCCAGTTAAATACAAACCCAATGTCTCTTTCTCACCCGCAAGTCTTTCCTCTTCGCTCCATTTGCTAACAATGCTCTTGTCAGCTTCAATAGTGGGAACATCAATAATGCCGAACATATCAAACTGACCAACCTGTTTGTTTTGATATTGCTGATCCGCAGTTTGGGTTACCCTATTCACGTCTGCCAATAAAGCAGCTCGATGCTCGCCAAGTTGATCCATAGCACCACTCTTAATTAGCGCCTCGAGCACACGCTTATTCACTTTTCGAGTGTCCAATCGACAACAAAGGTCTAATAAGTTATCAAACACGCCATTCGCGTTTCGCTCATCCACGATACTTTCAACCACCCCTCTACCTACCCGTTTTACTGCACCAATACCATAAAGAATGGTGTCATTCTCCACTGGTTTGAAACCGTAGTCACAAGAATTTACATCTGGAGGCTCGACCCGAATGCCCATCTCCGAACAATCCGCCAATAAGGACACCACCTTATCCGTATTATCCAGGTCCGCTGATAATGTTGCCGCCATATATTCTGCGGGGTAATGTGTTTTCAGCCATGCAGTTTGGTAGGAAACCAATGCATAGGCGACTGAATGTGATTTGTTAAAACCATATCCAGCGAATTTTTCCATTAGGTCAAAAATGTATTCAGCTACATCAGCGTCAACTCCCCGTCCTACCGATCCAGTTGTAAAAAGTGCTCTTTGCTTTTCCATTTCTTCGGCCTTTTTCTTGCCCATCGCCCGCCGAAGCAAGTCGGCTCCTCCAAGCGTGTAGCCTGCCAGAACCTGGGCAATCTGCATTACCTGCTCCTGATAGAGTATAACTCCGTAGGTTGTATTCAATACTGGCTCGATATCAGGATGGGGATACTTGATACTCTCTCTTCCATGTTTACGATTGATGAAATCTTCCACCATTCCCGACTGAAGAGGCCCTGGCCGAAATAGTGCAACCAATGCGACCAAGTGATCAAAGGTGTCAGGCCTAAGTCGGATTACCAACTCTTTCATGCCTCTTGATTCTAGCTGGAAGATTGCCGTGGTTTTACCCTGTTGGATTAATTTGAAGGTTTCATCGTCGTTCAAAGGGATGTTATCCAAATCTAAAGGCGGTAGATTTTGTGCTTTCAGGCGTTTATCGATAAACTTTTTTGCTGAATGAATAATCGTCAACGTCCGCAAACCCAAAAAGTCGAATTTGACTAAACCGATTGATTCAAGATCATCCTTATCCAGTTGTGTGATCGCTTGATTAAGATGAGTGTCTGCGTATAGAGGGGTGTATTCCGTTAACGCTTTGGGGGCGATGACAACACCGCCTGCGTGCTTTCCAACATTCCTAGCAATCCCCTCCAATTGCATAGCAGTATCGATCAACTCCGTTATGTCCTCTTCTTCTTCGTACCGGAGTCTTAGCACCTCTTCTTGATCCAACGCCTTTTGTAATGTAATACCAATTTCAAATGGAATTAGCTTAGCAACCTGATCGACAAACCCATAAGGCAAACTCATCACCCTACCAACGTCGCGCACAACCGCTTTGGCTGCCATTGTTCCAAAGGTAATGATCTGCGCCACTTGGTCCTGCCCATATCGCTCTGCGACATATTCGATAACACGGTCTCTTCCATCCACACAGAAGTCTATATCAAAGTCAGGCAGCGAAACCCGGTCTGGGTTTAGGAATCGCTCGAATAGCAAACCGTACAACAGCGGATCAAGCTCAGTAATCCCCGTTGCCCATGCCACCAGCGAGCCCGCACCAGAACCCCGCCCGGGCCCTACAGGGATATCATTCGCCCTCGCCCATCGGATAAAATCCGCCACAATCAAGAAATACCCTGGGAAACCCATCTCTTCGATGACACCTAGCTCAACATCCATCCGGTGTATGTACTCTGCTCCCACTAAAAGTTGGCCATCATCGGATCTCAGCTTTTCAACTCCCAACCTTTGACTCAGACCGTCTTCAGTTTGCTGGCGCAGAACAACGGACACCGGCCGGCCATTCGTATCAGGATAATCTGGTAGATAGTCCTCATCAAAATTCAGAAAAAGGTTGCAGCGTTTTGCAATCTCCACTGTGTTTTTTGTCGATTCTGGGATATCGGCAAAAAGCTCATGCATCTCTCCCGCCGAGCGAAGATACTGCTGATTGGTAAATTTTCTAGGTCGCCTACTGTCTTCAAGCACCCTCCCATCGTTGATACACACCCGTATCTCATGGGCATCGAAGTCGCTTGCATGAATAAACTCAACCCGATTGTTTGCAACCAGAGGAACACCTATTTTTTCAGCTATTTGCACCACTTGCTGAATATATAAATCCTCTCCTGATCGACCGATACGGCTAATCCCCAAGTAAAAGTTATCACCAAATACTGAGCAAAAACGGTGTAAGAGAGATATTCGCTCTTCATCAGACAAACGGTGCATTAATCGCGCCAGTGCGCCCTCATGCTCATCCATAATAAACAAAAGCCCTTCCCGAAGCTCCTGCAATTGAGCCCATCTAAGGATGACTCGATTGTTCTTCTGCCCCCGAAGGTAAGCATCCGTAATTAGCCGACTTAGGTTTTTGTAACCTTGGTTATCCTTGCATAATAGAATCCCTCTATTGCAATTTGTTATGTCATCTGAGTCCTCTATCCAAACGTCAGCTCCAACTAGTGGCTTTATTCCCTTGGAAAGGCAAGCTTTGTAAAATTTGACTACTCCGTATAGGTTCGAGATATCCGTCAATGCAATAGCGGGTTGTCGTCTTTCTTTCAACTCATTGGCAAGTGGCTTTAACCGAACTAGCCCATCAGCGAGGGAATACTCGGAATGTAGGTGCAAATGAACGAACGATTTCGAAGAAGATGCTCTGACCGTCATGAAATCAGTTAGCTCCTAATCAACCGACGTACTGGGGCGAATGTCCTACGATGGTGGTCGCAGACACCGTATTTCTCCAGTGCTTCCATGTGAGCCTTTGTGGGATATCCCTTGTGTTTTTCAAATCCATATTGTGGATACAAACATGACAGTGAAAGCATCTCTTTATCTCTTGCTTCCTTAGCCAAAATTGAAGCTGCCGAAATTTCTGCGTGAATGCCATCTCCTCCCACTATTGCAGCGGCTTCACAATTAAGCAAAGACGGTATTTTGTTACCATCAATCAAGGCATAATCAGGTAAAATGGTCAGTCCCAAAACAGCTCTCCGCATGGCTAAAAGCGAAGCCTGAAGGATGTTGATATCATCTATTTCCTCCACGGAAGCACTCGCAACGCTCCAACAAATGGCTTCTTTCTTAATTAGCTCCTCCAGCAGCTGTCTCCTATCTGGCGTCACTTTTTTCGAGTCATCCAATCCGGGAATCCGGGTTTCCCCCAAAATCACCGCCGCAGCATGCACCGGCCCTGCCAATGGGCCCCTGCCCGCTTCATCCACTCCCGCTGTGTATCTAGTCGATCTCACTTCAGACCAGCAATTTCCGCGATGGCGTTCTTTGCCTGCACATTAGCATTGCATTTCAGCTCTTTATGAATTCTCCCAAAATGAATCTCAAGCTCCCGCACTTTATCTTTGTCATTTAGATAATCATCCACTTCACGAACAATGTTTTCAACGGTTGCATCGTTCTGAATCAATTCCGGAACCATAGGCTCTGGTAGTAGGTGATTCGGCATGGAATAATGATCAACATGGCGAAGCTTCTTCATCAACCAATGACTAATTCTTCCCAGCTTATAGACAACCACATGAGGTCTACGGAGAATAGCCGCTTCCAATGCCACAGTACCGGATGCCAGTATCGCAACATCCGAAGCTTCAATGGCCAACCGCGCTTCCCCATCAAGAGTGGTAATTGGCAACGAAACACCATCCACAAGACGGTAAAATTCGGCTTTTACTTTTTCATTTGCAAACGGTAGTAGAAATTTCAAACCAGGATGGGATTGGTGTAGCTGAGTCGCTGCATCGATAAACAACCGGGCTAATCGTTTCACTTCAGTTCGCCTGCTACCCGGTAATAGGGCAATGATCACATCTTCATTAGACAAATTAAGTTTTCGTCTCGCTTGTTCCCTATCAGGGAAACCAATCTCATCAGCAAACGGATGTCCAACAAAGGTAACAGGGACACCTTTGTTCTCGTAAAACACTTCTTCGAATGGGAAAAGCGTCAGCATGTGGTTAATGGAATCTCGGATTTTGTGTATACGATAACCACGCCAAGCCCATACAGTCGGACTCACATAATGAACACAGGGAATTCTGGACTTTTTAAGTCTCTTTTCAAGCGCTAAGTTAAAATCGGGAACATCAATACCAACAAACAGCGCCGGCATACTCTTTGTAAAACGTGTATGTAAAGCCCTTCTAATTCGCAGAATGTCCGCAAGCTTACTGAATAGACCATCGATACCCATCACGCCGATTCGATCCATGTGATACAGAATCTCACAACCCGCATGCTTCATTTTAGGTCCTCCAACCCCAACAAACTGAACATTCGGGTATTGTTTTAGAACCGCCGAAATAAGCCCTGCCCCCAAACTATCCCCAGACGGTTCACCCGCAACGATGGCTATTTGGATGGCTTTTCTACTATCCATTCTTTCTTTTTGCGACGATACCAATCATTAATAGCTAATAAGCCCGTAGTCCAAAGACCGGCAAGTTAGCGAATAACGCCGCGTTCAGAACGTCGCAGGAACTCCGCAAAGACTGTCGTTTCTTTGCTGTTAGGATTCAGCTTTTCAATTTCTTCAATTGCCATCTTAAAATTCAGGTTTTTACGATAGAGCAAGCGATAGGATGTTTTCAACAAGGCAATCGTGTCCTCCGAGAAATCACGACGACGCAAGCCCTTTGTGTTGATACCAAAAGGCTTGGCCGAATTTCCGGCAGCGACGATATATGGCGGAATATCTTGAAAACAGATTGCGCCAATTCCTGTGATGCAATGTGCACCTACCTTACAGAATTGGTGAACCAGAGAAAACCCACCCATAATCGCGTAATCCCCAACTTCGACATGCCCTGCCAAGCTCGCACCGTTTGCAAAAATCGTTTTGTTTCCTAGCAAACAATCATGAGCGATATGTACATATGCCATCAGGAAATTGTCGCTCCCAATTTTTGTTACCTCAGCATTCCCCGCCGTACCGCGGCTCAGAGTGCAATATTCCCGTATTATGTTCCGATCACCTATCTCCAGCCTTGTCGGTTCGCCCTTGTAGCCCTGATATTGCGGTTCTTCTCCAATGGACGCAAATTGAAAGATACGATTTTCTTTACCGATCGATGTGTGATTTCTGATAACGACATGAGGACCAATCCAACATCCCTCATCAATGGAGACGTTACCCTCAATGATGGTATATGGTCCTACAACAACATTCGCCCCAAGCTCAGCAGATGGGTCAATAATTGCTGTTTCGTGTATCTCTGCCATGAATTAGTAACTTCTATATGTGAAAATAATATCAGCAGATGCAGCTACGACACCATCCACTGTTGCTTTAGTTGAATATTTCCAAATTCTGCTTTTGTATTGAGTCTGCTTCACATCAATGATTAACTGATCACCTGGTTCCACTGGTCTCTTGAAACGGGCTTTGTCAATTCCAGCAAACAAAAAGATGACGTCTTCCCCGGGGTGCTCCTCAAGACTTTCGCTTGCCAAAATGGCAGATGCTTGAGCTACTGCTTCCAAAATTAGCACTCCTGGAAAAACTGGACGCTTTGGGAAGTGTCCCTGGAAAAACGGCTCGTTCATAGTGACATTTTTTACGGCCTTTAGAGAATCATTGAGCTTGTGTTCCAAAACTCTGTCAATCAACAAGAAGGGATAGCGGTGCGGAAGAATCTCAAGGATTCTGTGTATATCAATAGTATTATTATCTGTCATTTTCAGGTTTCCCTAGGGCCTTTATTTTTTTTGCCAAGTATTCCAAACGGTTTATATTTGCCACCGTTCTTCTCCAGACGCTTACTTTTTGGACAGGAATCATAGACGCATACTCCCCCTTCTGTCTAATCGAGTTACAAACAAACCCGTTAGAGTACACGGTCACATCATCAACGATTTCAAGATGTCCGAGCACCGAAACCCTTCCACCGAAACAACACCGTTGACCAATGCGCGCACTACCTGCTACCGCCACACAACCCGCCATAATGGTGTTGTCTCCAATCTGAACGTTGTGAGCAATTTGAATCTGATTATCGAGTTTTACGCCATTTCCAATAATCGTGTCATCTAATGTTCCCCTATCAATCGTAGTATTTGCGCCAATATCAACGTCATTACCAATTTTCACCGCGCCTAGTTGCTCTATTTTTTCCCATTTTTGGGAATTTGGTGCATATCCAAAACCACTCGCGCCGATAATGGCTCCTGATGAAATACAACATCTTTCACCAATACTCGAACGGGCATAGATAACGACATTATCTTCTATGACCGTATTAGCACCAACAACACTATTCGCGCCTATTCTTACATTGGTACCAAGTCTCACTCCTTCAGCAATCTGTACACCCTGATCGACAATTGAATAGGCACCTACCGACGCTGTTGGGTGGACCGCCGCATTGTGAGAAATCAGCGCTTTTTCATGGATGCCCCTCGATTCGCACGAAATATCTTTGAACTTCTGGCTGACCTGGGCGTAAGCTAGATAAGGATCCTTTACCAGGATTTTGTTTCCTGAGTACAGTGTTGAGTGCTCTTTTCGCAGCAAAACAACACCAGCTTGACAGGCAAATAACAGTTGTGCCTGCTTAGTGTCATTATAAAAAGACAAAGATGATTGTTTAGCTGTTTTCAGACTTGCTAAATCAGTGATAACTTTGTTTTCATCGCCGACTACAACACCATTCACAAGCTCAGCGATCTCAGTTAGTGTCAGCATTCAGGCTGCGGTCCTAATTTCAAAACAAGGAAAATGTACTTTTTTCCTTGAGCTGTTTCGCATCACTGATTGAACTGTTTTTCTAACTCTTTCAAAACATCATCCGTCAAATTTATTTTTTCACTGGCATAAACAACCTGCTGCAATACCAAGTCAATATTATCTTTCTGGGCAATTTGAACGATGACCCGAGATATCATGTTTTCCAATCGGGCTAGCCCTTCATTTCGAACTTCGGCATAATCTTCGTTATATTGCTGTTGCTCTCTTTCGAGGTCGCGTTGCAGATATCGCAGTCCTTTGGCTTTTTCTTCAGCTTCCTCTGTAGACATAAGAACACTATTTTTTTCAAACTCTGATTTTTGAGACCTGAACAGCTCAAATTTACTTCTAAGCTCTCGATTTCTAACACTAAAGGCTTCTTCTAATTTGCTAACTTCTAGTTTTCCTTGGGGTGCTTGATCAATCAGCCTTCTGGCATCCACATAAGCGATTTTTTCTGCATGAGCTTCAACCACCGACCCAAGTAATAAGAAACACACTAGAGTCGTAATACATCTCTTCATTCTTTGTGCAACAAAATCTAACATTTTATCTACCAAAATATTTAACGGATTTATCGAAAAACACTGCCAAAAGAAATTTGGAGCTCTTCTTTATCATCACCTATCTCCTCACTCATAGGTACCGCATAGCTGATACTAAAAGGGCCAATAGGAGAGAACCAGTTGTAAACTAAACCAGCAGAATATCGCATTTTGCCTAAATCTAATTCTTCGGTATTACCATAAACCATTCCACCATCAAAAAATATGCCAATACGTTTGTCATTACCATCACCCTCACCATAGGGAGGAAACAGCAGCTCCAGATTTGCTAAAACCCGCTTGTCCCCTCCAAGCGTTTGTGGTGAGTCTCCAGTATCCCGGGGACCAAGCGACCGACCCTTAAAACCGCGCACGGAGTTAGCCCCCCCCGCATAATAATTTTTAAAGAACGGTAACCCAAGCTCGCTCTGATCTCCGTAACCTTCGCCTTGTCCAAAGCCCAATCCAGCTTTAACTGTCAAAAGCTGACTCACAGGGACGTAAACAGCACCTTGCAAATTGAGTTTGTAATACTCGAATTCACTTCCCGGCACCGTGGCTTCCAACGAAACATTTCCTGTTGCTCCGCGAGTGGGAAAGAAAAAGTCATCTCGTGTATCTTTTGAGACCCCCATTGTTAACACAGCATTATCGCCCTTTGGTCTTTGTTCTATGGCAGAGAGAATTTCAGGTGGCGTTTCATCGGTCGACTGTAGATCAATCTGTTCATAACTAATCCCAAGATTGAAGGAATTTGTCTCGGCAATTGGAATTCGATATACCACCCCCGCAGCATTTGTATTTAGCAAGTATTCGGCAGTATTCGCTTCACTCGCATCCAATTTCCTACTAGTTAACCGAATTGTTCGGCTCACCCCATCCAAGGTGTGATAGGGATTCGTATAGGAAACTGAAGCTGTTTGTGACGACTTTGATGTATTGACATCAACTTGAAGATCTTTGCCAGTCCCAAGTAAGTTACGCTGCTGATAACCAGCACCAATCAGAGCACCGTCCGCATCAGAATACCCCACCGAGAATTGAACAGATCCCGTATCTCGCTCTCTAATAACTACGTTCATATCGACTTGGTCAGTGGTTCCAGGAACCGGTGGTGTTTCGATATTTACACTTTCAAAGAAACCAAGTCGCTGTAATCGGTCTCTGGATCGCTGCAGTGCCGATGCAGAAAACCATGACCCCTCAAATTGGCGCAGTTCTCTTCGAATTACCTCATCACGGGTATGCAGATTTCCAGTTATATCAATGCGTCTCACGTAGACACGCTGGTTTGGTGTTACTGCGAATACAGTATCGACAACATTACTTCCATCCCTAGTTTGAAACACCGGCCTGATTTCAACAAACGCGTATCCATCATCAGCATATCGCTCCGCAATGGCGGCCCTACTTTGGCTAACTGCTTTTCGAGAAAATGGTTTGCCTTGCTCTATTGTGACTAATTTGAGTAGCCCCTCTCCCTCCAACTTGTCAATGCCCTCTATAGTCGTATCACCGAAAGTAAATAGATTTCCCTCTTCTAAACTAATACTGATGAAGACATTTTGTTTATTCGGGCTAATTTCAACGTTGGTAGAGGTAACTTTGAACTCATGATAGCCTCGATCAAGGTAGTAGCTACGGATGCTCTCGACATCGGCTTCAAGCTTCTGCTTCGAATACTGATCTTTCCTTGAAAATAGTCTAAATCCACGGTCGTCTTTTAGTCGCATCTCATCTTTGAGATCTTTAATTGAGACTGACTCCGCACCAATGATGTTTATTTTTTTTATTCGGGCCACCCTACCTTCATTAATATTGATGGTAATGGCGACACGATTATCATTGAGGTCTTCAATAACGCTCTCAACCGTAGCTGAGTATCGCCCGAGAGAAAGATAGGCTTCTTTTATCTCTTGTTTGACTTTCTCCATTTCCGCCTTATTAAAAATCCGCCCTTGAACAAGACCAGCTTGGTCCAATCCACTTTCAATTCCGTCGTCATCAAGCTCATCATTTCCATTAACCGTGATAAATGCAATAGAAGGTCGTTCTACAACGTTAACTATCAGGGCAGTTCCATCTCGTTCCAAGGTAACATCTTTGAAAAAGCCAGTACTAAACAGCTTTTTGGTACTCAAACGAACCTCTTCATCATCAAGCGTGTCCCCGACTTTCAACGGGAGATAATTAAATACCGTCCCAGCATCAAGTCTTTCAATTCCTTCGATCCGGATATCCGAAATAACAAAAGATTCTGCCGCATAAACGAAGCGCGATAAAATGATTAGCAGGAAAGCAATGGTTATTTTTTTCATTCTTCCAATTATCAATAATTGTTTATAGCCTTAATCCGATCAGTACCGAATCGATGCAGATGTATATCAACACGATGGCACCATCTTGTGGGCGTCTCTGTTTGAAAATAGAAAGGCCCTGCCCCGACAACGGTTCCCCCAACTCAACTTGCTTGGACCATCAAGCCCCACCGCCGATGATACAACAGAATGACCTAAAGTCACATCGCTATTCTCAGTAGAGACGTTTTCAGGAAGAGGGAGATTAATCCATCAAACGTAAATCCTGTGTATCAGTCTGTCGTATACATAAGCCGTAAAATCTAAAGGTTTTAATAAAAAACTAATTCTATTGAAACAACCTCATAATATCGTTGTAAAAGGCCACACCCATCAATAATACCAATAGTAAGATACCGATCTGCTGTCCCCAAATCATGAACTTCTCCGGCGGCGGCCGACCTATCACCGCTTCAATAGAGAAATATAATAAGTGGCCTCCATCAAGAACCGGAATGGGAAGCAAATTGAGCAATCCAAGACTGATACTGATAAGCGCAAGAAACTTTAGAAAATCGATATACCCAGCTTCAACAGTATGCCCGGCTAATCTTGCAATGGTAATGGGACCAGACAAATTCTCAGACGACATTTTTGATGTTAGCATTCTACCCAACGATCGGAAGGTAATCGCTGTCATACGCCAGTTGTACTCTATCGACGCCCAAATGGCACTCAGCGGACCATAACTCAGATCAACGACAGCTAATTGCGGTCGATAGAGACCTATCTGTCCATATGCTTTGTCATTAACAAACACCGTCTTAGGGGTAATAGGCAAGGTCACCGTCCCCTCCCCACGCTGCACCAGCAAAGAAAGTGCCTCGCCAGGGCTTCTAGAGATTTTTTCAACCATGCCACTCCAATCGGCGATGACTACACCATCGATTTCAAGGATTAAGTCACCCGGAGCCAACCCCGACTCACTTGCCGGCGAGTTCTCTACAATCTGCTCGACAATAGCCTGCGGAATTGTTGGCCACAGGCCAATTTGTGAAGTAATGGATCGACTACTAATGGCTGATTGATCCAATGTAGCAAAGTCCAATACAAGCTCTTTCATTTGTAAGTCTCGGTCTTCAACCATTACTTTTACTGAATTACCTTTCATCGCTTGGTGCAGGACATAAAATTGATGTTCGCCCCACGTTTGCACTTCACGCCCATCAATATCAGTAATTGTATCTCCTTTTCTAAACCCCGCTTTCTCAGCCACAGATTCGGCCACCACATGCCCAACAACAGGTTTTATGTCATCGCTTCCAACAATAAATACCACCCAAATTGCAAAAAATGCAAATAGAAAGTTAAAAGCGGGGCCTGCTGCAACAATCGCACTACGTGCACTGAGAGATTTTCGATTAAAAGCCATGTCTTGCTCTGACTTGGCGACGTCTCCTTCTCTCTCATCAAGCATTTTGACGTAACCACCTAGGGGAATAAGCCCTATTGAATACTCCGTAGGATCATTTTTCCTTTTCCACCGAAAAAGGGATTTTCCAAATCCAATGGAAAACTTGAGCACCTTCACACCCATTTTTCTCGCAACCCAAAAGTGACCAAACTCATGAACTGCCACCAGAATCGCGATCGCCAGTAAAAATCCGAAAACACTATATCCAAATCCAATCATCTAATTTGCTCTTTGCCTCTTAACTTTCGGGAAAATGTGTATTACTGACCCTATCTTTGGTGCTGATTCCATCACAACAATGCAGTACAGTATGTCCGTGTACGCTGGTCAGTCTCCAACACCGACTCCAAGTCAACGTTTCGCTGATAGTCCATGTTATCCATGGCACGTTCAACCACGTCGACAATTCGATCAAAGGTTATCTGTCTTTTGAGAAAAGCATCAACCGCAACTTCATTCGCCGCATTCATTACAGTGGGGGCATTCCCTTTTTGTTCAGCCACTTGGCGAGCCAACCTAAGGGCAGGAAACCGTGTCAAATCTGGGGCTTCAAAATCAAACCGTTGGCAATCAAGCAAATTCAAAGACGATGCCCCAGAACGAATGCGTTCTGGCCATGCCAACGCATTTGCAATAGGAACACGCATATCAGCACTACCTAATTGCGCAATTACAGAACCATCAATGTACTCGACCATGGAATGAATAACACTTTGCGGATGAATAACAATTTCAATAGACTGATGCTCAACACCAAACAACACACATGCTTCGATTAGTTCCAGCCCTTTATTCATCATAGTGGCGGAATCCACAGAAATCTTTCGACCCATTTTCCAATTAGGATGATTACAGGCCTGATCAGGGGTGATGTTACGAAACTCAGCCATAGGAGTCGTACGAAAGGGACCACCCGAACCAGTCAGTAGGATTTTTTCGACACCTGAATTCGTCGCAAATTTCGTGGCCGGGAGCCCAGAATTCATGACCAAGTGCGGTAAACACTGAAAAATCGCATTATGTTCACTGTCTAACGGTAACAAACAAGCACCGTGGGTTTTCCCAAGATTCATGATATGTTTTCCCAGCATCACCAATGGCTCTTTGTTTGCAATCAATACTTTTTTGCCAGCTTTGACCGCTGCCAAAGTGGACAGCAATCCTGCGGCCCCAACAATGCCACAAATTACCGTGTCACCACCTTGTCTTGCCAATTCACTAAGCTTTTGCTGTCCATCCATAACCTCGATAGGCGAGTTGATTTCATTCAACTTTTCACGCAACCGTTTCGCCGACAATGAGTCAACCATCACTACTCGTTTAGGCGAATGTTGTTGGCATTGGAGAAGCATCAAATCCACATTACTCTTTGCAGATAATGATTCAACGTGATATCGGTCAGGATGACGTGCGATTACGTCAAGTGAGCTTATGCCGATGGAACCCGTCGATCCGAGGACGGTTACACCTGTACTCATCGTAGAAAAAAAGTCACAAATACCGGCGCAGCTGCCAATAATCCGTCAATTCGATCAAGAACACCACCGTGGCCGGGAAGCAAACTACCACTGTCTTTTGTCCCGGCAGAACGCTTCAATCTACTTTCATAAAGATCACCAACAACACTAACTAGTGCGGCAATGAGAATCAGCACAGACCATACAATCCCCATTTGGTAAGAAATAAATGTAGAGAACCAGCAAAAACCGATTGCAAAAATCACCGCTCCGATTGCGCCGCCGACGACACCTTCAATTGTCTTTCCTGGGCTGATTTTTGGAGCCAACTTGTTTTTTCCAAACGCCTTACCTGAAAAATACGCAACACTATCGGCTGCCCAGATAGCTGCCATGAATCCAATTGTCATAATCGGCCCATGCGCTGTGTATTGATGCAGTAGCACTAAGGCAGCCCATGCAGAAAGCAGGACCAACGTACTATGACAAACAAAACTTGTATCGCTTTTTCTAACCAAAGTGGGATTAGTTATCAATGAAAAAATCTGAAAAAGCCAATAAGCAGCACCGAAAGCTGACACAGCATACAATCCTTTTGGCATCAGATAAACAATCAGCATCAAAGAAATCAGCAGCAGCGCCCCAACGATCCCAACCCTGCAGGAACATCCTGATAGCTGGTGCCATTCACGCAACCCCATTAGAAAAAACACGCCAACCAATAATGCAAACCACACATTTGGCAAAAGTACAGTTAAAGCAATCGCGATTGGGGCCAAGAGCATTGCCGTAAGTAGTCTAAGCAACACTATTTTGGCCCGCCCATTTGCTCACCAGTTTTCCCAAAGCGCCGCTGCCTACCTGCAAATTCATTCAAGGTATCATCGAAACTGGTTTCATTAAAGTCAGGCCAATACGTGTCCGTAAAATACAGCTCGGTATAAGCTAATTGCCATAAAAGAAAGTTGCTAATTCTTTTTTCTCCACCAGTCCGAATAAACAAATCCGGCTCAGGCAAGTCTTTCGTGCTTAAAAATGAATCAATCAGTGACGGCGTAACTTCCACTTGGCTCAGAGCTCCAGACTTCATACCATCTAAGATGGCTTTACAGGCCTGCGTAACATCCCATTGCCCTCCATAGTTGATCGCAATCGTAAGATGAAGCACATTATTGCTCTTCGTCAATTCGCAAGTTTGCTTAATTCTGGCCTGCAATCGCTCAGGGAATTTGGCAATATCCCCAATGACACGCAAACGAATTCCGTTTTCGTTGAGTTTTCGCATTTCCGACTCGAGAGTAGACGTCAAAAGCTCAATAAGAAGTTTAACCTCTGCAGGCGGTCTCTTCCAATTCTCGCTGCTAAACGCAAACAAGGTGAGATAGGGAATTTTTCGTTTACTACAAATTGGCAAGAGATTGGTGATTGTTTCAACACCTTTCCTGTGACCAGCCACTCTGGGCAGGCCACGGCTTTTCGCCCACCGGCCATTGCCATCCATGATTACCGCAACGTGAGTAGGGGTTTTCTCTTTACGATCAGAACCAGTTGATGTATTCATTGTATTGCTATAAGACTACCTTATCCCACTTATACCTCCATCACTTCTTTTTCTTTTTCCGCGATAACCTGATCAATCAAGGCAATATATTTGTCAGTCAAAATCTGTAGCACTCCTTCAGATTTCTTCTCCTCGTCTTGACTAATTTCCTTTTCTTTTAGCAAGTCTCGAGCCGTTTGGATAGCGTCGCGGCGAATATTTCGAATCGCGATCTTTCCATTCTCACCTTCGTTCCGAACCACTTTGGTTAACTCGACCCTCCTCTCTTCCGTCATTGGTGGAAGAGGAATTCTCATGGTTTCGCCCGCAGTCATTGGGTTCAAACCCAAATCCGATTCTAGGATGGCTTTTTCGATTAAAGACATCATTTGTTTTTCCCAAGGTTGTATGGAGATGGTTCTCGCGTCGGAGACCGAGACACTCGCAACTTGGCTAATTGGGACTGGAGAGCCATAGTAATCAACACTTAAGTGATCCAATAACGCAGTGGAAGCCCGACCGGTACGAATTCGAACCAAGTCATCTCGGGTTGATCCCACGGTTTTTTTCATCCGTGTCTCCGCGTCTTTTTCAATTTCATCAATCATGATTAATCTCACTGTAACAGTTTTTCAAACTAACGATCCAAAGGAAAATTAAAAGAGCAAGTCAAACTGATAGCCTGACATTCGCCGTTCTTTTCACCAAACTGAACTGCAGTATGTTAACAACTAACCACCGAAAAATGTACCACTTACGCGCTACAGGGAACTTTCGAAGCAAGGTCTGTTGAATGGGGGAAATCGAAACAAGAGGTTTCGGTTTGGCTCGATCTTTCGATTTAAAACGGAAGAAAACCAGCTCATGATAACGGGGAGTTGAGAATCAGGGTTCCAACCACTTCGCCCAAGGCCATTTTTTGCAGATTTCCTGCTGTATTCATATCAAGCACGTGAATAGGCAGATTGTTTTCCTCACAAAGCGTAATAGCTGTAGCGTCCATTACTTTGAGGCGTCGACTTAAGACGTCGTCAAAAGTCAACTGATTAAATTTGATGGCATTAGGGTTTTTTTCAGGGTCGTCGTCATAAACACCATCAACACGAGTTGCCTTAACCATCACTTCAGCCCCAACCTCCAACGCTCGAAGGCTCGCCGCGGTATCAGTAGTAAAAAGCGGGTTCCCGGTACCCGCAGCAAAAATCACTATTCGACCTTTTTTTAGATGTTTTAACGCACGAGGGCGGACATAGGGTTCCGCAACGCCCGATATTGACAAAGCAGATAGCACTCTAGCCGGGGTATTTTGTGCTTCGAGTGCTTGCTGCAAAGCCAATGCATTCATCACGGTGGCCAACATGCCGATATAATCAGCCCCGATTCGATCCATCCCGTCTGCCGCCGCTTTCATCCCACGGAAGAAGTTACCGCCTCCGACAACCACGGACAACTCGACACCTAAATCGACAATCGCCTTTAATTCGGAGGCAGTGGTGCCTAGCTTACCACCATCAATACCAAACTTATCTCCGCCTGCTAAAGACTCCCCACTTAGCTTAAGTAAAATACGCTTCCAAGCGGGGCTTGTTTTGTCAGTCATAAAAATGAATGACCTTAGCTTGCTGCCTGAGCCATTACTTCTGCGACAAAATCATCCTTTTTCTTTTCTATTCCTTCGCCAACTTCAAATCTGAACATTTTTTCAACAGAAGCTTCAGAGCTTTTTAACAGATCACCCACTGTTTGCTCTTGGTTCTTGACAAAGGGTTGTCCAAGCAGGGTGTTCTCCTTCAGGAACTTCTTCATTCTTCCACCAATCATTTTTTCAATGATATCTGCAGGCTTACCACTTTTACTTGCTTGAGCGATAAAAATCTCCTTCTCTTTAGCCAGCTCGTCCTGAGACATATCTTCTTCGGAGACACAAAGTGGTTTGCTAGCCGCGATATGCATTGCAATATCATGCCCCAACTCCTTTGCCCCCCCATTTAAGTGAAGTAACACCCCAATACGAACACCATGCAGATAACTACAAACAATACCATTACCAGCGGAAATTTTCTCGAAACGACGCACTGAAATGTTTTCACCTATTTTTGTGATCAGTTCCTGTCTGGCAGTTTCCACTGTCATATCACCAATAGCAACTGATCCTAATGATTCAACGTCGGTAACGTCAGAATTGAGTACCGCCTCTGCTACGTCAGCTGCAAACTTTTTGAAAGAGTCATCTTTGGCAACAAAGTCAGTCTCGCAATTGATCTCAACAATAACACCAAATAAATCATTTTCAGCACAAACGATCACACCGTCGGCAGCAATACGACCTGCCTTTTTCTCAGCCGCTGCAGCACCTTTTTTTCTGAGCTCTTTGATCGCAAGATCGATATCACCGTTAGTTTCGACCAAAATGTTTTTACAATCCATCATTCCTGCGCCTGTTCTTTCGCGCAGCTCTTTAATCATCGCAGCAGTTATCGCCATATCGTCTTTTCCGGATAGTCTGTATTCATGTTGTCAGTTCAAGTCTTTCAAAACTCGAGCGCTAACCCACATGGCTCATAAGATACCAGTTGGGTTTTGTCTCCTCAGATAGTGAGGCCCAGAAAATTCGAATCAGGACATCCCTAGGCTCACCTCCGAGTTTGCTAGCTATCTCCAGCAGCTTTTTTTCGAACGACCTTCTTTTTGCTTATTTTCTTTACCGCAGCACCTTCTTCCACGGCTACAGGTTCAACTACTTGCTCCACTACGGGTTCTGTCTCTACTACTGGAGCAGCCTCAGCCATCACTGGTTCTGGCTCTGCAGCAGCCGGTTCAGCTTCTGCCGGCGGCGCAGCTTCCACATGTTCTTCAACAGCACTTCCTGCAGAAACAGCTCGAGATGCTGTTTTAGAAGCCAAAATGGCATCTGCAGCCGTTACCATATAGAGCTTGATGGCCCGAGTCGAGTCGTCGTTACCAGGAATAATGTAGTCAATTCCCTTGACAGAACAATTTGTATCCACCACAGCAATAACCGGAATACCCAGCTTATTTGCTTCGGCAACTGCAATGTATTCCTGCTCAACATCGATGACAAACAATACATCAGGCAAACCGTTCATATCTTTAATACCTGAAAGCGTCTTGTCCAATTTCAACCGTTCTCTTTCAAGCGTCAGGGCTTCTTTTTTGCTCAATCTACCCGCGGCACCGGAATCAATCCTTTGCTCCAATTCTTTAAGGCGCGAAATGGAATTTTTGACTGTTTTGAAGTTTGTCAACATACCGCCAAGCCATCGGTGGTCTACATAAGACGCTCCACATCGAGTTGCTTCCTCTTTAATGATCTTGCCTGCTTGGCGTTTCGTACCAACAAAAAGCACTTTTCCGCCCTGAGCAGCAATGGCACCGAGATAATTCACTGCTTCTTGCAACATTGGCTGCGTTTCCTGCAGATTAATGATGTGAATTTTGTTACGGTCACCAAAAATATAGGGGGCCATGGAGGGAGACCAATAACGTGTTTGGTGTCCGAAATGAACTCCAGCTTCAAGCAGCTGGCGCATAGAAACATCAGTCATAATTAGGTAATTAGTTGTGTGTGGGTTATACCTCCACGGTTACTATTCACTAACCTTAAGCACAGTCACCAAGCTCAAAATTAACAGCAAGCTTAATGAGCAAAAACTTTAGGCACCCAAGTGAACATAATCGCCGTGTGGGGATTTTGGCCAGCTCAAATGAACCAGCCCTAAGGGCGGCGGATTTTAACTAAAAACAGTTGAAGAAAAAAGTGTAATTTGGGAGCATACGTGCTCATTTACTAATTATTCGAAAAAAACATGGCTGTAACGATAAAAAACTGCGACGAAATCGAAAAAATGCGCATTGTTGGCCGTCTCGCGTCACAGGTTCTGGACATGATTGGCCAGCATGTAGCACCGGGAGTGACCACCGACCAACTAAACACCATATGCCATGACTACATTACTAAAGAGCAGGAAGCCATCCCCGCGCCACTGAATTACCGAGGCTTTCCTAAGTCCATTTGCACCTCAGTCAACCATGTTATTTGTCACGGAATCCCTTCAGAAAAGAAACTGAAAACAGGCGATGTCATCAATATTGACATTACGGTAATCAAAGATGAATTCCACGGCGACACAAGCAGAATGTTTTTCGTTGGAGAACCGTCCATCAGGGCCAAACGGGTTTGCCAAATCAGTTATGAGTGCATGCATAAAGGCATAGACTTGGTTCGACCAGGCACCAGGCTCGGTGATATCGGCCACGTAATCCAACAACATGCTGAAAGCAACGGCTTTTCTGTTGTTAGAGAATATTGCGGTCATGGTATTGGTCGCGTGTTCCATGAAGACCCACAGGTTTTACACTACGGTGTGCCCGGCACCGGCTTCCAACTAGAATCAGGAATGACATTTACCATCGAGCCCATGATTAATGTGGGGAAAAAGGAAACCAAACTACTGTCAGATCAATGGACAGTGGTAACCAAAGACCGGAGTCTTTCTGCGCAATGGGAACATACAATCTTGGTCACCGATACTGGACATGAGATTTTGACCCAGTCATGAGCCGGTTAACCTGCTCTGCCCTACTCGACAAGAAGTCACTAACGAGAAACAAGTCTCACCACAGTGATGAAATCAAGGCTTTTCAGGCCGCCTTGATTCACGGAAAAACACTGCTATCTGAGTATCATTTAGAAGGTGGTAGCGCAGCTGCTCAGGCGAAACACCACAGCTGGCTAATCGACAATCTACTCATTTTTATTTGGAATCGCTTCACTCCTAACAACAGCACTATTTTGCCCTCACTTGTCGCGACGGGAGGGTATGCACGACAAGAGCTAAGTCTGGAATCTGATATCGATATTCTGATATTGGTTCCCGATACTTCAGATTCTTTTGTTTCCACCCTTATCGAGTCATTTGTTCAGTTCTGCTGGGACGTTAATCTAAAAATCGGACACAGCGCACGCACAATTAAAGAAGTCATTGAACTGTCGAAAAATGACTTAACCATCATGACAAATATGATGGAGACCCGACTGCTTATTGGAGCCGATGATCAGTTTGAACTATTCCAGAAAGCGATCCATTCACTCGATTTATGGCCTGCCGAGCAGTTTTTCAAAGGCAAACTAGAGGAGCAAAAGCAACGTCATCTCCATTTCGGTGACACTGCCTATAATCTCGAGCCCAACATTAAAGAAAGCCCTGGCGGACTCCGAGATCTGCACATGATTGGATGGGTCGCGAATCGATATTTTGGAACCAGTAACTTATCTGAACTGGTGGATCATCAGTTTTTGAGTCAATCTGAGTATCGATCACTCATCAAGGGTAGAGATTTTCTTTGGAAATTGAGAAATGGTTTGCATCAATTGTCTGGTCGCTGTGAAGACCGTTTGCTTTTTGATTATCAAAGAGACTTGGCTGAACAGTTAGGATACAAACAGGGGAAAAATCATTTAGCTGTAGAGCAAATGATGAAGCAGTACTACCGAACCGTCCAAGAATTACAGTTACTCAATGAAATACTGCTTCAGCACTTTCAGGAAGCGATACTTGCAGATAAACAACCATTTCCAATGAAAATCAACCCACGCTTCCAATCTGTGGGCGGTTTTTTGGAAATTTCGACCCCTGATGTATTTGAACAGGATTCTAGCGCCATCCTCGAAGTATTTTACTTATTACAACAACACCCAGAACTCAAAGGCATCAGGGCCAGCACCATACGTCAACTGAGAAGTAACCTTCACCGAATCGACAGAAAATATCGACATAACCCTAAGAATCAACGATTGTTCTTAAATATCTTTGAACATCAAATAGGGTTGACTCACGCGCTACGGAGAATGAACGATTATGGCGTCTTGGGCGCATTTTTCCCAGAATTCGGAAAAATCGTCGGACAAATGCAACACGACCTGTTTCATATCTTCACTGTTGATGCGCACTCACTCTTCGTTGTCGGTAACGTGAGAGGATTAGTTCAGGGAAACGATAAGCTCAATTTCCCGACGCTCAGATCGCTTATCGCAACCTTAAATAGAAGGGAACGTCTATATCTCGCCGCACTTTGCCATGACGTTGGCAAAGGTAGTGGAAAAGACCACTCAATAGTCGGAGAGAAAATCGCGTTGTCGTTTTGCAAACGTTTGGGGTTATCTGAATACGATGCCAAGTTTGTTGCATGGTTAGTACGAAATCATCTAATCATGTCATGGACAGCTCAACGAGAGGACACCTCAGACCCTCACGTTATTGATCGTTTCTCTGAAATAGTCGGTGATCAGGAACACCTTGATAATCTATATTTATTGACGGTCACCGACATTATCGGTACTAGCCCTAAAGTGTGGAATGAATGGAAAGGGCAACTTCTTCATAACCTTTATAGTGCCACATCGAGACGCTTGCGTTCCGGGCTCCGTGGAGTTGAAGCTGCCACACAGCGAGTGCGGGATAGAAAAAAAGCCATCGAGAAAATACTAGACAATGAAATACCCATTCAAACACTGAAAAAATTTTGGGAGCAGCTCGGTCAAGAGTACTTTCTAAGAAACAGCCCAGAAAACAGTGCATGGCAAGCTCTTCAAATACATAACGCTAACGTCACCGACCTACCCTTAGTTAAAATTCGCCATCGAGAAGAGATACAAGCGCAGCAAATATTAGTTGTCGCACCTGAGTCAGAAATCCTCTTGCCAAAAAGCACGGGGACACTGGAGAAAATGAACCTAAGTATCCTAGATGCACGTATCCATCACACTCACTCTGGATTAGCCATATTGGTGTTCATTACAGTTAACAGAGACGGACAAACGCTGGAAAAAACAGCGCTGGAAAAGCAATCCGCCCATATCCGAAAGCTATTGCTTGCTCCCCAGCATAATTACGCCCCTTCAAACCGAATACTACCTCGGGCTTATAAACAATTTAGAGTCCCCACCTCCGTCACATTTACAGATGACATGAAAAACCGACATACAACCATGGAAATTGTTTCTCAGGACCGTCCGGGGCTGCTCTATCACGTATCAATGGCATTGTTGGAGTGTAAAGTCAAACTGCTCTCTGCAAAGGTCTCAACCGTAGGAGAAAAAGCAGAAGACACTTTTTTCATTACCGATAGAGATGGCAACCCCGTTCAATCAACGGAGCAACGGAAGTGCCTTGAAGACCGACTCAAGGCCTCTTTGTCCCCGGTCAGTTAAACGACCGACTGCACACCCTAAGCACCTCAGAGGTGGCAAGAAATCCGTTCACTCATATATCGATGATTGAAGGCTGCCATCATTTAGACGAGGTTACCTGATCCAGGGCACGAATTTTCGGCTGAATAAAAACAAGCGCCTTGTACTTTGGATGAAGATAACAAGCATTTACAGGATGACATATAGATACAACTCACCATGAATGATCGAAGCAGCCAACGAAAACAATTCCTAATACAACATAACTGGGGGGAGGCAACGATTTCTGCATTGATTCCCGACGCCTCAACACGACGTTACTTCCGTCTGACTAAAGGTACTGATCATGCCATGCTGATGGACGACATCGGCGGAGCGGCCAATGTGAAACCATTCGTTCAAGTTACCAAACACTTAGCTAGCTTAGACGTTCGAACACCCAAAATATATCACCAAGATGGCGAAAACGGCTTTCTTATGCTCGAAGACCTGGGTAATGATACCTTCACAACCTTACTGAATAAGGGCTGTGACGATTATGAACTGTATCCAAGAGCGATAGATCTGCTCGCAAAACTACATAACCAACCGAATGCGAAGAAAATTGAACTACCGCCCTACGACTTCAAGCATTTTATAGACGAAGCCAATCTATTTGCAGACTGGTATGTTCCTGCCACGAAAAAAATGAAGCTAGAACCATCACAACGGTCTCTTTATCGCACAACCTGGCAGCAAATATTTCAAGCGCTCCCTCCACTGCAATCAACGTTAGTGCTGCGGGACTATCACGTGGACAATTTGATGCTGATACATGATCAATGCGCGGCTCTGGACTACCAAGATGCCCTAATTGGCTCCATTGCATATGATGTAGTTTCACTGCTTGAGGACGCACGACGAGATGTATCAATGACGCTGAGTGCTGAGATGAAACAAAGATATCTGGAACAAAACCCTGAGACTAATCGCGCTCATTTTGATCATCACCTGACCGTTTGGGGGGTCCAACGGCACTGCAAGGTCGCAGGGATTTTCGTTCGACTCTGGCTAAGAGACAACAAGCCCGTTTACTTACGCCACCTTCACCGAGTCATGAGCCTGATAGAAAGACACATTGACAACCCCAACCTATTCCCATTAAAGAATTGGATGGAAGAGAATAAGGTGAGCTTAAAGCATTCTGCTTTAGATCCAAACCAAGCCGATCTTGCGAGAGCTGTTATAAATTCGCCGTTCTAGCCTATTGAACTCAAACACTGAGCTTAGAAATATCGCTCAAGAGATGCCAACCACACATGAGATGTAGAAGTTCAGACTTGAGCTGACAGTTACCCGTTTATCAGTAGCTGTCTGTCAGATAGAGTTTAGTTTACAAACTTTTCTTTCCAGATCGCTTTACCGTCGATGAGTGTTTCCATCGGCGTT
>WLWI01001091.1_pt1 | contig 23791 bp, 23 predicted proteins | sample 6701501 | NCBI WGS metagenome assembly WLWI01 (sample SAMN12718690, study PRJNA515312) | sponge metagenome | isolation source: marine sponge | host: Mycale hentscheli | place: New Zealand: South Island, Marlborough, Capsize Point | collected 2014-11-01 | reverse complement strand
CGCTAGCCTGTATCGCCGACCATAAAATCAATCGGATCGACGAACTGCTCCCCTGGCGTTACGCTCAAACCTGAGCGTAACAGTCCAACGTCATCATAGGCAGGGCTGCTTTACCGGACGCTCACATCTTAAATACAACAGGTTGAGACGCAACCCGTCACCCAAATGGGCCACTCTATAAAATTTATCTCGCATTAATGATAATTGTCGTAATGCTAGTCGTTACGACGGCAGGGCTATTGAATCAAGGATCCCCCAAATATGACGTTTTTTTTCGCGCTTCGTCGCGCTTCTCTTTTGATTTTATTGACTTTATTGGCCACACCGTCCGTGGCATCGCAGCATTCCGTTGTTCAATGTTACGATAAAAAACGCAACACCGTACAACCAAGACTAGCGGAAAATTGTCAGGGAGACGTGCTTAGCGACGCGGAGGCAAAACGCATTAAGGCAAAGCTTCACCGCGAGCGGGTCAAGCGCGCCATGCAGCCAAAGTCGGAGCGCCATCAAGGCCCACGCGGGCACGGTACCGGGTTCTTCGTGACCCGCGACGGTTTGGTGGTCACCAACAACCATGTGATCGCGGCGTGCAAAAAGGTTATCTGGATCGATACGACCGATGGCCAGCAGGGCACCGCGACCATCGTCGGAACCGATAAGGCTAACGACCTGGCCTTGCTCAAGACAACGTTGGCGGCGCCCGCCATCGCCAAGTTCCGTACGCCGGTGACCATCGGACAGGGTGGCGAAATTTCCGTCATCGGCTACGGCACCCACAAACTAGCGCCAATCCGCCCCAAATTGGTCGCCGGCACATTCGATGCGCCGAACAGCAACGGTACCCGCCTGAAGATGTCCGTTGCCGTCCGTCCCGGCAATAGCGGCGGTCCGGTTCTCGATGCGAGCGGCCACGTTATCGGCGTTGTTTATGCGCAACTCAATACACCCGCCGTCTTCAAGAAACACGGTCGACTCATCCTCGACCGCGGCTTCGCCATTTCCAACCCGGTGGCCCTCCGGTTTCTGGAGAGCCACGATGTCGACTACAGCAGCACAGCGAAAGACGATCCCCGTCCCCGCGAGACGATCTTCAAGCAAGCGAAACCCTTCATCGCCCGGGTCAGCTGCCCGCGTTGATTACATCAAATTCGTCACTTGCCCGTCTTGCTTGGGAATTTGAACCCGACATAAGTCCCCGAACTCAGGCCCATTAGGCCCAGCAGAGTCTCATCGAACTCGGGCATATTGAGTGTCGTAAAGACGGAATGCACAAATACGATCCCCAGCACCAACGTCCACCCCATCATCTGAAAACGCGGGAGCGACACTTCTCCGCCGCTGCTTAGAATGTCTTGAAAAAAACCAACGGAGGCGGGAACGCTCGTCAGGTCAGAGATTTTCGCATCAACGACCGCTCGGCGCTTGTTCTTCTGAGCTTGCTCGCTTGACAGCGCAGGCGGGATCCCCGCTGCGGTCGAAGCTTGAATTTCCTGCGCAATTATTGCCAACCGGCTGTCGAGTTCGCTTTTTTCTTGTTCCAGCTTTGACAGCTCTGCCGGAACGCCAGTCTGCTTCGATGCTGCAACAGATGTCGCCACCAGACCGGTGGCGGCGCTAATGCCGATGAGACCAAGCACACCCGGAGTCAGTACGGCAAGATCACCCGCAACCAGCCAGACGTAGAGAAAACCCCCAATCACGATAAAAAACCAAAAGGCCGTCTGTGCATAGCCAAGGCTGAATGGTTTTTGTCCCGTCTCGGGATTGGGTCCGGAATCCCGCAACAAGCCCTTACGGAAAACCAACCACAAAAACACCCAAACCAGCACAACGTAGCTGATAATGACGATCCCTAGCCGAGAATGTGACGCTACTTGGATCCAAACATCCTTCTGACCATATCTCTCGGCCGTACCTTCCAGCGCAACCGCGATCGTCATCTTTTTCGGTTCAAACAGTTCCGTGCGTGCCAGCAACGATTTCCACGCCGCCATGTTGCTCGTATTGTCTTGCTTGCGCACCAGCTCAAAGCTGAGCCCTTTGTCAGTCAATCTTGCATGACTGCCAACAAGCAGTTGTCCATCCAGCGCAAGGACGAGTTTTTCAAGCGTATGTTTCTTAGGAGGCGCAGCCAGCCACTTATCGAGATTTGATTTTGAAACAACAGCCGTGACACGGTCGCCGATCCTGCAAGTGTCGAGCGTGGTACCGTCTACTGTTTTCGAACCTCGCTCACTTTTGGAACCGCTGCATTTGAAATCAGTAACTTTGAGCTCCACTGCAGCATCGACATTTCCCGGAAGCCCCATCAGCAGGATCAAAGCAAGCGGAAGCAGTGCGTAAATCGTCCTTGCCATAGCATGCATCCCTTTCGGCAACCAAAAGTGCAACAAACCTACCATAGATGGAAGTTTCGGAAAAACTATTGAGACGCTCTAGCCGGTAACGAACGGCTCATCGGTCGACATTTTATCCGACAACAGTTCCGGCCCGTCGGCGCGCAGCACCACCATGTCCTGAATGTGCCAGTGGCCGATATGCGGCTCGAGGGCCAGGACCATGCCTTCCTCGAGCACGATATCGCTGCCGCGCCGCAGGATCGGTTCCTGCTGATGCCACCATGACCCGACGCCGTGGCCGACCAGCAGCGACTCGAATTTCCAACCCTCCGAGGTGAACGCTTCGACCGCAAAATCATAGATATCGCCGACGCGCGCGCCCGGGCGGCATTTGTCGATGGTGGCGCGGTAGATATCGCGGATCGACCGGTATTCGTCCCGTTGCTGCTGCGTCGGCTCGCCGAAGATCAGATTGCGGGATTGGTGCCCCGGATAGCCGTCGAGATAGGCGACGTAATCGGTGCGCATGACATCGCCTGCGTTGAAGACCACGTCGCTTTCCCCGGCATAGGGAATCGTGTTGGTGCTGGAATTCAGGATACCGTGCGCCCAGTTGAAGCCCCGTTCCAGACAGCCCGCGATAATGCGGCTGTGCGCCAGCCGCTCCGTATCGCCGGGCCGCAGCCCGGGAAACACCTCGAGAAAGACATCGTCGAGCAGGTCGGCGGCGCGCTTGATGCGGGCAACCTCCTCGGGCGTCTTGATCCAGCGCACCCGGTCCATGATCGCCGTGCAGTCGACCATGTCGAGCTTCGGCAGCACATCCTGGACCAGCGCCCAGTCCCGGGCGCTGACATAGTCCTGCTCGAATCCAACCCGGGCTTCGGCCAGCCCTTCCGTCTTCAATACGGCGGCGAGCCGACTGTAGGGCGACTCGACATAGCCTTCGTAAATGACCTGCCGCTCGATCCAGGAATCCCGCGCCGCCAGCCCCGCCGCCGTGCCGTTGACGATCACCACCGGCTCGCCGTTGCGCGGCCACAGGACCATCACGCCGCGGTCCGAATCCGGCAAATCCAGCAGCCGCGCGAGGGTGCCCGGATAGGCGAGCCCGCTCAAATAGGTGAAGTTGCGGCCGGACCGCGCCACGACGGCGTCGAGCCTGTTCTCATCGAGGATCTGGTTCAGCCGGTCGGTATTGATGAAGATTTCCGGTTTGCTGTCCGGCATCACATTCTCCCCTCATCACGAACGATACGTGAACTAGCCTAGCGCCTCCCGCAGACGATGCACAGCAACCCTGGAGATTTAGGTATAACAGCGCAGCCGCACGCGAGCAGGCCGACAACATCAACGTACAGCGCTACGGGCCGGCGGGATAATAGCCAATATGGAAAATTCATAAATCGAGCGGTTACGCGCTAGTCAGGCCATCACTGTCGGCAGCGATAGCTCAGGTCTGCTTGCCGGCGATCTACGACCGCTTTGCTTTCGATCTCGGACGTAGTCGTGATGCCCATTTTTCGTCCCATGTTGACCCGAAGCGGTCATGGACCGCTAGAGATTTTGTGTAACTAAACCAGCCGCCAGATCGTGTAGGTCACTACGCAGAGTAGCTTCCTCGTCTTTCAAGAACTTTTCTCTTGAGACCATGCTTCCCGTCATCGTCATCGCCAAGTCAGTCATCGCCACGACGTAAACGTCCTCCTGCGGCTTACATGCTGAAACTACGAACTCAGTCGCCTTCTCGACAGCCAGTTCACCACCACCGTAACTCGCTGATAGGGTCTCTACCTGATTGAGGACACAGGCTTTGTATTGTTCGTTTTCGGCACCTGCCTTAGTAAGGGCTTGTCCCAAGCCGCACCCAGTCAAAACAAGAAGGGGCAAGCCAATTGCAATTTTCTTAATCATGAATTGTTCTCCTTTCTCAACGTAAAGGCAATTATGGGCGTCTGAGGATTGAATTTTCAGGCGTCGAAGGGCGGGTATATTTTTGTACGGAGCCCGACGCCATCCATGTCAGCCTTGTCAAGAAATCTGCTAACCTTCAGCCGTCTCTTCTAGAGTTCTACTTGATGCCGGACCAAGGCTACCTGCGGTCCGGTTTCGACAGGCGCTTGGGTTGAGGGGCGGAGCTTCGCGATAAAAAGATGGATAAGCACTTCCGCGGCTAGAATGTTCAGAACCCAACAAAGCACCATAAAGCAATCTCTTAAGAAGCCTGTAGGCTCAGTGCCAAACGTGATGATCCACGCAATTCCAAGCAACGCTTGTGTTGAGGCGCCCTGGCCAATGGCATAGGCCCTAAGCATCGAAGCTCCATGCCTTGTGAAGGAACGTGCCCTAACAGCAATGATCGCCCACCCGAGCAGTCCGATCATTGCGAAACTTAGGATAATCCGCGCAGAGAAAAGGAGGTTGCCTTGAATAGCGTCGGGGAAGGTAAAAAAGCAGGTCATCCACAATCCGGTGACCGCCGACAGAAGCCCTGCAATTACCATCACGCGACCGATCATTCGGTGTGTCGTCGGATGATGGCGCCTCAAACTTGGCAGAAACTGTATTGCGCCCGCGATGCAGAACACGAAACTACCCAGGATATGCAAAATGACTGGCAAAGGATCAGCTAGGGCGCGCGGATTTCCAGGAAGCATAGAAGGGCCACCGGCAAGTTCAAGAAGCCTTATCAGGCCACCGAATGCGGGGATTAACGAGAAAACAACAATCAGAATCAATGTTGTCCATTCACGTCCGGTTAAAACGGTCATCATAAGCCCTCTAATTTGACCTAAGGTCAGAATCAATCTTCGTCCACAGCGGCCATATCATCATTGGTTGACCGGTGAATTTGGCGGTTGTTCGGTTCCCAATATCAATCCGGTCTCGCGTATCCGAGTGCTTTCGCAGCGGAGATCAGGGTCTTCTACATCTTCAAAATAAAATTAGAAATTGCCATAATTTGCACTTGTGATATTCATTTTTGAATGAGAAATCGAACCTCCGCATTCGACTGGTCGCAAGCGCAGGCCTTCCTGGCTACGGCTGAAACGGGATCATTTTCTGGAGCCGCCGAACTTTTGGGACTGTCTCAACCGACCGTGGGGAGGCATGTCGCTGCTCTTGAGAATGATCTTGGTCTTTTGCTATTCGATCGGGTCGGAAAGTCTTTGGCGATCAACGACAACGGGCTTGCCCTGGTCGCTCACGTGAAAGCGATGAAGGAAGCGGCGGACCAGATTAGTCTTTCGGCGTTGGGCCAGGATCAAATGATCGCCGGTCCTGTCAGCGTCACCGCAAGTGATGCCTTTTGCGCCTATATGTTACCACCAATCATCGAGCGCATCCGGTTTTCCTATCCCGAGGTTCAGGTGGAGATCGTTTCATCCAACGACGTGCAAGACTTGCGGCGGCGTGAGGCTGATATTGCAATCCGCAACCTTGAGCCCACGCATCCCGATCTTTTTGCCAAGCGAGTACGGACCGCGAAAGCCTATCTCTACGGAGCAAGCTCTTATCTCGACGTTGTAGGCCGCCCGGCAACGATCAATGATATTAATGAGCGAACGACCTTCCTTGGGGATACCTCCGGGCGAGTCTTGCAGATGTTGAGCGCAATGAACGGAGCCATCTCGGCCGAGAAATTCAGCATCGTTGCCAATAGCGGGGTGGCGATATGGGAGTTGGTTAAGCGAGGACTGGGCCTCGCAGTTATGTTCGAGGATCTCGCGGATATGACACCTGAGGTTGAGGCTGTCCTGCAAAAGGAAGTCTCTGCCGAAGTTCCTGTCTGGCTTGTTACTCACGGAGAACTCAAGACCAATGCCAGGATACGCGCCATCTTCGATATCTTGTCCGAGGAACTTACCGCCGGGCCGTCAAACAGATAAATGCAACGAGCCTCCTACAATTTCCGTCTCTGGCTACAAATCCCCGTCGCGACGATTACCGACGGGTGTCCGATATTCCCTCAACTTAAGACATTCAGTGCTTGGTACCCTACCGGTCCGACCGGACTCAACATCCTGTGGAACGACGGCCTAGTATAAACTGACGTAAAATCAATAAGTTGTATGATAATGCGCATTACGAAAATTGATTTGGAGTTGTTTTGAAATACATTGAAAAGCAGAACGTCAACCGGGAGCAATTTCTTTCAGATTGAAAATACACGGTGCACAAATTGCCGCGCCGCATCGAAGTAACCCGGCTTTACCCACAAGGTTGGTCGACAGCCCGGTCGCGACGTGTCTTTCACACTAGGACACCCGCGCTGTCTGCTCTCGGCTCGACTGCGCCATGACCCAGGCCGGCGCGATACCAAGCAGCGCGATGATCGCGAGCACCATGAACGCATCGTGGTAGCCCATGGTACTCGCCTGTGCGTAAATCATGTCACTCAAATAATGGAAGACGCCGGGCCCGCGCACCATCTCGGGGACTCCCGCCTCGGCGAAGAGCCGCATCAGCGCGTCGGTCATTTCCTGGCTCGTTTCGCGCGCGCCGGTCTGCGTCGCGGTGAAGGCCTGGCCATGGAACGGGATGCGCAACTCCATGAAGACGACGATGCTGTTGGTCCCCAGTGCGGCGCCGAGCTTGCGGATGAAGTTGATCGAACTCGCCCCCTGATTGACGAGCTCCGAGGGCAGCGACTTCAGCGCCGCCGCGTTGGTGACCGGCCGCGTGAAGGCGGTGCCGGCCCGCATCAGCAAGGTCAGGCCGACAATGGTCCAGAACGGCGTGTTCACATCCGCCTGCGCCATTAGCGCGTAGGACGCGGCGAAGAACAGCAGGCCGACATAGATCATGTATTGCGGCGCCACGATGTCCGACAGGCGGCCCGCCAGCGGGAACAGGATCAGCAGAGATAGGCCGGCCGGGATCATGATCAATCCGGCATCGAGCGCGCTGTAATGCTGTATCTGCTGCACGAACAGCGGCAGCATGAAGGTCGAGGACAGGAACGCGCAACCGGTAAAGAACGCGATCAGCGCCGCCGCCGAGAACTGCACGTTGGTAAACAGCGCCAGATTGACGAGCGGACTCTTGCCATAGAGCTGACGCAGGATGAAGCCCGCCGCGCAGGTCAGCGCAATGGCGAAAAAGCCGATGATCTCGCTCGACGTCCAGCCGAGACGCTGACCGTAACTGAACCCCAGCAGGAAGCCGACGAGCGACGCACACAGAAACGCGAAGCCGAGAAAGTCGAATTTGGGAATTTCTTTTGGAATGTCCCGGGACGGCATGAACAGATTGCACAGGATGAGCGCCACGAACGCTGTCGGCACCGACAGCAGGAAGACGGCGCGCCAGCTGAACTCGGTAATAGCGATGCCGCCCATCGTCGGCCCGAGCGACGGACCCAGCACCATGCCGAGACTGTAGATCCCCATCGACAGGCCCTTGCTGCCGGGCGGGAACACGCGGTAGGTGACCGCCATGCCGAGCGGCTGGATCACGCCCGAGGACACGCCCTGCAGCACCCGCCCGAGCAGTAGGCTTTCCGGATTGTCGGCCAGGCCGCTCATCATGCTGCCGGCCAGGAAAAACGCCAGCGCGATGGTGCAGGTACGGCGCTCGCCGATCACCTCGATCAGCCAGGCGCTCAGCAGCATGCCCGCGGTCTGCGCCGCGAAATAACCGGTCGACAACAGCTGCGCCTGATCGCGGCCGATCCCGAACGCGCCCATGATTTCCGGAAACGCCACATTCACCGTGGAGCCGGCCAGCGCCATGGTCATCGTGCCGACCATGCAGGTCCCGGTCGCCAGCCATTTGTAGACGGGCCCGTACCGGTCGAAGAGCGCGTCTATATTTTCGGTTTGCGCAGTGGTAATCGGGGTTACCCCTTGCCCGTGCCGGGCTTTCCCGGGCGCTTGGATATATCGCGAATGGCGTCGAAATCCGGCTCGAAGCCGAGACCCGGCCCCTCCGGCAGCGCCATACGGCCATCCGACGGCTCGGGCAGGTTCTTGAAGATCCTCTTGCAGCACTCAATCGAGACGTAGTGGCACTCGACGAGCCCGCCATTCGCCAGGCCGGCATGCAGATGCATGTTGTGGAACGGCCACGCGCCGCCATTGTCGATCGACACGTTGAAGGCCTGCGCCATGCCGGCGATCTTGGCGACCTGGGTGAAGCCGCCGGTGATCACGACATTGGGCTGCGCCACGTCGATGGCATCGGCGAGCATCAGGTCGCGGAACCGGTAGGCCAGCCCCTCGTTCTGCCCGCAGGCGAGCGGGATGCGGGTCTGGCGGCGCATGTCGGCCATCTGTCGCGCATCGTTCGCGTTGATCGGCTCCTCGAAGAACGCGATGTCGTACGGCTCCAGCATATGCGCCAGCTTGATGGCGTGGTACGGGTCGAGGCTGCAATTGCCATCGATGTACAGTTCGACATCCATGCCGACCGCCTCGCGGACAATCTCGACCCGGGCAAGATCCTCGCGGATCGCATCGAGCAGCGGGCGCGGTTCGTCGCGCCGCTTCAGCGCGTTCATGCCGACAGTCATCTTCAGCTTGTCGAAGCCGTTCGCGCGCCACAGCTTCGCCGCCTCGCCGAGATGGTCGCGGTCGAAGAAGCCGAAGCCGAAGGTCGCGTAGACCGGCACGCTATCGCGCGCGCCGCCAAGCAGACGCCATACCGGTTGGTTCAGCACCTTGCCCTTGATGTCCCACAGCGCCACGTCGATCGCCGCGATGGCGTGCATCGCATAGCCCGTCTGGCCGCGCGGCGTCATATGCCAATAGAGCTTGTCCCAGACCGCCTCATGCGCCATCGGATCGTCGCCGACGATGTAGGGGGCCGCGACCTCGTTGACCGCCGCCGCGACCGCCAGCTCATCGGTAATCGCGGTGATCCCGTGTCCGGTGACGCCCTCGTCGGTTTCGACCTCGACGAAACACATGCTGAGCGCGACGGTTTCATTCAGGTCGAGAACGTCGACATCAAAGGTGACGTAAACCGGTGTCGCTTCGACCCTGGCGATTTTCATGACACTAAGCGGCCTTCGGGTCTTCGCTGAGCCGGTCGAATCCCGGGACGACCATCGTGTCGGCAAAGGCAGCGATATCATCCGCCCCAGCCAGCGCCTCGACAGCGGCAAGGATGCGGTCGCAATCGACCTCGAGCGGCCCAACGAGCGCGCGCGCCTTCGCCTCCACGTCCGCGGTCGACATCGGCCGAACCGGCGTGCCCAGACTATCGAGCACCGTGGCTTCCCGCGAGCCACCGCCGCGCAAGGTCAAATCGACGCCGGTCGCCATCTTCGCCGGCACCAGCCGGTCCAGTTCGTCATCCGGAACCGCTTCGATACGATCAACGATCGTCAGGATCCGTGCATCGTCATGGTGATCGGTGCCGTAGGCATCATAACGCTGCGGACCGTACGCCAGCGTCGCGCCCACGATGTAGGGCATCGAATATTGCGCCGCCATGACCGAGTCCGGCCGTCGCATCATATGGCTGCCAATCGCCGTCTTCGGTGCGCGAACGCGGATCGCGTCGATCTCACCGATATCGACGGAAAACCCGTCCGTCGCCTGCTCCAGCGCATCGATCAGCGAGTGGAATTTGCGGCAGCAGGAATAAGGTTTGAGGCTGATATCGTGAATTTCCAGCGACGCATCCTTCGCCTTCGACAACAGGGATGGATCGGCATCGACGCCGAACAGTTTGAAGAACCCGTAACCGCCTTCGAGCGCCTGAACCGGGGCTGCCAGCCCGAGGCGCGCAAGCTGTGCGGCAATGACGCCGTTGTGGGCCGGAATGCCGGCATGCATCCGCTTGACCATCGTGCCCTTCGGCTCGAACGCGAACTGGCAGGCGCCGCTCGACATCGACAACGCGATGCCCCAGGCCTGTGCGATGCGCATCGCATCGAGGCCATAGAGTTTGCCTGCCGCGGCAGCCGCACCGAACACGCCGAACGTCGCCGTCGGATGGAACCCGCGATTGATCACGCCCAGCGCATTCGCCGCCATGCCGACCCTCGTCATCACCTCGTATCCGGCCACGATGGCGCTCAGCAGTTCACGGCCCGTCGCACCCGTTTCCGTCCCGGCAGCCAGCGCCGCGGTAATGACGACCGCGCCCGGATGGCTCATCGATTTGTCGTGCGTATCGTCCAGCTCGTAGCCATGCGCGGACGTGCCGTTGACCATGGCCGCCGCATTCGCCCCCGCGCGCGCGCCACTCCCGACGAGCAGCACCTTGCCGCCGGCACCGTGCTCGGCCGCCCAGGTAGTCAGCGTCCTGCCCCAGGGCTGCACGGACCCGCACAGCGTTACCGCCGCATAATCTAACAGCAGGCGCTGCAACTGATCCAAATCTTCCGGCGAAAGAACATCGGCGTCGAAGCCGACGACCTCCTCAGCGAGCGCGAGCGAAATGCCTGCATGATCCGACATGGCCTTCATCCTCCATACAATGGCGGGTTATGAAGACTCAGCCATAATTCCCCGCCGCTCGCAAGGTGGGGCGCTCGCCCGCGATGATGACACGCTGCATGACACGGCGTTGCCCGCCGTAATCGTTGAGCGCGAAGTGCTGGACGCAGCGATTGTCCCAGATCGTAACGTCGCCCGGCTGCCACCGGAAGCGGGCGGTAAATTCGGGCCGCGCAATATGCTGGAACAGAAAGCCCAGCAACGGCCTGCTTTCATCCTCGCTGAATCCATCGAACCGTTCCGTCGCCAGCGCGTTGACGTAAAGCGCCTTGCGACCGGATTCGGGATGCGTCACGACAACGGGGTGGCGACTCGATGTCCCCACCGTGCCTTCTTCAGCGCCGGCGTCATTGCGGACCGCCATGGATTGCATTTTTGCCCGGTCGAAAATGGCGGAGCGGCCATCGCTGTTCACCGCAGAGAGCCCTTCCAGCATCCGTTTCATGCCGTCCGACAACGCCTCATAGGCCGCACAGGCGCTGGCGAATAGGGTATCTCCGCCTTGGGACGGCACCTCGATCGCCTGCAGGACCGCCCCCATGACGGGCCGCTCCAGATAGATCAGATCGGCGTGCCAACTGCCGCCGAAATTGGCTTTATCCTCCGGCTCCTTGACCAGACGCAGCACTTCGGGATGGCCTTCGACCGGCTCCAAATAGGGATGGAGATAGGGTGCGCCGAACCGCGCAGCGAGCGCCTTCAATTCGCCCGGCGCGAGAACTTCCTGATTGCGAAAGATGACGACCTGATGCTCGATCAGCGCGCCGTGGATTTCAGTAAAAAGTGCGTCGTCGACGCGCCACAAATCGCCGCCGAAAATCTCCGCACCAAGCGCGCCGGCAACCGGACGGACGTCGAGGATCGAATGGGTCATGACCGCATCTCCCGTGCTTTCAATTCGCGGCCACCCAACCGCGCCATTGTATGACCGCACCTTATTCGATCGACGTGCCGGATGTTACGGCCACGCTCGAAGTATCGAGTGCAGATCCGGAAGAGTTGCTAACCGGCCCCCAGCTTCTCCGCCAACTCGGGGAAACTGTCGACGACGATATCGTGGATCGGGTTGGGCTCGGGATCGGGCGGGCCTTCCGGTCCCCACTCGTCCGGCCGCTTCACGAAAGCCGTCTTGAAGCCGACGGCCTTGGCGGCATCAAGATCGAAATTGTGACACGCCACCATGCAAATTTCCTGCGGCTCGAGTTGCAGGAATTTCGCTGCGGTCTGATAGGATTCCGGCAGGATCTTGTACTTGCCGATCGCTTCGCAGGAGATGACGGCGTCCCAGCTCAACCCGTTGCGCTTCGCGGTATCGATGATGATCCGGAAGCTGAGAATAGTGAATGACGCGCAGATGAATTTCTCGCGCAGCTTCGGCAAGGTGCTCGGAAAATCGGGCCAGCACTGCAGATTGTGAACGGTATCGTAATGGATCGCGCGGCGCTCCGCCTCGGTAAAGGCATCCAGACCGAACTCCGCCACCAGCTCTTCCAGCGCCATTTGGTGCGAACCGTCGAAATTATAAGTCGGCGGTTCATGCTCGCCGAGGTTCAGCATATTGCCGAGCGAGCGACGGCGGAACTCGTTGGTGATGTGCGTCCAGTCTTTCTCGATACCGTATTTCGCGCCGGTTTCCGCAAGCGCGTTGCTGACACCCGAATGCCAATCGAGAATGGTGCCGACCGTATCGAAGGTGAGGGCCTTTACGCCGTAGAGGCTCATGCCGTGCTCCTGTGTTGGAAGATTAGACCGGATATTTTCACGGGAGCACGAGCATCGCAATCAACGGTTTTGTGAAGAGGCACACTGTTCGCGGCGCAATCTGCTGACGACTCATCCCATCTCAACAATCAAAAGCCGTCATCCCGGACAAGGCGCATCGCGCCGCCGATCCGGGATCCATGGTGCAACCGCGTCCGGCATCAAGATGGATCCCCGGTCTGCGCGGCTGCGCCGCTTGCCAGGGATGACGGTATGGAGCATTTGATGACAAAACCGCCTCACATACGATTGCCCAGCCATCAGAACTGTCGAGAGCAACCACGACGCAGTCATCCTACACGGAAACGTCAATCACCCGATCGTCCAACCGCCGTCCACAATAAGCGCCGCGCCGGTGATCAGCGCCGCCGCATCCGACGCCAGGAACACGACGGCCCCCATCAGATCCTCGACCTCGCCAATGCGGCCAAGCTTGATCTTCGAGAGCACGTATTCCTTCATTTCCGGCACGTCCAGAAACGGCTTGGCGAGCGGCGTTTCGATGAAGGTCGGGCCGATTGAATTGACGCGGATTCCGTGCGGCGCGAATTCCATCGCCATCGCCTTGGTCATGCCTTCCAGGGCGAATTTCGAGGTGCAGTACACCGTGCGGCTGGGGCCGCCGACATGTCCCATCTGCGACGACATGTTGATCACCGCACCCGGGCGTCCCGCCGCGAGCAGGCCGTCCGTCACGACTTGGGAAACGAAATAGGCGGCGCGGACATTCAGCTCCATGATCGCGTCGTAATCTTCCACGGTCGTGTCAGCCATGGTCTTCGGCCGGTTGGTGCCGGCATTGTTGACGAGAATGTCGAACGGTCCCGCCGCGGTTATCGCCGCGCGCGTCGCATCGATGTCGGTCACGTCGAGGCACAGCGCCGCGGCCAGCCCACCGTCGTCGATGATCGACGATGCGGCAGCTTCAATTTCAGCCTGGGAGCGCGCGACAAGCGTAACGTCGGCACCGGCATCCGCCAGCGCGGCCGCCGACGCCAGCCCGATCCCGCGGCCTGCACCGGTGACCAGCGCCCGCTTACCGTCGAGCCGGAACGAAGGTGTCTTTGGCAGGTCCATGGTTTCAGTCCGCCGCTTTCGCATATTCCACGTTTTGCCCACCATAGCGCCGCACGCGGACGTTCGCCTGTTCTGCATGCCCGGCAAATCCCTCGAGCATGCAGAGACGCGAGCAATACGCGCCGACGTTCGCGCTGGCTTCGTCGGTCAGGACCTTCTGATAGGTACAGGTCTTCAAAAACTTGCCGACCCACAACCCCCCGGTATAGCGGGCCGCCTGTTTGGTCGGCAGCGTGTGGTTGGTGCCGATCACCTTGTCGCCATAGGAAACCGTCGTCCGCGGGCCAAGGAACAGGGCGCCGTAATTGGTCATATTGTCGAGGAAGTAATCCGGATCCTTGGTCAGGACCGTGACATGTTCGTAGGCAAGGCGGTCTGCCTCCGCGAGCATTTCCTCAAGTGAATCGCACACGATAATCACGCCGTATGTCTCCCACGACTCCCGGGCGATCTCCGCGGTCGGCAAGATTTTCAGCAAGCGTTCGATTTCCGCCATAGTGTCCCGCGCCAGCGCTTCCGAATTGGTGATCAGCGCGGTCGGCGATGTCGGCCCGTGCTCCGCCTGCCCCAGCAGGTCGGTCGCGCAAAGCTCACCGTCGGACGTTTCGTCGGCAATGATCAGTGTTTCCGTCGGGCCAGCGAACAGGTCGATGCCGACGCGTCCGTAGAGCTGCCGCTTGGCTTCCGCGACGAACATATTGCCGGGACCGACCAGCATGTCGACGGCTTCCACCGACTCGGTCCCCAGCGCCATCGCAGCCACCGCCTGCACCCCACCCAGAACCAGGATTTCATCCGCACCGCCCAGATGCATCGCTGCGACGATCGCGGGGTGTGGGCCGCCGTCGTGCGGCGGCGCAGACGCGACCACACGTTTCACGCCCGCGACTTTCGCCGTCACGACGCTCATATGCGCCGACGCGACCATCGGGTATTTGCCACCGGGCACATAGCAACCAACGCTGTTCACCGGAATATTCTTGTGGCCGAGGATCACCCCCGGCATGGTTTCGACCTCGATGTCCTTCATGGACGCCTTCTGATGCTCCGCAAAGTTACGGACCTGCGCCTGGGCAAACTTGATGTCGTCCAGGTCGCGCTGACGGACCTTGCTCAGAGCCGCTTCGATATCCTGTTCGGCAAGGCGAAAGGCATCAGGCGACCAGTCATCGAAACGTGCGGACAGTTCGCGCACGGCGGCATCGCCGCGTGCTTCCACATCCGCCAGAATTTTTTCGACAAGCGCGCGGGTCTTCGCATCGTCCTCCGCAACCTCGCCCGCGTCTTTTCCTGTTTTCAGATAACGCGCCATGATCGACCAGATCCTTCCATCATTGCTGCGGCGTATGCGGGCCAAAATAACGCCATCCCGGTGCCCGCACGAGGCGCCAGAATATCAGGCGGTGCAGCGTCGCGCTAATGACGGTGCGCTGATTTCAGGACAGTTTTTTTTATGACGCGACCCCGTCTCTACCAACCAAAACCGTCATCCTCGACTTGATCGAGGATCCATACAGCGGCGAAACTTCACAGCCCCTGGAAAACGTCTTCCCAGTCCGGAGCGAACCTTGACCGGGACAATAGCCTTTCGAACGGCGGACTGGATCCTCGATCAAGTCGAGGATGACGGATGATGTGGTTGGCGACGGTTAAACCGCAGAAGCCAAGTAACGAGCACCATAGGCGCCGTAATGAAAAGTCCCAGCGCCTTCAAGCAAAGGCCCAACGTTCACACGTATCTAATTTTATGGGTAGCAGCGCGCGCAACAGCAAACGGCGCGCTTAAGCGGACCAAGCGTAGGGCGCTGGGATCAATCCGGGCTGGTAGTTTCTTCCAGCGTGGCAATTTCAGGACCTGTCTCGCCGTCTGCCTTTCGACGCTCAGCCTTTTCCTTTTTTGCCTCCAAACGAGCGGCTTTCTTGGCGGCCTTTGCACGGTCGCGTTCCATGCGTTCGAACTTGTAGTTTGGTTTACGCGGCATATCGGTCCTTTCTAAAGGCTCGGCGCCTGAACGGGGCGCTTAAGCGCCCCGAACAGTAGCCCTAAAAGCGAGAAACGCGGAATCCGCGTCAAAACGCGATCAGTCCAGTGCGACGAGATTTTCAGCAGATGACTTGCCGTTCCGGCCGGGAACCAATTCGAACTCGACCTTCTGTCCTTCGCGTAGTGTCGAAAGACCAGCTTGTTCGACAGCGGAAATATGGACAAACGCGTCCTTCGAGCCGTCGCCCGGCTCAATGAAGCCGTAACCTTTCTGCGGGTTAAACCATTTAACGGTGCCTGTTGCCATGATGCTAACTCCTTACTTGGCATTTTTTACGCTTGATTGGTTGGTACAATTCTTATTTTTAAATTTCAATCGGCAGCATATTTGAGATTGCAGGAAATTGCGATCCTTATAGCTATATCACGCCGCACGCGGCGCCCGATTATTTCTCTTACGCCGACGCTTGGCGGACGGACGGGTTGAATACCGCCTCTTCTCGCCTTTTGGCGATGGCTTGTCCTTCGCGCTTACGGGGCTGAGATCCTTTTCCGCATGGCCCTCGACAACCAGCAACGGCTTCTTGGTCAATCGCTCGATCGCCCGTAAATGACCCCGCTCCGAGGCGTCGCAGAACGCAAACGCAGCGCCGCGCGCACCGGCGCGCGCCGTGCGGCCGATCCGGTGAACGTAACTTTCAGGTTCGTTCGGCAGTTCGTAATTGACGACATGCGTGACATCGTCGATGTCAATACCCCGCGCCGCGATATCCGTCGCGACCAGTACCCGCACGGAACCGTCACGGAACGCGGCGAGTGCTCGTTGCCGCGCACCCTGCGACTTGTTGCCGTGAATGGCCTCGGCTTTAACACCGCCTTTACCAATCTGATCGGCAACACGATTTGCGCGATGCTTGGTCCGAGTGAAGACGATAACGCGCGCCATCGCCGGATCCGTCAGCAATTTATCGAGCAACGCCCGCTTGCGGGCCGTATCGACGAAAAAGACGCTTTGGGAGATCAGTTCCACCGGCGTCGCCGATGGCGCAACTTCAACGCGCTGCGGACGATTGAGGATTTCCCTGGCCAGCTTTTCAACTTCGCGCGGCATCGTCGCCGAGAAAAGCAGCGATTGGCGCTTCGCCGGCAGATCCGCAATGATCTTTCGAACATCGCGGACAAAGCCCATATCGAGCATCCGGTCGGCCTCGTCAAGAACGAGAATCGCCGCCTTGTCGAGTATCAGATGGCCTTGCCCGATAAGATCGAGCAATCGTCCCGGTGTCGCCACCAGGATATCGACGCCGCGGCGCAATGCCTTCACCTGGGGAACCTGCCCCACGCCGCCATAGATAACGGTATGGCTCAGCGGCAAATTACGGCCATAGGCTTTAAACCCGTCGCCGATCTGAATTGCCAGTTCCCTTGTCGGTGCGAGGATCAGTGCACTGGGCCGGCGCGACGTGGCACGCTTGCCGGTTTCGGCAAGCCGCTGCAGGATTGGCAACGCGAACGCCGCCGTTTTCCCCGTGCCGGTTTGTGCAATGCCTAGAAGGTCACCGCCTTCGAGTAGAAGCGGGATTGCCTGTGCTTGGATTGGTGTCGGTGTATCGTATTTTTCGGTCTTGAGCGCACCCAGTATAGGCGCGGTGAGGCCGAGGTCGGAAAACGTTATTTTAGTCAAACTTAAGTAGTTCCTTTTACGCCAGGAGGCGCGCATCCTTCATCGGACAGCGCCATGTTTTGGCTTCTTCGCCAACTTCCATGCGCAAATGGAACAGACGTGATTTAAGAGAGATTGGTCTCGAGAGTAGGCGCTTTCGATTAAACGATAAGCGCGTCGCGCAGTCGCGAGAAATCATAATACCGCTCAAATGGCGTTTATTAGTAAAACTGTCAAGGATAAATAATCTTGGATCATCTCGAATAATCTTCCCGGGACTTCCTTACGGTATTTGGATCAAATGGCTTTTTTGCTTACCATGCCTTCCAGACGGGTATGAATATTACCGCTAAGGAGACCGCAATGGCGCTGAAAATTAACCCTCTTAGTGAAGCGTTGGGCGCGGAAGTTGTTGGACTGGACCTTTCCATACCATTAAGCGAAGGCGATATTGCGGCGCTGCAAGAGGCGTTTTTAGCGCACCATCTGCTGTGCTTCCGCAGCAATCCGCTTCCCGCGGGGGATTTTTCGAAGCTTGCGCGCTATTTCGGGGAACCGCAGCTTCAGCTTATCCGCAAGAGCCGGCATGACGAGGTTCCCGAAATTTCGATGCTGGACTCGACCTACAAAAGCGCCGCGGACAAACCGGCGGACTTCAAGCGAAACCGGAAGTCGGGCTGGCATACGGACGACTCCTATTTCGAAGTACCCGCCAAGGTAACACTGCTGCAGTCGATCGAAATACCCGAAAGCGGCGGCCACACGCGGTTCTGCAATACCCGCAAGGCTTACGACAAGCTCAGCGACGACGAAAAACAGCGTATCAACGATCTGAAGGCGGTACACGCCTACGATACGATGCGTGCGCCGGCGCGTGCCGCAAAACGGACACAACAGGAAGCGGACGAAACGCCGGAAGTGATCCATCCGCTTGTCCGCACGCATGAGGACAACGGCGCAAAGGCCATCTATTTCAACCCGAACCGGACGGACCGGATTGTCGGCATGGAACGCCCCGAAAGCGATGCGCTGCTCGATTGGGTCCATGAAACGATCACTCAGGACAAATACCGTTACGATCACGAATGGCGCACCGGCGACCTGCTGATCTGGGATAACCGGTGCCTGGTTCATTCGGTCAATGTAGATTTCCCCATCGGCCAAACCCGATTGCATCAGCGCATCCTTCTCCAGGGCGCGCGTCCACAATAGGCGGAACATCATGAAGCTGTTCGATTTGAAAGGCCGCGTCGCCATCGTGACGGGCGGCAATGGCGGCATCGGTCTCGGCATGGCGCAAGGCATGGCAGATTTAGGCGCAACCATCGTCGTCGCAGGGCGCAACGCCGAGAAGGCCGAAGCCGCGGTAAGCCAGCTGCAGGAAAGCGGTGCGGAGGCGGCCTTCATCGCCGTCGATGTCGCCGACGACCAGTCCTGCGCCGATCTGATTACCGCCAGCGTGGCGCAGTTCGGCCGGCTCGACATCCTCATCAACAATGCCGGCATGAATAACCGCAAGCTGCCGGACGAATACGACATGGCGGAATGGCGCCAGGTGATGGACGTCAACCTGAACAGCGCCTTTGCCTGCTGCCAGGCGGCCCACCCGGAGATGCAGAAGGCCGGTGGCGGCAAGATCATCAATATCGGTTCGATGTATTCGATCTTCGGCGGGCCTTATACCGTGCCCTATGCGGCGAGCAAGGGCGGCATCGTGCAGATGACCAAGGGGCTCGCCACCGCCTGGGCCAAGGACAATATCCAGGTCAACGCCGTCCTGCCGGGCTGGATCGATACCGAGCTGACCCAGACCGCGCGCCGCGTGGTCGATGGGCTGCACGAAAACGTGCTGCGGCGCACGCCCGCCGGGCGCTGGGGCGAAGCGGGCGACATGGCGGGCATCGCGGCGTTCCTGGCGTCCCCCGCATCGGATTACGTGACCGGGACGGCCATTCCCGTCGACGGCGGCTACTCGGCCTTAGGATAATGACGCCGGAAGACATCCTCTCGCATCCGCCGCTAGCGCTCAGCGACGAGCAGCGCGCGTTCTATTTCGCAAACGGGTTCGTCGCAGTGGATGGGCTGGTTCCGGCCGATTGGGTGCAGCGCCTGACCGCGCGCTCCGACGCGTTCCTGGAGCAAAGTCGTTCGGTCACCCAATCCAACGAGGCCTTCGATCTTGGGCCGGAGCATTGCGCCGAACATCCCCATGTCCGGCGCCTGCGGGCCACCGTCGACCGGCATCCGGAGTTCTGGGAATTCGCCAGCCGGTCGATCTTTGCCGACGTCGCCGCGGATTTGGTCGGGCCGGACGTGAAATTCCACAGCGCCAAGCTGAACTACAAATGGCCCGGCGCGGGGGAAATCGTAAAGTGGCATCAGGATATCCCCGCCTGGCCGCACACCAACTACAGCCCCGTCACGCTGGGCGTCTATCTCGACACGGTCGCGCCGGAGCACGGGCCGCTCGCCTGCATTCCCGGCAGCCATGACGGCGCGCTGTACTCGCATATGGACGCGGAGGGCGGCTGGACGGGCACGGTTTCCGACGATGATCTGGCGAGTGTCGATGTCGACAGCGCGGTTGAGCTAACCGGATCGCCGGGAACATTGGTGGCGATCAACTGCCGCACGATCCATGGCTCGCGCGCCAACCGGTCGGGTGTCGTGCGGCCGCTGCTGCTGTGCGTCTACAGCGCCGCCGACGCCTTTGCCTGGATGCCGCAACCGACCCCCACCAGCAAGACGGGTGCTATCGTGCGCGGCAAGCCGGCGCGCATGGCGCATCTCGATCCGCGCCCCTGCGAGGTGCCGCCGAACTGGGCGGAACAGGGATACGGCTCCATCTTCACCGCACAGCAGGGCGAGTGAGCGCCATTCGGGAAAGTATTGTTGGGTTCCTGAACAGGCGCTTCTTCTACGGTTGGACGATGGTTGGCGTGGCCAGCGCCGGCATCTTCGCCAGCGGCCCCGGCCAGTCGCACACCTTCAGCGTCTTCCTGGTGGAGATCAGCCGCGACCTCGAGGTGTCCAGCGCCACCATCGCCACGGCGTACGGGCTGGCGACGCTCGCCGCCGCCCTGCTGCTGCCCAAGATGGGGCGGCTGGTCGACCGCTACGGCACGCGGCGGATGCTGGCTGCGATCGTGCTGCTGCTCGGTGGCGCCTGTCTGTTCTTTGGTGCAGCGGCGAACTTCCTGTGGCTCGCGGTCGGCTTCGCGCTGCTGCGCTTCTTCGGGCAAGGGTCGATGGCGCTCGGCTGCGCCAACCTGATGGCGCACTGGTTCAGCCGGCGGCGCGGCTTCGCGGTCAGCCTGATGGCGCTCGGCTTCGGCGTGTCGATGGCGGTGCATCCGGCCCTGTCGCAATATCTGATCGACACCGTCGGCTGGCGCGAGGCGTGGTTCTGGCTCGGCGCTTCGACATGGCTCTTGATGCTGCCGCCGGTGCTGCTGCTCATCGTCAACCGGCCGGAAGACATCGGCGCCAGCCCGGACGGCATCGCGCCGCTCACGCCAGCCAGCACGGAACATGCCGAGATAACCGGCCTGACCCGCGCGGAAGCGCTGCGGGAGCCGAGTTTTTATATCCTCGCCGCCGGCTGTTTTTCGATTTCGATGCTGGTGACGACCTTGCATTTCTACCAGGTCTCGATCTTGACCAGCCAGGGCCTCGATGCCGAGATCGCAGCGCGGGTCTTCACCGTGTCGGCAATCGCGATGATCGCCGCGATGCCGGCAGTCGGCTATCTGTTCGACCGCTTCCGCACCCGCTACGTCTTCGCGCTCGGTCTGCTGATCACCGCCCTATGCCTGGTCGGGGTGACGGGCGTCCATAGCGCCGTTTCGGCGATAAGCTATGCCGTACTGTTCGGGCTGGCGAACGCCTTCAGCATGACGATCTTCGGCTTTATCTGGCCGCGCTTCTTCGGCCGCAAGCATATCGGGAGTATTCAGGGGACGGGCCAACTGATCGGCGTGGTCGGCGCGTCGTTAGGCCCCTTGCCCGTCGGGCTGGCCTTCGATCTGTTGGGCAGCGCGGAGACGACGCTGCGGTTGCTGGCGCTCATCCCGCTGATATGCGCGGCACTGGCGCTGCTGCTGCGGTCGCCCAAAGCACTCGGCGACGCGGACAGTCTGATCTGACGGCAGCAGAAAGAGACCGGACCTCCCCGGCCCAGCCTCTTCGTATTCTCCTGGTCCGCTCGAACTAGTCGAGCAGCTTCAGATCGTCTGCGGCAAGCTTGCCGTTGCGGCCTTCGGTGAGTTCGTACTCCACCTTGGCGCCCTCATCGAGGCTCGGAAGTCCGGCGCGTTCGACGGCCGAAATGTGAACGAAGGCATCGCCGCCGCCGTCCTCAGGCTCGATGAACCCATAGCCCTTCTGATGATTGAACCACTTGACGGTGCCTTTCATTTTTTCCCTCCCTCGGGGTAGCAAGATGACTGCGTCCGGGACGCGCCCGGACTAACGAATCCAATATTCCTGGGGGAAAAATCGCGCTTCATTAGCAAAGGGCTCGGCCCACCAACATACTGGAACAAAATGCGATACGCCCCTCATGGACAAACCGCATACCCGGCCCCACCCGGACCCGGGATTTCTAACTGGTAGCGGAGGGCGGACTCGAACCGCCGACACCCGGATTATGATTCCGGTGCTCTAACCAGCTGAGCTACTCCGCCAGAGTTCGGGATGAATTACGCATTCTCAAGGCCGGTGTCAACCGCAGAGCATTTGGCGAAATTATGGTTAACGCAGGACAATTATGAGGCGTAAAGCCTATGCAGAATTACGCGCCCGCGGGCGGTGGTGGCAGGTTCAGCGCGATCGGTTCGTCCGATAGTTGTGTTTCGGCATGCGTCATAAGCGTACCCACCAGCGCCATGGCGGTATCGATGACCCAGCGGATCTGGCCCTCTCCGGCCGTATTCCCGGCGGCCACCGTCTCGGGCAGGATGCGCTCCTGCAGGAAACCCGCCAACCCGGCAAGGCCGCGCCCCGCAATCCGCGCGTCATCCGCGGCGACGGAAAATCCGCCCGTGCTTTCGATACTATCCGCAATCCGGCTGAGTTCCGCCATCATGGCGCCGACCTCAGGGGTCGTGACTTCCGTCTTCGCCACAATGAAGCGAAGATGCGCGATGAAGAACCCATAATCGTGCATGCGAAAAAGCCGCTCTGTTGATTTGTTTCAGGCTGCCAAGACGTCGGGCTGCCGCAAAATCCAGCCGCCGCCGAGCACCTGATCGCCTTCATAGAAAACGCAGGCCTGTCCCGGGGAAATGCCGAATTGCGGTTCATCGAGAATGACCGCCGCGCCGTCCCCGTCGCCCGGTCCGATACGCGCACCAATCGGCACCATCGTCGACCGCAGTTTCACGGAACAGGCGATACCGTCTACCGGAATCGGCCCGGCGCCGAGCCAGTTTACCGACCCAACCGTGAGACGTTCGACCCCCAGCGCGCGCCGGGGGCCGACGATGACGCGCTGCGTCGCCGGGTCGAGCCGCACCACATAGAGTGCTTCTTCGCCTTCCGGCCGGCCACCAAGGCCAAGACCGCGCCGCTGCCCGACGGTAAAATTGATGATGCCGTCATGCTGTCCGAGCACGGCACCGTCGAGGCCGACGATATCGCCGGGCGCATGCGCCTCGGGCCGCAGCTTTTCGACGATGCGGGCGTAATTGCCTTCCGGCACAAAGCAAATGTCCTGGCTGTCAGGCTTGGCCGCGACCGGCAGATCGAAGCGCTCGGCATGGGCGCGGGTTTCCGCCTTCTCCAGGCCGCCCAGCGGAAAACGCAGGAAATCGAGCTGCGCGCGCGTCGTTGCGAACAGGAAATAGCTCTGGTCGCGCCCCTCGTCGACCGCGCGCAGCAATGCCGGCCCGTCGGGCGTCGCGGTGCGGCGCACGTAATGACCCGTCGCCAGCGCATCCGCCCCCAGATCCCGCGCCGTCGCCAAAAGATCCTTGAACTTGACCGTCTGATTACAGCGCACACAGGGGATCGGCGTTTCGCCGCGCAAATAGGAATCGGCAAAATCGTCGATCACCGCTTCGCGGAAACGGCTTTCGTAATCGAGCACGTAATGCGGAATGCCGAGCCGCGCCGCAACAGCGCGCGCATCGTAGATATCCTGCCCGGCGCAACACGCCCCCTTGCGATTTACGGCGGCACCATGGTCGTAGAGCTGCAGCGTGACGCCAACAACGTCGTACCCTGCTTCCGTCATCAGCGCGGCGGTGACCGAGGAGTCCACACCGCCTGACATTGCGACAACGACGCGGGTTTCCGCCACAGGCTTATCGATATCGAGGCCGTTCATGACGCCTCGACGTCATTCTTGGGCTTCAATCCCATACCGCTCCAAACCGCCTCGGTGTCATTCTTGGGCTTGTCCCACTGTTGTCCGGTTTAATTTCTCTAACATATGAAGGCCAACTGATTTTGGCATTGAGGTGTGTTTGGTTCAGGTTCGAGCAGACGGTCAATGCGCTTTCGATGCATGAGGTTT
>WLWI01001089.1_pt1 | contig 23804 bp, 6 predicted proteins | sample 6701501 | NCBI WGS metagenome assembly WLWI01 (sample SAMN12718690, study PRJNA515312) | sponge metagenome | isolation source: marine sponge | host: Mycale hentscheli | place: New Zealand: South Island, Marlborough, Capsize Point | collected 2014-11-01 | reverse complement strand
ACACCATATAAAATAAAAAATTGTTAAATAAAAAAAAAAAAAAAACAACAACCCCACCAACCGGGGAGGCAGTTTATCCCCCCCCCCCCCCCCCCCCCCCCCCCCCCCCCCCCCAGATTGGAATGATAGTCTGTCTGGAGTGAAGGTCACAGCTCATGTCAGAAATATAGACACAATCAATAATTGTGATTTTTTCTGTAGATTATTGTGAAACAGCTTGAGGTGAACTACGCTGCAACCAGAAATCTACAAAAAGGCACAGGATGCATGTATTCGTAAGTCTATCCAGCTTATAAAGTTAGTGTAATAAAAATAAAGAAATAAACCAACTAAAACTGGGCGGAGTGACTGCATTGATTTTATAGCCATCACCCACATGGTGTGACGTAAAAAGAAACAGGTGTGTCCATTCTCAAAGATCATACCACTTGTGTCTGATTACTTAGCTCCAAAACTGTGAGACTAGTGTGGTAGCTGACTATGTAGCAGCTGACTACACTGCCAGAAATGTGTCCATTGACAACCAAAAGAAAATCGTAATTTAGTGTATAATGTGTTGATAACTAGTTTGTAAATCTATACAGCCTTGAACACTGTTTGTTTAATTACCAAGATATTGTAAGGGTTTTGTTATGGTTGTAAATGGACACTTTTCACCCCATGTAAAATTACAAAGCACAGTCACTCACAGTATGGGAGGCACCACAAAAACCTGTGGGAGGTGCCAAGAAACCTTTCGAACAAAATTCAATCAATGATATTAACTGATGAGCATTATAGATAAGCAAAACATACCAGAGTCAGCTTGGAAGCCATCAAACTGCACCATGACCTAGTGGTGTGCACAATAAATATATTATCTTCATACTAAATACTCAGGTCACTTCATAGTAAATACTCAGTTCGTAAAATGAGGAAATGGGTGCCCAAGTCTACCCTGTTTCATTGCCTATTGAAGTTTATGTAAGACTTGCACACCAGACTTTTAATAAGCCAATAAGCATGACAAGTACAACTTAAACAATAGAGTGATATAGTAACGACTTCAAAATTATGTAGTTTATATATATGAAATCAATTTAATGAAGTAATAATGATAAAACCAATTCAAATGCAAATGTATATGATCGTGAACACAAAATGCTTCAGTGAAAATCTTTCGTAGTTGTGTGAAACAGTTTGTCAGTATGTATTTCACTATTCCTGTTTTATAAAAACATTTTATTTTATGTATGACCACCTAAGTACCTAAACACTGTTTAAGTTTACTATAAATTTGTACAGTAAATTGTGTAGTTACTTTGTTGACAGTTAAATAGGCGTAATTACATGAACAACTAGGTCACAAGGTTCCAAAGTCAACAGTTATTTTCTTCGCTGAATAACGACAAGGTTACAAGAAATATACAAATAACAAGCAAATTGGTTTCAAAACCAACAGTTATTGTTTCAGACAAGAAGTAGTATATAAAGAACAGTAAAAAAAAAAAAGGTTTTAAAATAAAAAAGCAGCTATGGCCAATTACTGTGACATAGAAGAAGTGAAGATGACTTCAAATCCAGTGTATGAAGTAGCAGATATGAAGCCACAAAGTATTACTACACCTAAAAATGATAAGAGTATTTTAAATTTTTTATGGTGGCAAAGAAAAAAAATTCTACATTTGCTCTTTCCTGCTTTTGCTAAGTCTATTAGTAGCTGTACTAGCAGTGACTGTGTCCTCCTCAAGACAACAAGTATATTCCTCCTGTGCTGATGTAGCAGAATCTTCTCCTTCATCTGTTTCGGGTTACTATATGATAACATCTTCTAATGGATCACACATTCAAGTGTACTGTGAGATGGGGCAAGTGTGTGGGGGAGGTAGGCGTGGCTGGACTGAGCAATACATCAGCAATACTATAATTGGATAAATATTCCAAGCAATTCATGTGAAACTTACAATTCATTTGTCAATTTTGGAATTAAATACGATCACTTATGTGTACAATTACAAGGTTCACTTCATGACTATAACAGACAATGTGCACCATTTTATCCAGAAGTCAGTATTGATAAACCATATGTTCGTGGTATTAGTATCACTCATGGATCTCTAAGACAGCACATCCTCTCTCTAAGTAATGGATGTGAAGATGTTGATGAAGATGAATATAGTATCCCTGAATTTATCGGATATAACTATTTTTTACAAAACTGTGACTATTCATTAAACACTTGTTATTATCATATCTCATCAGTCACTACAAATTTAAAATACACTACAACTGATGATGTAGAAGTCAGAATATGTTCTGGTATTCGCCACAATCATTTTTATTCCACTGACTATTACATTGTAAAGTTTATTCTTCTATTGCGATGAATTAATAATGGTGTTTGTGCACTTGAATTATTACTACTTGTTTTGGTCCTGTAACTTTATAAAATGTAAGTATTGATAATGTTTTAGTTTATGTAAATGTATAATTTAGAATTAAAGATGTTGTAGTGTGATTCACATTAAGAAAGTTTGAAGGAACTAATATTTTGAATATTATATTAGTAATAAAAAACATTAAAACTGTAGCTAACAAATGGAAATTTAAGGTGGTTCAAAAAGTATGGGAACAAACAAAGCTATAAAAAGTATAGAAACAAGTAAGGCTATTTGCCTTATATGGTAATTATATCCCTAACAGTCCTGAGAAAGAATATGTCGTTCAACATTTTATTATAATATGAAATTTAATAAGTTTTATTTCTACTTTCCATCCATTTTTTGTAGAAACAAACAATGTACTTTCTTTCAACACCAGTGGCTAACACTAGTACACCATATGCAATGAAGAGAAAGCAGACAGATATCTTAGAGAATACAGTTGGTGTGGACTGTGCATAAAATTGATCTGTTAGAATTTTATAATAATGTTGGGAAATGAGTTTGTAAGTAGTGGATAAGACGTTTTAGTTCTGTATTAGAATACAGCTAGGTTAGAATGTTTGTTATAGATAGGTATGGACAACCAGATGACTGTGCTCAGAAAGGCAGATGCTAGCGTGAGTATACAGTTCAGCTATAAAGTAGCTTCTGAACTTAATTGGCACTAAATGGCATACTTGTTATAGATTGGAATATATAAATGCAATAGACTAATTTTGCTTAGTCATTTTCCAAAATATGTGGAAAAGGCAATTGTGTGGTGAGCCAGCAGGGCATTATGAAAATAAAAAATTACCATCAAAATCTTTCACAATGAAAGCAAAATACAATTTGGACATTGTTCAGTTTATGTCTCTGTGGCACAGGATCGTGACTATTTAAAAACAATAACATATCTTTTCTGATTATCATCGCTAACACTATCAAAATTTATCTGACATGTTATGCACCTTGCTATAATATTGTAGACCACTATCTGGTGATAGCAATGGAAACTATGTTATCTACTATCAATATGTAACTATACAGAATTAGTACTAATAACTGATAATTGAACTTGAGGCTGTACTGATGCAAAATAAATTAAAATGGTGTACAGAAAGGGTCAGTAAATGAAAGTCACTGCTTCATTCCCCCAACACCAAATAGCTAGGAAATATAAATCCTCAAACTACCAGGCCAGTGAATACTGTGACCTATAGTTGTCTGACTCAGATATAACCTAAGGGGAGGTGAAGTTAAAGTGAAAGGGCTGCAGGGGGATGCTGGGGTAATTGGTGCATTGAGATCATAGTAGATGCAGGTCTATCGAGTGAGTGTAGAGTTTTAATGTAAACTGGATTTTTCAATACCCTGCTTTTTAAAGTTGTAAAATAATCATTGAGACTTGATGCGATCCTGGGCATGTATGGTTTGAAATATTTGAAAAAATTGTTATGTTCTGTAGCAGCTTCAAGTTTCATTGGGGACTAGTAAATGTTTCTTAAAAGGGTGATAATAATGTGCATCAGGATGCAGAGTGACAACCTGTGATTGTATCTTTAACTGCTTCTATTCTGGACACTACTGAAGATCTCTCTTTAACAGGCTTTTTTTTGACAATATAAAAAAGACAATGAAAGAGATAGAATACATTTAATGAGTCCATGATACATCCATCAGCAGCCTGAAGGTCACTGTATGATTCTGATATGGTATTGGAAGTAGAGTCCCTGCTGCTTGGTTCAAAACTACATGAAGCTATTCAGTGAGTTGTGGTTGCTTATCTGATTCTGACATACTCTACAATCTTCTTTGCCAGCTTCCTGTGTTTAGGGAAGGGGAGAGGATTTCTATGACAAACCCTGCCTACACAGGAAATGTATATTTTTAACAGCCCATAACTAGCGAATAACTCCTTTTTTTACAATTTAGTCAGATCTGCCCACTCTTAAATGTCTAAATTCTCATCGAGGAGTCAAGAAGCAAAGGATGACCAATAACCACTGCTATGTCAAGATGCTGTTTCACTACATACACAAAATATATAGTGTGGATATTTGAGAGAAAAAAATGGAGATCTTCATGGCAATATTTTCTAATGCACATCATAGAATGCACACAATAATGCATGTATTATTTCAATTTATCTACTATTATAGTTAATGTATTAATCTACCCTGCTCCTTAAGTATACTTGGACATGTAGAAAAATTCAATTTTAGCTTATCGTGTTAATTTATTGCCTTTAATTGCTATTCACTTCCATTCCTATGAGAAGATGCAGTCCTGCATCCACATTTTCTTGCAGTATTTGTGAGTCAGGTGATGTTTTCTTTTGAATTGCAAATTTTAAAACTATGCACTTCACACGCTAGTTGAACCTTCCTCTTTACTGGACAAAAAACCTTGATTCTTGGGGAAGAAATCCTGAACTCTACTTGGTTTGTATCTTATCATTTGTGCTAACAGACAACAAAAGGATGGGCTGTCTTATTGACCTCATGACCCTTAGTCCCATTTTGTCATTATTTAGTGTTACCCCTATTTTCAATGAACTATGGGAAATTTAGGTCCCAAAGAATAAGTAATAGAGGGCAGTTCCCAAATCAAAAGTGTAGTAGATAAAAGAATCAAGTTCCCTGTTTAATCTCAAGGTAACTCTCATTTTCTAGCTAAACCAGTATGAATGACAACTACGAAAACATTGATATCAGAAATACTAATACTCAAGACACAGATTCTTCATCACGTTCAGGAGAGTACACTGAACTAACAACAATCCATAGACAAGATTCTACTAATGAATATGCTACTATTGGTATTGTGGGTCAAAATCAACTGAATTCTACTGATACTAATGGGACAATAATATCTGGAAAGAAAGTCTTGGAAAATCCAAAACCAATTAAGAAATCAAGGAAGGAATTCTGTTTTCATGGCCTAGCTATACTATTTGCTTCCACTTTTATTTTATTGTGCTTTGCCTTCACAGCTTACAATTATTATCGCCTAGAATCACTATCATTGCAGCTAAAAACTCTTAATAAAAGAGAATCCAACCAGTTGAAAGAAAGCTCGATTATAATAAAGGACCTTCTTCAAGCACAATTTAAAATGTACCAAAACATTGAGCAATTGAATATTTCATCATTAAATGAAAGAGACCAAAATGAATATTATTTTAATAAAATTAGTGATCTTAATGAAAATCAGTTAAAAATATTTGAGTATGTGGAACAAGTTAATCAGTCGTCAATTAACCAAAAATATCAATTAGATGAATATCATACCGAGAATATGAAACTTAATAAAACACAATTGAAAATACTTGTGAATGTTGAACAGCTTAATTCTTCAGCTATAGAGGAGAGATCTCAGTTATTTGAATTAATTCAAAATTTAATCCTTTTAAGCACAAATGCTTCAAATTATGTTAACGATGTTTTAGACAATATCGGTTTATATGAGAAGTATCCAATCAGCTCTTGCCAATATATAAATTTAATCCATCCATATTGGAAGTCTGGTTATTACTGGGTAAAAAATCAACATGGGGTAGCTGTTAGAGTGTATTGTGTCTTGAGCCAATCATGTATTGGTACATATTATCATATAAGAGGTTGCACTACAAGCTGGATGAGAATTGCCAAACTGAGTAGAGTTCAAAATAGAGCTCAGTGTTTTACTGGACTGAAAAATTACCCAACTAACACAAGTTCTTGTGTTACGGAGTCAGATTCTGCTACCTGTTCATCTACCTTCTTCTCCTCCTTCAACATTCCTTATTCTAGAATACATGGTTGGATCAGAGCCTATGGAGTAGGAACACCAGATGGATTCAGATCCTCTTCACTAACTATCAATGACAATTATGTAGATGGGATTAGTCTGACTGTTGGTAATACTACTAATAGACAACATATCCATACATTTGTACCCGCATCTGGCAGTTGTTACCGGTGCAGTAACAAGCCAACATTTGTTTCCTATCACTATGACTGTCTTCCTGTTTTAAAAATAGGGTCTTCACAATGTTCTGGATACTCATGTTCAGAGTCTTTCTACTACACCTTTGAAACACCAACCATAGATAATATAGAGATGAGAGTTTGTAGAGATCAGTCCAGAAGGGATGAAGACATTGTCATAGAAGATTTAGAAATACATGTTTTGTAAACAAACTCATATAATGACAGCATGCACACCACATTTTACTCCATTAGTGAGCTTCTACAAAATTAATAGCTTCCACTATAATAATGTACTTACTTTATATTGCATTATTTGCCATTTTTTATTGTATTATTTACTATTTTTAAGATAAAAGTCTTTTTAACTATTTTTGGGGCATAAAAAGTATCTGTTATCGTCAAGCGCTTGGGAGTAAATTTGATGGAACAATACAATTGTGGAGTTAGATTTGATTCCTGACTTTGTGATAATGTTCTAAAATAGTGATCAGACCAGTTCTAAACATTATGCCAGGGTAATATTTCTAGGTTATATGTGTATGTTTCCTTTACTTGCAGCAGTGTTATTGTCTGCAATACACATTATTGACAAATATAAGTGTGTGTGCATGTGCATTACCTCCCCTATACTGTTGCCACTTGAGATTGAGTTTTAGTTTGCAATTAAATCGTAAAAATAATAATTGCAAGTTTGCGGTATTATTTAAAAAAGTAAAGGAAACTGCTGGCTTCCCTATCAAAACAAAACATGAGGAATCTTTCTATTTGTAAATATGATAGATTGGTACAGCTCATTTTGTGGCATTGGTTTTGCTATTAGTAACCTCATCTTCTGGTAGATGATAGATCTTGTACCAGTTCTAGCACATGTTCACATGATTGTCACAACATTGTCACATGATCGTCTTAGTGATTGTCATCTATACTCTATACATTTTGCCATAAGAGACTTCCATATTTGATGTAAATTAGGTCATTTATGACAAAATTTCTGGTAAACTGAACAGTTCATTAATGCTATGTATGATCAAGTGGTGTAGGAAAGGGATTTATCGTGGTGATTTCTCACATGAATACTTTATAATCACAAAATGTATGACCTTCGACCCCCCACACCAAACATCTTCCTACACTACTGTGATGTTTACTCATAAAAGAGCCTGATTGTCAGCAGATGCCACACATAGTTAGTCAGTTATCCTAGGAAAGTAGCTACAAAAATATTATTTTTGTAGCTACTTTCCTAGAATAACTTAGAACATACAAATTCCACAAAGATCACACAATCATATTATTTTCATTCAGGAATGAACTTAAAAGAAATCAGAGTTATTTAGTGACTTGAAATAATATAAAAGTATTACATTATATTATTTTGGAAACCATCCACCTATATGCGACAGATTAAAAATCACAACAAAGCATAATATTTACCACACCGACTCTGTTAATTTACTACCATTAATATTTTACAATTTATTTTATGCTTAATGATAAATTATTGGTTGACTAGAGCATTTTAAAATAATGTGGTGTGCGAAACAGAAACTGTACATAGTATTTATGGCCATCAAATGGTCTATTGAAAGTGACCTCAAAATCTTCTTTAGTTTATCATGTCCAGATCAAATAAACTGACTGTTTTGGGATGTCATAATATATTGGGACATTAATCTCAAATCCAACAACATGTTTTCTAATGTTGAATGAACTCCTTGGGATGAAAAGTGTTGCTTTGAAGTTTATCACTGCTGAGTAAGTGTTTATTGGTCAAACACTTGCATTTGTCAAAGCAGATTTCCAAATACTTTAAAAAATTTTTATAATTTCAATTCAAAGATACACCTATTGAGATGAATTGATTATTTAAAATATAAATTTTACAAAAGGCACCTGTAGTCAAGTCTGGTTACTTTGCTATTATCTTGCATGTCTAGGTAGTAACTGTGTGGTAACTTGTTTATCTAACCAGGCCTTCATACAGAGGGGGTGCGCTGGAATTTCCCCCCCAGAGAAAGTTTCCCTTCAGACTTCTTTTAAGTTCCTTTAAAAGCCAGAATGTTTTTGTTTTGGCTATTTGTATATAAATTAATAAATATCAGGGTTCGATAAGAAGTATATATTGGCTAGGGGGAAGGGAAACATTAGCTTTACAAGATGGGGCTATATACTTCAAGGGTGTATACATGCAGCAATTTCCAAATTATCTGTTTAGTGTTTTTAACAGTGACAGTTGTGAGCATCCAGACCCTTTCACCTACTGCCCTTATGTATTATTTGAATGTTATTGGACAGCAAAACCAAAGCACTCTGTTGTAACTGAATAAGACTATATTTTTCAACCCTTCATTTCAATTACATCAAATTATACCATATGAAATATTGAAGAAGCTTTTGTGGGTAAAACAGGAGGGAGGAGACTTTTTCTGACATTCAACATTCGCCCCCCAGCAAATTTCCCCCTACTATACATAAATAATTATCAGCATAGCTGATCCTAATTACAATGTGAATAAAATTGTTTGAAAAAATATATTTCCAATATATTTCCAATTCTTAGAAAAACTTTACAGAGCTTCTTTGAGTCTCAGTGACATATTATACACAACCATAGAGTGAGTGTAACATATCACACTAATCTATAACAAAATAAAAAGACCTACAGATATCACATGTTATGATACATGGGTGTTTTAGTTAGATGTGATTGGGACATTCTTTCCTTGACCCTCTTTTCTTGTTTCTAATCCAGGCCTTAATGAAATATATTTTCATCGAGTTTGTTGTTAAAATGCTTGTTTCTACTAGGAATGAATCTCACACTTTCCTCCACTTGTGCAAGTTCTGCAAGTAACATTCATTTTATTTGATGTAATTTGTAACATGTGTTGTAAAAGTTCAGTCAAATTAGTTCAGTAGCTAAGTGATAATGTGATATGAATGAAGTAAACTAGATATGGACTTGAAAGCATAATGTAGCTACATATGTATTCTTATATAATTTTTCAATGTGCAATGTATAGAAAATTTCAAATTAAATACAAAGGGGAAGGTAATTTAAAGAAGTTTAAAATACATTCTTGAAATTATTCTTATACAAATATAATTGACGTAATCAACATTTTCGTTGTAAAATTTTGTATTAATCATGCATAAGGATCAAGAACAAAATCAAAGAAAATCTGTAAGTCATTGTAATGCAAATGAAGAATATTGTTGATAATTAAATGTAATTTTTTTCTTTTGTAGTTACTATTAAAGTGAAAAATTGCTCATTGACTATTGTTTCGACTTACATAAGTTTTGTGGAATAGTTGGTGAAGTCGGAACAAATGATTTCATATCATTTCTATTTCTATCCAAGAGTCCGCTTGTTGTGGACTAGAAATTGTGTCTTCTGAAACATAGTGACCTTTTCTTGCCCTCATCCAAATGAACTATTTTTGGTAAAAAATCTCGTTCAAAGGATTATAGTTATTTGGTAATAAAAAATAACTAGACGATTTATCAGATTGGGAGTTAGGAATAGCTTTTATATCAGAAAGAAGATTCCATTTACTACTTTGGAGTTACCATTTTTTGTGGAAGGTTTTCGAGGATCCAAGAAGACTAGAAATTTGTTGAGGATGAGAATTTTAATATCCTTCATATTAGTACCATTCACCTTCAGCATAAAGGTTCCATAGGTTTGCATCGTGTTTGAATCGCAGATATGAATTCAGTCTGTCATATTAAATATATTATTTGTATAGCCTGCAGGCTTCCCATTGATATACCAGTGGAGAATATAATCGCTCCGAAACACCTGCATACTGTGCCAGTCTAATAGCATAAGCCCTTTTTACTGAATTAGATCTGCCATGTTGACTTCAAATTTATCTGTAATTACTAGGTATAGATAGGCAAATAAGTCATCGATTTATTAGTACGTGTAACAAAAAGTTTCATGGCAATATGATGTGCATAGTTTCACAATAAAATCTAAGCACAACTAACATTTAGAGAGCATTCGACCAGATAACAAAACACTGCTCACAATATGGGGATAGTGCTACACTATAGTAGGAAGCTGAGTAAGTTCTGAAGTCTTCCACGACATTGTTCTTACATGCATTTAGGCTAGATAGTTCATGAAAGTCAGTAGTTGGGCAGTTGGAAGTATACCTGTCTGTCTGTCCTGTTTGTCCTGTCTGTCCATCTGTCCGTCTGTCTGTCCATCTGTCTGTCTGTCTGTCTGTCTGTCTGTCTGTCCATTCGTCTGTCTGTCTGTCTGTCTTCTGTCTGTCTGTCTGTCTGTCTGTCTGTCCATCTGTCTGTTTGTCTGTCAGTCTGTCTGTCTGTCTGCCTGTCTTTCCATCTAGTCTATCTATCTGTTTTGTACATGATCTAGTAAACATTTTCAAAACTTAAAATATTTCAAACATTCTTAACATGACACACTTTTAATTATTATAAAACAAGAATTGCATTGATACTATTTACATATTTCTACATATGTCATAAAAGACTAAGTCATAAAGGACTCAGTCGACTAGGCATTAATGATTTAACTGTCCATTTTGTTTACTATGTATTCAATGTATTATGTTACCTACTTTGTTAACTTATGGACTACTACTACTTTTAAACTAAGATAAATAGCTACAAATAGTATTACAAATAAGCTTTTTTATCTTTTTTTATATTATTATATATAAATTGAGTTGTACCTAGAAATTTACAAAACTCTTCCAGGTTTTAACATGCAACTTGATTGCCATTTGTGCTGAAGCACACCAATTATTTTGCATGATTCATACTAAGCTGTAGTTTTGCAATGAATCCAAATAAGGTACGTTATAACGAGATTCATCAGTTAAGGCATCATGCTATACGTGATTACAGGTATACATAAAAGATCAAATTCAAGAAAGATGGGAGAATTCCTGTTATACTACTATATTAGCTCAATATGCAAGCTTACCCGAGCAATTACTTCAGTGGTACATGAATGGGAAACCTGTGGGCCACTGCAATACTATATTTCATGTCAAATATGATGGACTGAATTCATATCTGCGATTCAAACATGATGTAAATCCAACCTATGGAATCTTTATGCTGAAAGTAATGGTACAAGTTGAAGGATACAATGAAGTTGGCTGATCTACAACTAATTCCTAATCCTTTAGGATTCTACAAAAATAGATTTAAAAATTAGTAAACAAAAAGTAAATGGATATATTCCTTCTGATGCCAAAGCTACTCTTGACTCTCAATCAGATATGTCTGCTAATCCATTCCATCACATAATAAACATGAACTACTAACAGAAAGTACTTACCTGAAATGTTTCGCTTTAATCAAGACTAAGGACAAAAATCTAACAAAATATTACATGTTCATGAAGATTCTAGATTCACACACCAATTTGGCACCTAAAAAAAACAATGATAGTAATATAAAAATTTTGAAAGAAATAATTGGTTTAGGATGGAACGGAAACAACGAAAATAAGGTCAATGAATGAATATATATAATACAAGCTCAACTAACTCTCTAAAAGAATATCAATCAGTAACAGTTGGCTATCTAGAAAAGGGATTGTAACACAAACACTACACACTTTAATTGAAGGTTTTATTTTCATTATGTCCATTGAAATGGTTCACAACAGTGTATAATTGTTTATTTAAGACTAGTTTGGCTTCAAACCTGCAGCTTAAGTTTCTTTTCTAGCCAGTTAAAGGGATTCAAATGGGTAGCAATTCTTTATGAAACTCTGGGTAGGTTGTTAACCAGCTTTGCAAACCACTACCAAATGCAAGAAATGTTACAAGCCTAATGAAGTGACACCCAGTGAATACAAAAAGTGTTTGGTAAGGAAGTTGAAGGAATATTTACATGATCAGAGTCATCATTGCTTTGAGTTTGTATATCCAAACTTCTGTGTTTCATATAGTCAATGTCATGCTACTATAATGGGTAGACTTATGTGCTATATATCAATATCTGGGCTAAGATGGTTTCTTAATACCAATGGAATTCACTGGTAGCCATATTCTACCATCAGCCTTTTCTGGAAGAGTCACTCTGTGGTGAAGTGTTCATACACACAAAACATGTCTTTCATCAAACCCTCCTGCAGCGGCAAATAGCTATTTGGTAGTATGTAAAGATATTTTCAGAAAGTGATCTGTGAGAAAGCAAATGAGAATCATTTACAATTCTTCACGTAAATGCTATTGACATATTTGCAGAAAAATCTTTACAGACAGTTTTCAGGCACAAGAATTGGTCTTACAGTTTTCCTGGATCTGGGAAGACTGACTCTGTGACTCATATCAATTATTGTCATACTATTATGTTCACATGGTTAATATAATTCACAAAGTATTCTCAGAAGTAGCTATTTATAAGAAAACTGTTCACAAAGACACTTCAAAGCTACAACATGCAGTTTTATTGAGAACAACTCATAATTTGGTATATTTAACAATAAAATACTGTTGCTGTAGGCTTCATTAAATGGAACTAGCATGCTGGGAACTGAGTTTTGACCATTAGATGTATAGGCGAGTATTTTGCTCTGCGTTGATACAATATATCAACAAAAATTTTCATATGTAGCTAAGCCACAGTAGCCCCCTGTAAAGGCTATTCAAAATACTTACTTCATTAGGAAGCTTTGCTAATGGTGGTAAAATCGCATATATTGGCACAGAATGACTTGCTAGAGAGTTATAAACCTAGGAAAATGATACCAAAAGTGAGCTCAGACCGCAGGTAAAACCGCACGCCAATTCTTTACTTCCGGTCAAAAATTAAAAATTGACGGTGGCGATTGGACTGTCTTGTCCGGTTTGTTCGTCGGTAGTCAGACTCGCAATCTGATTTCGAAATTACTGAGAATTAAACTTCAAAATTTAATGTCTTGAAGTCTTGTTTACATTTCTCCCCCTATCTGCACATTGTAATCAGGAAACCAAATAAATTATTTGCTGTACTGAGTAAATTCGTTTGTGCTCAGTAGTAGCCAAGTGCTAAAACTGAAGCTTCCAGCTGAGATTGCAGGTGAGTTGTTTAGTCCCAGAAATGATTTGTAATAGTTGCACAGTGCAAAGTGCTGTCAGCTATGTCTTGCTTTGGATTTGAAAAGTTTATGCATATAGCTATTCCAAATTGAACCTCTTAATTAGTTTGTCTGGGCTTCCATCCCAGACAGAGAATTCCGAACGCACCAAGTAGCGGGACTTACTACGAGAAACGTTGAACTTTCCTTGTCATCCCTTTCCTATTCCATTTCCTTCCTAATTATATTCATATTCGTTGTAACCCAGAGTCACCCGCATTTCCTTGTTGTGTATTTAGTTGTTGTTCTTCTCTTTGATAAAAATGTGGGAAACTACCCATACATAGTTGGTAATTTAAATAATACCGACGGAATTTTTTGTTTTTGTTTAAATTATTTGATAATACAATGTTGAAGGACTAATCCTGATTTCTCTTTTAGTGGCTAAAGTATAAGAGATTTCTTTCAATTTGAGTTATTATCTCTAGAATACCTTGCTATTTTCAATCTTTTAGTTCTACACTTTACATTAACTTAACTGGCTAACTTTTATTATAAGCCTTAGTAATTAATATCTTGTGAAATTTACTTTTAGTTCAATGTTTTCATATTGCTTAATCATACCGAATAATATTTGTATTATACAGTTATGCCACATTATAAATTTCACTTACTCTCCACCACACATAACGTAACATTAGAGTATAAATAAATAACAAAGGGATCATAATATTTCGCTGAGGTACTTTTCACTAAGATGTACGGTAAATGCTACCAAGAGTACGCTAACTCTCACTAAGAAGGTGTTGGGAGACCGCAAACAATAGGTGACGTAATATCCTGTGACGTAATATCCTGTGACGTAAGACTGCTTAAACTTTTGCGCGTGTAGTATTATTTGTGCACAACCAACCGCCGTGCCAAAACTTCCTTTAGATGATGCCAGTAGTGATGCTAAGCAGTGACTTGGATTAGCCCCTTAGAACCGGCCATTTCCCAGCATAGTTTTGCATAAGCAACATTTCTTCATGGCAATACAGAACGAACTCAGCCTACAGATCTGAACAATTCACGCGCCTGAAAATATATAACGATTTACACCCACACTAATTGAACCACAGTTAACCACTTGCTGACTAAGCAAGAACAAACTGCTCCATGTCAGTCAGACCCTTTTCCCGCGTAGTGATTGGTAAAGGGTCTGGCTGCGCGAGACTACCAACCGTGCGCATTTCTACCCTCTCAGTATGCCCAAGTGTAACGTAAGTTATATATTAGCTAGTGTAGTTCGCTTTGGCATAAATAATGAGCGAATGTACTAAAACAGTTTTTTTATTACTTCAGCCATTAACATTCAGCTTTTTATTAATAATAAAAGTAGGTCCGCGCCGACCTAAAGCCCGTAGCGCCACCACAACTACATTCTATTTAGACAGCGTGCGATGTTTGAAACGTATCACTCTTTCGTGTGTAGCATTCTGAAGTTCTGAAGTGAAAGTGGTGAGCCATCTAATTAGAGGCACCAGAAGTCCTCTATGATAGTTACGTGTGGGGGGGGGGGGGGGGGGGGGGGGGAGGGGAGTTAAGATAAATTTTGATAAAACTATAACCATTTTTAGTATACCTTGTGGGAATACCCACAGTACAGAAGGGGAAGACAGAAGCAGGCGTGACTGAAGATTCCATTAGCACTTACTCACACCCCTTATATTAGGACTTCTAGAATATTCTTTAGTCGAACATGTGTTAGTGACTGAGCATGAGCAGTTATGTATTTTCTTTTTATGTTTCACTGATGGGTGGCAGACCTATGAATTTTGAGGGTCGGCCTCCCCCAAGTCAGTCAGTCTTTGGTGCTCATATTATTCTTACCTGTAACATACTTCATTGCTTTATTTATTACTTCACATAACTTCTTTGAGCGACTTCAGGGCTAGTTAAGGGTGAAGAAGTGAGCTTGGGAGTGAGAACAGGATAGTTTAGATTACAGCTACCAGAATAGACTCACTGTGGTGGCAGCATTACCTGGATCTGGGACGACACCTGGTATCCAACCCTTTACCTGGCGGGAGTTATGGACAATTCCTAAGAAATTCCCCCACATACCTGGCTCCAGGAGTTAAAAAATAAGTGACTTGATGTTTGTACAAAGGTGTGCCCCACACACTCACAACAACAATTAGGCATCCTATAAATTTTAGACCCACATAGTACTTTCTGACTGGAACAAGTCATTTTTTTTACTAAGTTTCTTCCCTATAGATGAAACCCAAACACAAGAAAAAGAAAGAAAGGTATGGTGATAGATAGTGATTTTGTTTAACATTAATAATGGGTTATTTCGTCCACATCAAATTTTAATGTATTGAATAATATCAGCTGCTGCTTTTATTTGCTAGACATAATACATACCAGCACAATTTACCATAATCATAGATACATTTTTTTATTGAACAAAATTTTCACACACCATAATAATAGGATATCATGGGTTTACTCTATTAATAGCTATAAGTCTATAGACTGAGCTTGCCCATATACTAAATTCAGCCTCATACTAGGTCATAAAATGGCTAGCTGGAAATTAAAGAACTCATGATCATTCCACAACAACTTATGTATTCTTAGTTGTACTAACATATGCCCACATACAACATTGGCCGGTGGCAGATTCTTTCATACTTACCTGCATGTAGTGTAGTCTGGCATAGCCAAACCCTTTACCAGCCGCACCGCGGAGAAAGGGTCTGGTCAAATGCAATAGGGCCACTTGTTCTGCTGACTCAGGTATTTCCACAACCACTATATATTTCTAGTGCGGTTTCCCCCACTTAACGTGGGGAACCGGAACAAGTTACTGTATTGCATTTGACCGGACCCTTTCCCCATGCTGCAGTAGGTAAAGGGTCTGGCTATGCCAGACTACATGTAGTGTTTGTTGGCCACTTTCTTTAGAATATCCAAATTCATATTGGGCAGCCCCAGTTCATTCATGTATTACTCACACAATTTCATAAAAAGCTGAATGTTTATGGTAGAATAAAAAAAATTGATTAGAGAAGTGTCCATGGGTGTCAGCTATACTCTAATAAGCAAGTGACAATTCAAAGAATGTAGTAGCATACGTTAGCTTGCTCAGTTACATAAGTTTCCCTCTCCTGCTCTCTTTTTTCTGAACAATCTCAGCTTGTCTTATCCCCCACCTTTCCTTTCATCAGCTCTTTTCTACCTCTCATGCTTCTCTATCTCTCTGTCCTACAACAATCATGATAGTGGACTTAAGCTTTGGAAAACCATTGCCTTCTTTTACGTACTTTCACCTTCCTTTTTTAAACGGAGCGGCCTTTACCGTTGATTCCGCCAACATTTGAAAAGAGAATTGAAGAGAAGGAAAAAAAGGCGTGATATTATTAGCTAATTGTAACTAAAATGTTGGCATATTTTGTCACATCTGTGAGATTTACTCACTGCTAGTAATTGTAGTCCAGAACGCATTCTCTTACATTCTCATAGCATATATAACTAGTACACATTTGTCTTGTTACAAATTACTCTAATTTTTAAACCTATTCAATGTTCTTCTCTATATAGTTTGGAATTACAAAGTTTGATAACAAAAGGATATTGCTTTATGAAGATCACACTCTAGTAATATGCAACCTTTGATAAAAATAGATATTATTGTGAACTGAAGAAATATTATTATAAGAATTATATGAATACAATCATAAACATTCAGCATGCTATTGATTCACTGAATGTTAATGTGCTTCTTATAACAAAATTAGAATCTTAGCAATTTTTGTAACTAATTATATTCATTTGATTGGTTTATTCTTTTAGCTTACATTTAGGAGAAGACTCCAAATTTTTGTATATATTATTTTAAACTTAACTTGTACAATAATTTTATGTTACCATAACAAAGTTTTCCAAAATGATTAGATTTGATTAGATTGTTCACTTCTAAATAACATTACTAAGAAAGTATAAACATTTCTACTGTTGACTCTTCCGTGCATCATTTTAGACAAAATAGGTGATTGAGTTTATTATAATTACAGTCTATTTCTCTTTCAGTTTTGGATGTTTGCCTTCAAAATGCTGATGTAGGCCCCTCAGTTAAAATATTGTTGTTTGGAAGCCAAAAATGATTTGGACAAAACGCATACAAAATTTGTAACCTCCATGAACAGCATTTTTTTTTTCATTTCTATAAATGTGCTTTGTGTTGATAATCACCTGTAGAACTGTTACACGGTAAACTAAACACTATAGATTACTCAATGTTTATTGTTCATGTAAGCACAACGTGATCTTAGAGTCCTACCTCACTTAAATATCGTTTTGATTCGAATATCTACACACTCTCTCTCTGAATACGCTCACTGAATCTTGCTGTGTATAGAACAATAATAATTAATATTTTCTATTGCTCAATATCTGTAAAGGTACCTCTTTAGAGCCTGCCCTAATGACTGCATTGACATGACAATTATTTTAGTACATTGTGTATGTAGTTGTTTCCTTATTCCTTTAAGTTTTCACTCATATTGGTTACAATCCTAGCTCTATGATATAAGCAGTGCGTTTTATAGAAAATCTTACAGTGTTTAAATGATTTAACAATGAGTATGATACTAAATTTATGAGAGTAAACAGAAGGTAATTGAAATTATTTGAAGATATTGAACAACTTAATGGGTCAGCAATAGAGCATACATCTATTGTCAGCTATTTATTAATTGTGTAATAATTAATTTTGTGCCCAGTCTACGATTTGTCTTAAGAATATAAATCTTGATAAAAAGTAATAAACCTTGTTCAGGGAAACGGCTGTGTCGGAACCTCTGCTGCAGGAAGCCCCTCCCCCTTACCTCTATAACTGGAGACAGCAAGTTCTGCACCCAGAAACAACAAACATTTCCATAGTAACCTTTTAATGTTTCATTCATAGTTACAATAATGCATACATTCCATCATTACCTATCCATTAGCTAGCACATTTCACTCTCTATATAAACAGACAATATCTATCATTCTTGGGTGTTCTAAAAGTGATATTTGTAACTGGAAACTTTGTCAGTAACGAAATTCATCACCGAGTTGCTCCTTCGTAGCAGCTCCCATCTTGCTGGTAACTAGAGAGTCGTGTCCAAGCTAGCCACCAATTAACTCAACCTCACTCAACCTCGGGTCAGCTTGGGCTTCGGTTATTTGGCTGTTGTGCTCTCCTCCTTGGCCTGGACACGGTCGGGTTGGCTGGTCCTTCACCTTATAGCCCCGTAGTGAGTGAAGTTACGCCCGCTCAAACCTCAGCAATACATCAGTAGGCACTGCCAGACTTATGCTAGCATTTTTTGTGGAATAATAGGCATGTAATTTGCATTGCGGAATAATTCTAAGTACAACCAGTGGATGCTGGTTTCCCAGCAATGAGAGTTTCAGAGCTAAAAGTTCATGTAATTTATTTACAACACAGTTTCTTCATTACAAAATAAACATCTGGAAATAATGCACTCTAAAATTGTCCAAATTATATAAAAAAAATTAATGGCAAAAGTATGTCACATTAAAATACTGTAATAGTGCTTGTGTTTTGAAGTATCTTTATGTTACATAAATCTCTAAATCTTCTATGATAATATCTTCATCACTCCTGGACTGATCTCTACAAATTCTCATCTCTACATTTTCTGTTGTAGGCGTGGCTAACAGTTTAGAGAACTGTTGTGAACATGAGTATCCAGAACATTGTGATGATCCTGTTCCTAAAACTGGTAGACAATCATAATCATAGGACACAAATGTTGGCCTGTTGCTGAGCCTGTAGCAATTGCCAGAGGCAGGTACTAATGTATGGATATGTTGTCTAATAGCAGTATTACCAACAGTCAGACTAATCCCATCTACATAATTGTCATTGATAGTTAGTGAAGAGGATCTGAATCCATCTGGTGTTCCTACTCCATAGGCCCAGATCCTACCATGTATTCTAGAATAAGGAATGTCGAAGGATGAGAAGAAGGTAGATGAACAGGTAGCAGAATCTGACTCTGTAACACAAGAACTTCTGTTCGTTGGGTAATTTTTTAGTCTCATAAAACATTGAGCTCTATTTACTATTTTATTCAGTTTAGCAATTCTCGTCCAACCTCTATAACAATTAAAATGATTATAATATTCACATAAGCTACCCATATAACAGTAAACATGAACAGTCACTCCATGTGGAATTATCACCCAGTAATAGCCAGATGGCCATGATGGATGAAGAGCATTGATGTATCTGCATGAACTAGCTGGGTACTTCTCAAAGAGTCCAATGCTGTCTATAATATTATTCACGTGAAAAGAAATATTAGAATACAATGACATATCATGAACTAAGCTGTAATAGATTTCAGATCTCTCCTCCAAAGCCGAAATATTAAGTTGTTCAATGTTCTCATTTACTTTCAGTTGCCTTAGCTTTATTTCCATAATTTTAGTATCGTATTCTTTATATTGGTCAATTGATGACGTATTAAGTAGCTCAATGTTCTCCAATATATATAGTATTTGTTTTTGTTGGATACCTCTGATATTAGTGGAACTCTCTTCCAATTGACTGAATTCCCTTTTTAGAATTTTCAATTGTGATTTCACTGCTTCCAAGTGATAATAATTATAAGCTGTTAATGCACAGCCTAAAACTATAAAAATCAGAAAGAAGATTAAAGCTGTGCAGCAAATGCAGCATTCTTTCTTCCTACTTGGTAATTTACTCGTCAATACTTTTCCTTCTGGTTGATCAATTTCATTTCTATTAGCACTAGACATTAGTTTCTGTTGTCCCACAGCTTCAACTGTAGCATATTGATTCGCAGTATCTTGTTTGTTAATTATTGATAATTCAGCATATTCTCCAGGACACAATGATGAAGAGTTCGGGGCTTGTACTCCTTCAATAAAGTTTGAACGAACATTTTCGTAACGTTCCTCCATATTGCTTCAAAACTTCTGAGTTAACAGAGAATAATATTGTTTTTAAATGCAGCCATCTATTGTTTACAATAATTCTGATTTGGGAGTACAAAGTTATAAAAATTGATCAAACGTTTGATCATAAAGACCGAGTAATAAAATGTACTGAATATATCATTTATTGACATCTGCATCAATGCATGACGCATGAACAAGAGCATCTTAAATTTTATCTAGCATCTTATTTTGTTAAAAATATGACTTTGAATATATTAGGATGAAAATACGAGTAAAACCTGTATTACATTATAGAATATGTAGTAAACTAGACATAAACTCAATACATGTATTTCAGCTTTGGATAGTGTCTTTAATTTATGAAAACAAAATTATTTTCAATGTAGTTTTTACAATTCATTGTTTTTTCCCCAAATATCGAATAAACTGTAAACAATACTGCATTTAAACAAATTTTTAGGCTGGTTTTTATCTTATATAGAAAAAATTGCTTTGCAGGAGCAAATCTGCATCTAGACAATAGGTTCAATTTATTTCCACAGAGTAAACAAGTCCATGGATGGCTCACCAATTAGGTCATAAAATTTTGATAATATTTTTTTGGTTAGAAAGTTAACAAGGTCCAGTATAGAAAGGTACAATAAAATAAAATTTAATTGACAAACAATATTTTATGTGGACAGAAAATCACCACATGTAATATAAATAGAAAGTGTTTTAAGCCAAAAACGTTAATCATTAAAATGTAAGCTTATTATATTTATTACTATTGATGAAATGACATATTGACTCTATTTATCTGATTAAAAAAACTTTTCCCTATTCTATATTTTTATACAATCAATCAGTCTTTGAGCTTCTCTAGAACACATTACATTTTACAGGGATGGGGAGGTAACATGGATCCCGTATTTTTAAAGAGACTCTAACAATAATTTGATATTTCTGGCACTTGTCTTGACATTGTAGTTACTACCATCAATTTTAACTACTCACATTTTAGCACTCTCCCAATATTTCAAACAGTGGCAGATTATTACAATATTTCAAACAGTGGCAGATAATTACTGAACAGTTTTAGAATAGCACTTTTGGTACTAAGGAAATATTTGTAACCGCTTCGGTGCAAGCTTTTTAATGGTGCAAACAGGATGATTAGCTGCTTCATTTCGAAGTTATTTAATTTTGTTTCTGGCCAACTCAACTTGGACAACTTAGTTAACTAAGTAATATAGAGCTTTGCCAAGCACTAAAAATGGTGAAACATTTTGACAGCAATAATCAATGTGTAGCTATGTCCACTTTCATCAAACTGAGCTAGTTACCATAACCACAATATTCACAAATTTGAATTTAATTAGAGCAACAACATTGTTAATACCCGATTAGAACAACCTTTGCCAACTTTAAGGACACCTTTGCCAACTTTTACTGGACACCCTTTGGCAACTTTTAAGACACCTTTTAATCACTTTTAGAACCTTTGTCCACTTTAGGACACCCTTTGCCCACTATGATAATACCTTTTAATGACCTTTGCCCACTTTTAGGACACCCTTTGTCCACTTTTAGGACCCACTTTAAGATACACATTTAGGACACCCTCTGCCCACTATAGGGGACCCTTTGCTGACTATTAGGACACCTTTTAGGACATCCTTTGCCCACTAATGAGACACCCTTTGCCAACTTTAAGGACATCTTTTGCCAACTTTTAACCCAGGACACCCTGTAATATGTCCTGCAATATGTCCTCCAAATCGTGGTGTGTAATGCCTTTGGCTATAATGTTCTGCCTTGTATCTAGATAAGTAACCTTATCTCTCTAATTTCCAAGGCTCATGTGAAGCCTGAAAAATATTAAGTTAACAGATATAAAAATATGATCATGTGTAGATACTTAGCTGTATTAACATATACCTGATTTTGCATTATCCACCGCTAAAAATATCTCGCCGCTTGCTTTGCTCGCTTGTCAATAACAAACAGACATCCCGGATTTTCAATTGTGTTAACCCTGTAAATTCACTAGTCAAGTATAGCTGTTTACAAACACAAGGAACAGATTATAATATCAAGAGATCACACCGGATTTCATCTTTTAATGGACCATGAAATCACTGTAGTGGGCAAAGGGTGTCCTACCGATGGGAAAAGGTATCCTAAAAATGGGCAAAGGGTGATCTAAAAGTGTGCAAAGGGTGTCCAAATAGTAGGCAAAGGGTTCCCTAAAAGTGGGCAAAGGTTGCGTTCTAAAAGTAGGCTAAGGGTGTCCTACAAGTGGGCGAAGGATATCCTAAAAATGGGCAAAGGGTGTCCTAAAAATTGGCAAAAGGTGTCCTAAAGTTGTCAAAGGGGGCCTTAAAAGTGGGTATATATACTTTATAGCAGCTGTCAAAAAGCAGCTTGGTTTTAAAAGGATAAAAATAATATTTGATTTTCCATAGAGCCTGATCCCTAGCCAAGTTTTCTACCACTAGCTATGTATCTCAATAAACAATATAAACAATATAAATCATAAATTAGGGGGACTTTGACTGTTTGGATCAGTCTCTTTTTCTCATAGCTACTACTCTAAATACAACACAATTAATGCAACGTGTTATGTAAATATAGTAGCTATATAAAGACTACTCAAAAAATAACTTCCCCCTCCCCACTCCCCCTAAATACGACCCTGAAACATCGCCATTTCCTAATAACCCATACCCTGGTTATTTTTAACAAACAATGCTGTGATATTTGTTTTGTCTATGAAATAATTTTAGGCAAACCGAAAAATCAGTGGTTTGCCATACACATGTAATTAGTGCATTGTGCACACATTATTTGAAAATGTACACATCCTTTAGTGTGCAGTACACTTGGCATGTTTTGCACACTGAATTTGATAGTGTGTTCTACATACCAAAATTATTGTGCATATTGTGACTTTATCAGCATATTCTATTTTGTGTGGTATGCACAATATTATTTTTAAACAAGTAATTATTGTGAATATTCATTGCCTCATGATAATTGTTGAAGTTCACACAACAAACTAGTGATGTAATTCTCATTAAGTAAGTCCTTTAAAACTAATTTTATCTACCATGAATAGCAGTAAAATGAGCACCATTTTAGTATTAAATCAAAGTATAATGTTGTTTCTCATTTTTTGAGTTATAATCTTCTGCATACTGGTAGATATTGCATATCTATCTCCTTATCGATATTTGTATTACTTAGCAAATGTGAATATGATGAAAGTAATAACAGCAAAGACTTATATATATATTTATTGCAGCTTTGATATTTTTACTTGAATATTTCCGCATCACGCGAGCGTTCTGTATTCTCCCATATTGTACGGTTTATATTGTACGCTACTTGTAGCGCGCGCGTAGCGAGTAA
>WLWI01001087.1_pt1 | contig 23818 bp, 21 predicted proteins | sample 6701501 | NCBI WGS metagenome assembly WLWI01 (sample SAMN12718690, study PRJNA515312) | sponge metagenome | isolation source: marine sponge | host: Mycale hentscheli | place: New Zealand: South Island, Marlborough, Capsize Point | collected 2014-11-01 | reverse complement strand
CGGCATGGGGCCACTGATCAGTGCTGCGCAGCGCGAGCGGGTGCTCGCCTATATTGAACAGGGTAAGCGCGATGGCAATTCTCTGGTCTACGGCGGCAACATACCAACGGGCATGGCGCAGGGCTTTTTTATTGAGCCCACGATTTTCGACTGTCCCAGTAACAGTACTGCAATTGCCCAGGAGGAAATTTTTGGCCCGGTTTTATGTGTTGTGCGGACTGATTCCATGGAACATGCCATGCAACTCATTGACGACCATGAATACGGTAATGGTACCTGCATATTTACTCGTGACGGAGGTATCGCACGTTACTTTGCTGACAATATTAAAGTTGGAATGGTTGGTGTGAATGTGCCATTGCCGGTACCTACTGCTTTTCACAGCTTTGGCGGATGGAAAAGATCACTCTTCGGCGACCTCAGTGCTTATGGTCCTGATTCAGTGCGTTTTTACACACAACGTAAGACAGTCACTCAGCGCTGGCCGGATGACACAACTGAAAAAGCACAATTTTCTTTTCCAGTTAATGACTAGACCGACTATTCAGAATCAATAAATTGCGCCGCCGTCATTAGTCCACAGGCTGATTCGACGCCAATTGTTTTTGTTTTTTCCAGGTTTCATGTTTAGATTTGGTAATAAATCGTCAGAGAGTTTTTGATTTACCCGGAATGGAAGGGTCGAGTGTGTAATTAAAAACTCATCAGTCTTTCCGATTCGAGAGGCATAGGAAAATTCTATGTCGAGTAAGGATATCAGATAGTCCTTATTATTTTTATTGTCCTCTGCAATTTCCCAAAGTGGTCTTTTCTCATTTATCCCTAATTTTCGATCACGCACATAAGCGAGATGATCGCCTGCGATGTACACAAATTCGCTTTTGTCTGAATCACGACGGTGAAACTCTGCAATTAGACTGCGTGAATTTTCCTGTAGACGCCAGTCTTCTTCATACGCCCCACTGGGTGCCCACTCCATCATGCATTTGCCATCGTCCTGCCAGTCCAACCATCCATCTTCGGGAAACAAGGACACTGGCTGTACATAGGCATCAAGTTCATTTGAATCCCAGCTCGCCCTTGCGTAGGGTTTCGTTGTCTCATCCAGTCCTGTAATACCGGTACCACAATCCTGTGTTGCGAGATTAATTAGTTGTTCGGTACTGTAGTCTTGCAGGGATTCTCCTTTGAAATAATCTGTATCTCTTTGAGGTATGCGGATATCGACCATACCCGTGACAGTCTGTAACCAGATAACCGTTGTTGATGTGTCTTCTGTGCCATCCTTGAACTTGATATAACGACGCTTCCAGCAACCCAACATTCGTTCGGGTACACTATTCTCAATTTCGCGCATAGAATAGAAACCAACTATCTAGAATGCAGTTAAAAATGAAGCTGCATTACCACCGCTGACTTTCGCTGCTCTAGCTTCCTCCAGGAAATTGTATTCCTCCTGCGCGTCAGCCGTCATTGGCTCCTCTCTCGCCTCTCCAAAGAATACCCGTTCAACGCGAAAATTATGAAACATTTTTAACTGTGCTAAAAATGGAATAAATAACTCGTCGCCGTCACCATAAAGCTCTCGATGCAGTGCAGGTAAGCGATACCAGGGCACAATTGGGCGCGCATGGTGAGCATTGTGGTATCCAAAATTCAGAGTAAACCAATTCAACCAGTCATATTTTAAACTGTGTGGATTACTGAAGGTGTGTGCCAATTCATATTCGCTATCGCCCTTGTACGGCGCCTTTTCATCACTGAAAAGGGTGAGATGGTAGCCATAATCATGCTGAAGACTATCCATGAAACGTAATATTTGCATCATAATCATATAGGCCACCATATAAAGAATTGCGACCTTGGTATTGAGATATAGAACAGAGAAAAAAATGATGCCTCTCACCAGTATTGCAATAATATTATGCTTTCTCTGTTCACGACGCTGCGGAATTATGAAAGAGGAAAATACCATGATGGCATGCATCAACAAATCGTGAGCCGGAATATAGAACCACTCTAGAAATTCAATTACTTTTCTGATGAACACATGCCGTCTGAAAAAATCCATATAATCAAACCAGACCACATCGTCATTATCTACATGATGCCGGAAATGTTTATATCGGATATCTTCAAATGTTGCGTAACAAGCACCACAGACCCATGTCAGGAATTTCCCTAGCTTCGCGTTATTCTCATTTGAACGAAAGATCGTATTGTGTCCACTTTCGTGGATAAGGTAGGCCGCTATTGTCATGCCATGAGCGAGACAGAGCATACACACAAAATTTATGATCCAGCTCGATTGAAACAAACCAACAATGCCACCGGAATACATAAGCAAAACATACAGGAGCGCACCACCATGATACATAATGCCTTTAGGCTCTTTGAATAACTTTGACATATGTTTCATTTCGACCGCCATTGATCGTTATTAGTTATCAAGCTCTACCATTACAAAATCTGCTTTCCCAACCCCACAATCCGGACATAACCAGTCATCTGGAATATCTTCCCAGGAGATACCGGGTGCAATACCTTCTTCCGGTAGTCCTTTGACTTCATCATAGATGAAACCACACATTATGCATTCCCACTGTTTCATTTTTTTAACCTGTTCCTGGCCGACACTATTAAAACTCAACCCAATTTATTCTGTATGTCATTACGTATCAATTCCTGGAAATATCGTGTGCCGTGTTCCTGACTGGAAGATAACTCACCACTCTTATAGACACCTGTTTCCAGGTTCCTTTGCACATTTGCACAAATATTTTTATCTTCTTCAGTCACCAGGTTTGATGCTATCAGATCTTCCTTAATTTCATCTTCAGAACATTCAGGCGCAAACCAGAAATAATCTCTTATCCGACTTGTAGTGGCGGTAACGGGATCAGTGCTTTGCACATTAATATAATTTTTCTCACAAGCAAGCATAAAGTTAGGATACTTGTAAATCCAACAACCCTGACTACCGTCTCTGTAAGTAACATCGAAGTTTATATAACCCCCTTCTCGCGCCTCAATTTTTGTATGACGCGCATCAATATCAGAGGCCATATCTCTGTGTATTAACGGCAAGTGGTAACCTTCACAGGAATTATCACCATAGGCCTTCCAGTTGGCAGCGAAATTAATACTATTTTCCTGAGTAAAGTTAAAATCTTCATCGAGACTGGGAAAATGGCTCATGATCTCTACAATATCACCTAACCAATCTTGCAGGCTTTCGCATTGCATATCGAAATGTACAAACACAAGACCATTCCATGCCTCTACACGAATCGGCATTAAACCAAATTTACTTATATCAAAACCATCTTCTTTCATGACCTGCGGTGCATTGACCAGTTCGCCTTCCAAATCGTAGGTCCAGCCGTGATAAATGCAACGCAGCCTGGCACAATTACCCTGACCTTCGCCTGATAATATGCCTGCACGATGTCGACAAACATTATGAAATGCACGGAGTTCTCCATCTTCACCTTTAACCACTATTACCGGTAGCCCCGCAACGGTGTCTGCTATGTAATCGCCCGTTTTTTGAAATTGACTCAATCGGGCAAATAACTGCCAGTTTTTCTGGAAAATACACTCTCTCTCAATTCGAGCCACGTCTTCTCGCCAGTACCAGTCAGAGGGGTTGGTAGCCACTCTTTGATTATCAAATTGAATTACCTTATTCATTAATTTATCTTTAAAAACAATATTATATGAATCTTTGGCGATGAACGGAAAGCGTCACTATAATTCTTTCTGTCCGTACAGTCAAATTGTTATAAGCTAGAATATATGTCATGATTCTCCACGAAATAATAATTATTCATTGAAATTAAAAAATGCCTAACGACAGTGTTAAGACTGATCTACGCCGAGAACGGAGTGTAAATTCTCGTAAAATTCTTATACAAGCTACTTTAAATGTAATTGCGAAGCGTGGCCTGGCGGGTACTACCTTAACAACTGTCTCTGAAGAGAGTGGATTATCCAGGAGCTCTGTAGGTTTTCATTTCAAGAGCAAAGATCAAATGTTGGCTGAAGCACTACAACATTTACTTCAGGAGTATAGGCAAGGCTGGAAGACAATTGATGAACAAAACGAATTAGCCCCAGCTGAAAAATTGACTGCCTTAATTGATTGGGAGCTTGGTCCTGTTGCTTGTACCAAAAAGAAAGTAGCAGTTTGGTTCGCCTTTTGGGGGGAAGTCACCACACGTAATATATATAAGAAACTTGTGAGTAAGTCCGATCAACAACATCATCTGATAGTAAAGTCTCTTGTTTTTCAAATGAACAAGGATGATATGCAGGCTGAAATCATTGCTAGCGGATTGAACTCAATGGTAGTTGGTTTATGGATGGATTTTAATATTGGTGTAGAGAGTTTTGATAGAACCAAGGCAAAACATACCTGTATGAATTATTTGCGAAGCCTCTTCCCGGGCAAATTCTAGTACTGCCATAAATTGATAAGTAAATTGTATGCGAAATTTTATTATCTTATTTGCGGAAAAAGAAGGAACCAGTCCACTGATAAGGCTACTCAATAATTTTGAGCAGATTTCAATTATTCATCAAACTGATGTGATTGACTGGGAGCCATTTGATATACATAACCGAGGAGCAATGACGCTTACTAATCTCGAACGTTGCCTGAATATAATTTTTAGTAAGGAAGCTATCAATTTTGATAAGTTAAACCATATCTACACTAAAACGGCCTTAAGTTCGCTTGAGAATATTGCTCATAATGGAGTACGTGGTTTCAAAATGCGATTTACAGTCCCTCGAGAGAATTCTCCGTTTTGGAAAAGACTGCCGAAAGGCTTTACTAAAAGTTCATTCAAATCCATGATGTTCGATGTATTAAAGAGGAACAATGTGGTTGTTTTTCTAGCTTTACGCCAGGATATTTTGAAATGGGCGCTATCAAAGTATCACGGTGACGGAACCGGTAATCCTGGGCACCTGCAGTTTAAACTGGCGAATGGCAAAATTAAGAGGGAATCAATCGGAAAAATACATGTCGATAGCGCGCGACTCGATATGATTGTGTCTAAATGTCTTGACTCTCACGCACGTAAACGTCGTTTAATGAACGACTTAAAACTAGCTGGCATTCAAACTCAATCACTTATTTACGAAGATTTTCTAACAAACAAAGAACACTACTTTAGTCAGGTTCTAAATATTCTTGAGCTCAAAGTTTCAAACGAAGACATAGATCTTGCATTGGAAAGAGGTGCTTATTTTAAGAAAGTGCATTCGGACAACATCGCGGATTTCGTCGAAAATCATGAGGAGATTAAAGAAAAGTTTGCCCACCTGTGAGAATGCTTACTGAGGCTTGCTTCTTCTTAACTCTCATTTTCAAAGCGAATATGAACACCACAGGACAAAACCTTCCATTACATGCTATTACCCTTTCTCACCACCGCTTCTACCCCAAAAAACCACCCACGCAGAAAAGTCTTTAGTAAACTCTTCAAACCGATGTGTTACACCCGCTGCTACAAAGAGAGCATCTCCGATTTTAAATTCAGATCTTTCATCACCATGAACAAACACACCTGATCCTGAAACTACAAAATATAATTCATCCTGACTATGCGGTGATTGTGGATCATGTTCTCTCGGCGCATACATACCCAGACGCATTGTCCCATGCTCAAATGATTCGACATAGGGCTCTTCGCCATTGGCGATTGAAGCTATCTGACTTAGAACTTTTTCGACAGTCCAGATTCCTGAGTTCATAATTTCATACTCCAGTTAAATATTTGGTTAACGACTAGTTCTCTCTATTTAATACTTAACAGTATTCGAGTGTTTCGCGCTAATGTAAAATGTTTTGACGAATGTATCGGACTCTTTACACATGACGATAATATTAAAAAATTAAAATGAAACCTGTCCTTATTTTTGAACATATCCAAACCAGTGGCCCGGGGCTATTTGAAAAATTCTTAAATGAATGCTCAATACCTTATCAAATTCTTCGACCAAATCAGGGCGATCAAGTACCAGCGAATGCTGAAATTCCTAAGTATTCCGGCTTCTGTTTCCTCGGAGGGGTTGAAAGTGTAACTGAACCGACAGATGCAATGTTAAGTGAAATCGAGTTAATAAAAACTGCCGCGAACCTGGGCAAACCTATGATTGGACATTGCCTGGGCGGCCAATTGATCAGCAATGCCTTCGGAGGTCAGGTAAAAAAACATATGATTGAAGAATTTGGTTGGTCACGACTACATCCGGATAACAAGCAAATTGCTCAACTGTGGGGAATAGATCTGTCTTTGCAGCTAACCGCGATGCAATGGCATAGCGACACTTTTTCTATACCAGAAGGTGCTACCAGAATTCTGAAGGGTGATTTTTGTATCAATCAGGCTTTCGTCATGGGAAACACCCTTGCCATGCAATTTCATGTGGAGATCGATTATGAAATGATTAAACACTGGGCTATCGATCTCGTCGAAAAACATCCCCAGGGAAATGATAGTGTTCAATCTGGCCTACAAATCATGAACTCAATAGAAAACAATTTCGCTATCAGCCAAAAACTAGCCTGGCAACTCTATAATAAATGGATAGAAGATCTGCACTAGTACACTAAATCTCGCTTCTCTAAAACGCCATTCCAGCCATAACTATCGACTGAATTTACGCATTCTTTGTCAGATTAACAATAAAGTTAGTCATTATAACTAATTAAGCTTGAAATTATGACAGTTTAACATCTTCATTCTGGCTAGTTTTATGTCGATACTATCTTCATTCTTTACAGATTTATTAGCAAATAAAGCGACAAACATAATGACTAACCTGACCGCCCTGGATTTAGCGCCACTCAATCGTCGTGACGCGCAATTACCTGACTATCACAATAATACTCTCTACAGGTTCCTGAACACGAGTCATGTGATTAAACAACTACAACCTGACTACCCGGTACATTGTTTTTGTCCAGATCAATTGAATAAGAGAGCGGAATTGTTTATTGATAATTTCCCTGGAAAAGTAGGCTTCGCTGTTAAGGCAAATGGCGAAACTGTTGTGCTCGACCAACTGGCAAAATCTGGTATTCACTTTTTTGATGCCGCTTCAATCTCTGAAGTAGCGCTTGTCAGGCAAGTAGATGCCAATGCGAAGATTTTATATGACAACCCTGTAAAGTCGAAAGAAGAAATTGAAAAAGCTTATTTTCACTACGGCGTGCGTTCATTTGCTTTAGACGATGAAATTGAATTGACGAAAATACAATCGATTATAGGTAAAGACCCTGGCGTACAACTCACCGTCAGGTTCAAGATAAAGGGTTCCTATGCCGCACAAGATCTCAATACGAAATTTGGAGCAAATGTAGAGGAAGCGGGTACTTTATTACAATTGATAAAACAGGCTGGATACAAACCTGCGCTGACGTTCCACCCGGGCTCACAATGTTACACACCCTCCGCCTACAAGGACTACATATACGCTGCTGCAATGATTGCTGAAAAAGCTAAAGTTAAGATTGTTATGTTAAATGTCGGCGGTGGTTTTCCAGCTGCCTACTTGGATACCTCAATCCCTCCTTTGTCTGAGTTTTTCGAAGCGATTGACTCACAGTTTAAGCTTTGGTTTTCAAATAGTGACTGTGAGCTGGTATGTGAACCGGGAAGAAGCATGGTGGCTTCCTCGTCCACATTATTGTGTCGGGTAAAGCATCGTAGAAACGAGAATGTTCTATTTCTGAATGATGGAATTTATGGTGGGTTTATGGAGCAATTCATTACCTTTTTCAAGCTCCCTACGAAAGTGTATCGTGACTCCCAGATCCTGTTGGATACATTAGATGAATTCAAGATCTATGGACCAACCTGTGACTCAACTGATTGCTTTACGGAAAGCATATTATTGCCTGCTTCAATAAAAACCGATGACTGGATTGAGTTTGGCTTGACCGGCGCCTATGGTTCAGCAACCACAACTCGATTTAACGGATACTCTTCTGAGTCTTACGTCATCGTTGAGAAAGCATCACGTTTTCCAGATTAGAACTGTATTACTTCATTAGCTCCCGATACCAGTCGACAAAACCCTGCTCAAAATCTTCAAGCTTTGTAAACGGACCTGGCTCATAAAATCTTGAGTTCACCCCTTGCTGGTTATTCTCAATAATCCTCTTATCAGCAATGGTTGTTACATCCCATAACCAGATTAGTTCGTCCAGATTGTAATCTTTACCTTCTACGGCATTTTCATTTACCAGCCAGGTTATCTCGCAATCCGCCGTATCAATTGTCAATGGCTTAAAGTGATAGACCACTACATGATCACAATAGGCAAGATAAAAAGTCACTGGCCCGATATGCAAATCAGTGGTACCGCCATCATAGCCAGTGATATCACCGAGTAGAGGTGCAAGCGCCTTGCCATCACGACTTCCTGTTACGTAACCTTTGAGAAGGGGGTAGCGATCAAAACTACGGTCAATCCCTACTCCACCCGAATCCAGCCAATCTTTATTAATACTATGTCTGGGCAGACCAACTTTTTCTCCTTTTTGCATAACTTCTTCCAATAGTTCAGTCATGTCCTCATCAGGAAACGAACGACCATGGGCTTCAGCATATTCTGGATGAGATGGAACACAGTGATAGCACTCACTGTAATTTTCTACCGCAAGTTTCCAGTTGGATTTGATTGGATAGCTCTGCTTGTGGGCAATCTTTGCCTTGTCCAGACGATACGGAGTCAAGCACTCGTCCAGATCCTTTTCTATAACATCAAAGGAAACTGGGTCTTTATCAAAGTTAATAAAAATCATCCCATGGAAAATTTTTAAATTAACTTTCTTTAAAGAATAGTCTGATTTATCAAAACCCGGGTGAGTGTGATTTGCACCTCTTAATCGGCCGCTTTTCTCAAATGTCCAGCCATGATAAGGACAAACCAGAAGCTTTTTACTTCCGCTTGCTTCCAGGCACACGCGAGAGCCACGATGGCGACACACATTCTGCAATGCATTAATTGTATCTTCGCTTTCACGAATGATTATTACCGACTCGGTATCCATTTCGTAAAGAAAGTAATCATCAATATTGGGTAGCTGACTGATATGCCCCGCATAGAGCCAGGATTTCATAAAGATCCGATCAAGCTCTTGTTGATATATTTCCGGATCCTTATAGAAAGTCTGTTGTAGGGAGAAACCAGGTTTTTGCCTGGCTAATAATTTCGATATATCTGTGCTACTCATTTTGTTCATCCCAGGGTTTGAATACTCAGTCATTGTCGGCGTAACTATCTGGATTCAAAGAATTTAAACATCTATTTAATTTATTGAATCATCATTGAATTTTATCAAATTATCTATTAAAATCAATCTTTTCTTCACACAGGGATGAAGATGGCTCAAACCCAAACGGGCATTACCCAGGTAATTCAAAGCGAGAGAAAGCGATTGCTGATCGAAGCTACCATTACCGCCATTAACGAGCATGGTCTGTCCAATCTAACACTCGCCAAGATCACCGGGCATGTCGGTATGACCGCTGGAACGGTTAGTTTCCATTTCGACAGTAAGGAGTCACTTCTTCTTGAAACACTGAAATTTGTAGCAGAAGAGTTTGAGCATGAGATTAACCTCGCCATTGATAATTCTGACCATGATGCCGGGATGAGGTTGTGCTCGCTCATTGAAGCCAATCTTGATGCCCGAGTCAGTGAAACCAGAAAAGTAGCGGTATGGTATGCATTTCTTTCAGAGACAAGAACCAGAAAAGACTATCAGGAAATTTGCGGTGACCGCGATAAGGCTTATTACAAAAAAATAAGAGAGCTGTGTGAACAGATTGTAGAAGAGGCTGGAAAACAGAATCTTGTTTCCGCCGATATTCTGGCAGATGGTCTAGCAGGAATGCTGGACGGATTCTGGTCAGATATTCTTTTTAGTGGTGACTCATTTGATCGTGAAAACGCAAAACAACGATGCTACCTGTATCTGGCTAATGTTTTCCCCTGGCGTTTCCCGCTTGACCAACAATCATTCGAAAAAAAAAATACTGAGGCACCGTCTAATTTAGAAGCACTTGCTCCTCAGTCATCAGAACAAATAATCTACACTCTTCCTTCGTGGGTATATAACAACCACGCATTTTTTGAACAGGAGAAAGATTTATTATTTATGTCATCATGGCAATTAGTCTGTCATGTTAATGACTTGCCGGAGGTTGGTAGTTATGTACGTTACGATATGTTCAATGAGCGTGCATTTGTTATTAGGGACAAAGACGACAAAATTCATGCCTATCAAAATGTTTGTTCGCATCGTGCACATACGATTGTCCAGAACCAGGCTGGTAGCTGTCCAGGACGCCTGACCTGCCCGTATCACGGTTGGACCTATTCCCTCGACGGTAAGCGAATCGGCATTAGCGACTCAGAAACTTTTCGAGAACATGATAAAAACCAGTTCGGCCTTAAACGACTTGATCTTGAAATATATCTAGGCTTCATTTTTATCCGATATCGCCCAGAAGGACCAACAGTAGCAGAGTGCTTTGCCCCAGTGGCCAAAGAGTTTAAAGCCTATCGAACCGAAGAAATGCATGCAGTTGACTCCAAAGTATATGGTGGCTCTCAATTTTGGACAGAAGTCATCGATATTGACTGGAAAAATGGACTGGAAAATTATGTGGAAGACTATCACTTCTCTATGGGACACAAAGGACTTTCCGCTCTCATGAAACCGGAATACGATCGTGAACCATTGCCTAATGGTGTGTGTCGCTTAAGTCATGAAATGCACGATGCACCTCGGAATAACTGGAGTGCCGAACGTTATCGTAAACTCTTGCCAGAATTCGAACATCTTCCAGATAATATGCAGAAGCGCTGGACGTATTACACATTATTCCCAAATACTTTTTTTGACATGTTTCCGGAGCAAATGGACTTTATGCAAATGATTCCTTTGGCCCCTGGCAAAATGTTACTACGAAGTCGTAGCTATGCTTTACCGGATGATAGCCGAACAGTTAACGCCGTACGTTACCTGAGCGATCGAATCAATAGCAGAGTACAAAATGAAGATAATGTTCTATGCGCTGAAGTGCAGAAAGGCTTGCACACAAGTGGTTATGAGTACGGTATATTATCTGACAAGGAAGTGCTGGTTAAACATTTTCAAGACTGGATTAGAAAAAGGGTTCCTGTTTCACGCCTTCTGGAACCTCCTCAAATTGGAGCTTGATAGATGATCGTTATGCACAGCCTTTTCGATCTGAACAGTGATTGCTCCGATACAGATTTCCAACTGAAAATTAATATGCTAAGTGAACACCTGATAGCAATAGATTTGCTTGTCTCATCAAGGTTTATGAAGCGCCAAGCTCATTCAGGATATAACGCTGACGCGCCCGCCGTACCCTATTATCTTGCGATGGAGTTTTCCGATATGGAACAGGCTGAATTGTGCTGGGCATATATTGAAAGTGACGAAGAACCAGTCGCGACGATTCACAATGCAGTTAAATCAAGTGTTCAAGAGAGTTCTTTTTTTCTATGTAGTGACATTCAATGAGTAAATTAAAACCTTCCTATTTCCAGATTTCTATATTCTGATTCGGCCCTGGTTTGATTCCATAGTGCTCTGCAAAATTGCCCTGGTATAAGGCTATGCCAATGTTCAATACGTCATTCACATAAAGCGCCGGATCACCAATTTTTACGCCTCCAAATGAACTGACATAGCGAACTTTCTGCTTAAACAATATCTTGTCAGCCTGCGATATTTTAACCCAGACTGTGTCGCCGATATTCAAGCCAAGTTAGTCAAAAAAAACTGTTCCAATATTAGTCCAGACATTTCCAAAATGAATATCCAGAATCGGAATATTACCTTCTATTTTCCCACCTTTTAATGTGGGTTTAAGGTATTTAATACTGACGACCTCTTTGTTTAACAGTTTGCCAACCTGCGCAAAGCTTATAACTCCGGCCGCGAGTCGGGCACCAGTGTAAGCATATACATCGCGACCGTGGAAGGTATGGGACTTTTCCGAGCCCTTTAGCCTGTTAACTACCTCATCAATCTCTCTTATCGCGTCAATACCCAATGATTCGGCAACCAGGGTAAGCGAGCCATTATCTGGGCTAACGAAATAATGGCCAGACTTTGTTTTTAAGACTACAGACTTTCTATTTGTGCCGACGCCAGGATCTATGACAGAAACAAATACAGTCCCTGCCGGCCAGTATTTGGCAGTTTGATCGAGCCGATAGGCGGCCTCCCAGATATTGAACACCGGGATCTCGTGGGTGATGTCAAACATTTTCAATTCCGCTGACACACCGTAAGCAACACCTTTCATAGAAGCCACAGCTGGTTCTTCCAGGCCAAAATCACTTTGAAATACCAATGCGTTCTGTGACCAGGCAGACTGAGTACAGAGCAGACAAAGCAAGATCACACTTATTACTATTTTGGAAAGGCTAAACATATTGAATCCTCAATTAAGCTACTTACGACTAGTCTTCATCCTTATGCCAGTATACTTTTGCTTTGCCCTTAAGCAATTTACTTTGCACACGCGGCCATTTCTTTTCAGATTTTTTCAAATACCCACTTATATCTCCAGACCACTCTGAGGAGACTTCTTCATCCCAATTTAGATAGAGTTTACCTTCATGAACAGTCCAGGCTTTAAGCGGATCAGTTTCAGCTGCATAGCCTTCAGCCATACCATAGGCACACCAGCCTCCATACTGAGGTGCATATTTCTCCGGGTTCTCAATGAAGGCCTGCCTGTTCTCGTCAGTAGTAAATAACCAAGTGGCATTTTTCCATGTAGTTGAGTATTCGACATTTCCTTCTGCAGGCTCACCATCACTAAAATAGGCAACCGGATCAAATCCATGAATCGCATAACCTTCCGTATTGACCATTATCTCAGATTGGTCTGTCTCAGCACTCTGCGCTATTCCGTAAAAGACATGAGAAAAAATAAAAATGATACAGGTTTTTTGAAATATTGAAGTCATCTGCTTAGCCTTGTTTAGTTGATGATGTCGTCTATAGGGTAATTCATCAAACCGGATAGAAATATCCTGAATTCTGAATGTCCATAGTAATTTTGCCGGTGTAAACTATTAGTTGGGTAAATTCGCGATTGTAATAAAGGATTAATTCGTTCATATCCAGCCGGACCCGCATGGATGAATATACACTACATTGTAGACAGAATTGAGAATATCAAAAGTCTATCAAAACACATGCCTGAACAAGAAGAATACCTGATAACCCCAAGCCTAATATATACTACGTCCACTACAAATTAGTCCAATAATTAGAACGAACTATCAACAATGCAACAAACAATATCAAAATCAACTTTCTCAGAAGCAATAGAATTGATAAATATTGGACAGTTTTCGAAAGCCGAAAGCACCTGCCGAAATGCCCTTGTTAATATTCCAGATGACATCAATATGATGGCTTTGCTTGGGGCGATTCTTATTAAAACGAAAAATTTTGATGAAGCAGAAAAATACTTACGGAATACTATTGATCTAGCACCTGCTTTCGCAAAAGCTCACGAAGATCTTGGCTTTGTATTGCTTGAATTAAACAGAGCAGATGAGGCCATTGAAATACTGAAAAAGGCAACCCGACTTGATCCTGAGCTTGATGTTGCTTTTCTTAATCTTGGTAAAGCCCTGGCTATGACGGGCAAAGGCAAAGAGGCTGATGAAGCATTTGAAAAATCGTTCGAATTATCACCAGAAAGAAAAATGCTCGCGCAGGCCACGGAAAGCTTAAAGAATAATCGATTTGAAGACGCAGAGAAATATTGTCGACAGGTAATAAATCAGAACCCCAATAATGTTGATGCCTTGCGCTTACTTGGAAGAATGGCAAAGAGACTTAATCGAGTTGGGGATGCAGAACGTTACTACCGAAAAGTTGTGGAAATCGCTCCTGATTTTACTGCTGTTGTCGCCGACCTCGCTAAATTATTACATGACGATGACCGTCTGGAAGAAGCGATAAAATATTTCAGGCTAGCGATTGAAATGGAGCCGGGTAATGCCAGGTATTACGATTTATTGGCTGACGTACTCGCGCCTGCTGCTTTAACTTATGAGGCCATTGAAGCACATCAGAAAGCCATTGAACTGAAACCTGATTTTGCTGCGGCCTGGCTTGGTCTTGGGCACACACTGAAAACAGTTGGACGACTTGAAGAAGCAATCGAAGCCTATTGTCAATGTTCCAAACTGGAACCCAATATGGGTATGGTTCAATGGAGCATGGCTAATCTGAAGACCTATGATTTTTCCGAAGAAGAAATTGTGGAAATGGAAGCAAAGATTGCTGATGAAGATATAAAGGGTGAATCAGAAGTTAATTTTCTTTTCGCACTGGCTAAAGCCTACGAAGATCGCAAAGACTATGAAAAGGCATGGCAATTTTATGATGAGGGAAACACCTCACGTCGTATGCAGGAAGTTTACGATCCGGTGGAGACAGAACTTGCTAATGACGCATCTATTCGTGTATTCAACAAAGAATTTCTTGAAAAAAATACAGGTACTGGATATTCCGACCCCTCGGCAATCTTTGTCGTGGGCTTGCCCCGCTCAGGCTCAACATTACTTGAACAAATACTTGCCAGTCATTCTATGGTTGAAGGAACTAGTGAACTACCTTATGTTTCTCGAGTTACAAGGTCACTAAGCAAAAACCGCGCTGACGGCATAAATTATCCGGAGTCCGTGCGCGAACTTAAGGATAAACATTTTGAAACCCTGGGAAAAGATTATATCCATTTCAGTAAGATGCATCGCACCGAAGGAGCACCCTATTTCATAGACAAAAATCCGAATAATTTCCCCGCTATTGGTTTGCTACACATCATACTTCCCAACGCAAAAATAATTGATGCACGTCGTCACCCCATGGACTCGTGCTTTAGTGGGTATCGACAACTGTTTGCCAAAGGACAAGCTTTTACTTATGACTTAACCGACATAGGAGAATACTTTTTACAATACCAACGAATGATGGATCACTGGCATGAAGTATTACCGGGCCGAGTGCTAACTGTTCAATACGAAGAAGTCGTAACAGATTTTGAAACTCAGGTACGACGCATACTTGATTACTGCAATCTTCCATTTGAAGAATCCTGTCTTAATTTTTACGACACTGATAGACCCATCCGAACTCCCAGTTCGGAGCAAGTGCGCCAGCCCATCTATACAAAATCACTACAACGGTGGCGACTTTATGAACAACACCTGGATGAGTTAAAAGAAGTCCTCGAACCTATTTTGCCTCGCTACGAAAAATTTGAATTATCAGAATAAAATTGATTAATTCTCTCTAAAAAAATGCAATTACAGCAACATACAGGCTCCTACTACGCCGCAACCATCAAAGAGGCATGCGATTTCGCACCCTTAAAAGGTGCACAAAATGCTGACGTGTGCGTGATAGGTGCGGGCTTTACGGGTATTTCTACTGCTCTTCACCTCGCAGAACGTGGTTACAAAGTGCATGTTGTCGAAGCTAACAAGGTTGGCTGGGGGGCTTCGGGTCGTAATGGTGGACAAATAATCGGTGGTATTTCAGGTGAACATACAATCGCAAAACATAATGGTAGTGATGCAGCTCAAATGGTTTGGGATATGCGTTGGGCGGGCCATGACATTATTCGTGAACGTGTAGAGACTTATAAAATTCAATGTGACCTCAAATTCGGCTATCTTGATGTCGCGATAAAGGGCAGACATGTACGTGCCTTAGAAAATGACATAAAGGAACTAGAAAAATACAAATTTCCTTATGAATACCGAATGCTTTCGAGGACAGAAACACAAGAGACAATTGGAACAAGCACTTATATCGGCGCCCTGATGAATATGGGTAACGGGCATCTGCATCCTTTGAACCTTTGTATTGGTGAAGCCCGTGCAGCGGTAGCTCTGGGTGCAACTATTTACGAACAGTCACCGGTAGAGAGGATTGAAAGAGGTGCCAGGCCCCGCGTTATAACAAAGGATGGATCAGTAACTGCTAATTTCATAGTACTTGCAGGTAATGCCTATCATTACCTGGATCGTAAATTACGTGGAATCATGTTTCCGGTGAATAGTTTTATCATGGCTTCAGAGCCACTTTCACAAGAACAAGTCAATTCTATCAATCCTAAAGACCTCGCTGTATGTGATCCAAACTATATTCTGGAATATTTTCGTCTTAGTGCTGACAAACGATTATTGTTCGGTGGACGCTGTAATTATTTTGGCAGCGATCCTGAAATAATAAAACAACATCTAATGCCAAGGATGTTAAAAATATATCCTCAACTTTCAAATATAAAATTTGACTATGCCTGGGGTGGAACGATTGGTGTCCCGGTAAACCGGGTACCACAAATTGGTAAACTATCATCAAATATTTTTTATGCACAGGGTTACTCCGGTCATGGTGTCAACGTAACTCACGTCACCGGCCAGATACTCGCTGATGCTATCGCAGGAACATTTGAACGATTCGATCTTTTCGCAAAAATAAAGCCCGTTGTTATTCCCGGTGCACATACCTTTGGCAAGCATATGGTTGCCCTTGGTATGCTTTATTATAAAATCAAAGACCGAATATAGTTCCGAACAATAAAAAGAACATTGCATTCATCAGTCGTAGGGCCAGACTTCAAGACCATGAATTGCGTTACGTATATCGTAGGTTAAAGTTATTGCGCTTAATGTCTTTAAGTTATCAATATCATGCAGAGTGACTGTGGATGGTGAAGAACCTGTCGCTATTATTCCCTTATCCAATACACAAAGTCCTCGCCCAAAACCCTGGCGAGCAACCTGCGTATCATCCATATTTGTATGGGTCAGTTTTTCTTCTGGGTAAGTTGGTATTTTGAAATCATAATGTTTATCTGTTTTTGCATAACGAACATTATTTGCCTGCGTGTCATTGAATAGCAAACCGTCACAATATGGACGAGCATTATGAGCACCTAATGGAAGATTAGCCCACTTTGTAATTGTGCTCCCATTGAAGATCAATACAGCGCCAGTTCTTAAGCCACTGACATACATACCGCTTTCGTCACAATAGACATTGTTCAGGTGCAATTCATTTCCCGGTACGGGTCCAGTACCAGAATTCGGATCAAATGGTTGCCCCCGAAATTCGTCTCCGTCTTGTGATATTTTCAAGCCCCAGGAAAATCGTTCATTGTCTAAATCAAAACCCAGCACAGAATCGAAACCGGTAGAACTAAGATAGAGTCGGCGTTCGATGCGACTAATTTCATGGCAATGTTTAAGGTATGGGCAGCGATATGATGTGATCAATTCAAAATCGGGGGTGTAGACAAACAACTCATCACTAGCAGCTATGTAAATTTTATCTCCATCAAATTCTATACCTCTTAAACCACGATCCCAACCTCGTCCCTGCCAGTCGATGTTAGTTGTATTCCAGTCTATGGCTTTTGCATTTTGTTGATTATCAATGTCGATTAATTAAATACCACCATGACTTTCACCCTGGTGACTACCGCGTACCACAGAACTTGCAATCAGTATTGTCATGACTTGATTACTTATATAATTTGATAAACCTTAATGGCGCTCTTGGATCGAAATTTCTCATCCGTGCGTGCCCGGAGACAAACAGATGAAAACAACAATATACTAACATATGCTCCGGTTTGGATTAATCTTGTAAATAATCGATACTTCGAATAACAATCCCTGTTTTACTTTCATTCAGTATTATTAACTTGATCGCAGAGGTGAAAAAATGATTACCGGCAAATGTGAGTGTGAAAAGATTCAATATGAAGTGGATAGTGATATAAGTGATTATAGTCATTGTCATTGTTCCCAGTGCAGACGATTACATGGTGCTGCATTTGCTTCTTTCGGTGAAGTTCCTCGTAGTAAGTTTAGATACATCAGTGGAGAGCTCGATGTAAAAACCTATGCATCATCAGAAACAAGCGACAGGGTGTTTTGTGGAAACTGTGGATCAAATATTTTAGTATCGATTGAATCGGAACCTGATGAGATATACCTGGCGATGGGTACAGTTAACGGTGACCCCGCGTGCCCGCCAGGATACCATCAGTATGTCGGATCAAAAGCACCCTGGTATGAAATCTGCGATGACTTACCTCAATATGATATATGGTCCGAAGATCAGTTCTCATCATAAATGAAATGCCTGCCTTGCTAAAATCATCTGCTAAATCAAAAATACTGCAAAAATATTATTAATTTGTAATGTCGAACACTCGTAAAATCGCTATTAAGGAATTTCTTGTCAATTCGCCAGAAGAAAACCCGAAGGGCATTTTGTTGTTGGCGCATGGAGCCGCTAAAGGAATGGCAACGCCATTTATGGAAACAATCGCGAAAGGAATTATCGAGTCCGGCGTACGAGTAGTCAGGTTTCATTTTCCCTACATGGAAGATATGTTGCGATCAGGAAAACAAAAACCTCATGACGAACGTGAGGTTTTACGTCAGAACTTTAGCGACGTAATCACGCATTGTATTGAACGCGAACAGGTTCCTGCCAAAAACATAATTATTGGTGGAAAGGCCATGGGAGCCAGAATGGCATCAATGGTCGCCGATGAACACAATGTAGCTGGCCTTATTTGTTTAGGCTATCCCTTTCATCCACCAAGGAAACCGAAACAATTTCGTATTCGACACTTAAAGTCAATCCAGACACCGACATTGGTTATACAGGGAGAACGTGACCCGAAAGGAAGACTGGAAGAGATTAAGCACCTACAACTTTCCAGTTCAGTCGAATTTCATTGGCTTGATGATGGCGATAATGATTTCAAACCGCGTAAAAACTCCAGCAGGACTCAGGAGGAAAACATGAATGAGGCTATCCAGGCCAGCAATAAATTTATCGCACGTGTATTAAAACTCAGGGACGAGTGAAAACGTGACATCCGTACCTTTGTATGTACGTGAATCGCTGCCAATAGAACTTCCAAGGACTGGTATTTCAAATCGATGATATTGGAAGTGTTAAGGGGATTGAGACAGGGGAAAACATATCTTTGAATGAGCTACTCAAACCAAAAATTTCATTGATTCACACGTTCGGGTAGCAATTTAGGCTTTTTGTTGTAAGTAAACTACAGTACCGTTCAATAAACTTGTCAATCCGCTGTTAAACTGTTAAATCCTTTAATTTCAAGGGCTCAAAGGATTTACTCCTTGCGGGTCCGTCCGGAGTAATTCGGCAATACTCTGTATTAACATCATAATTCGTAATAATATTACAACTTATCCAAGATAATCATAAATCCGTTTTGGGGGGATTATATGAACGATATAGTAAATACGTCTGATCTGTTTCCGGGGAAGCGAAAAACAATTGCCATAGCGGTATCAACAGTACTCGCTAGTTCGACTACGGCACAGGCACAAACGACCCTTGAAGAGGTTATCGTTACAGCCACAAAACGTTCAGAATCAATACAGGATATTCCGATGTCCGTTACCGCCTTTACTGACGAAGCAATCGTTCATGAAGGCTTCAAGAAACTGGATGATTATGCCGGCAAGATACCCGGTTTGACTGTCAATCGGCGCGAGCCTGGTGGCAGCAACGTGATCATGCGTGGTTGTGCGGTTGCCTCTGTTAACTTTGGCGGCACGGCGACTACGTCAGTCTACCTTGACGAACAACCTATTACTTCCGCTGGTTTCAACCCCGATCCCCGACTGGTTGATATTAGTCGAGTTGAAGCATTGAGTGGCCCTCAGGGTACCCTGTTTGGCGATGCTGCCCAGTGCGGTACTCTTCGTATCATTACCAATAAACCTGATGCCAATGAATTCGATGGCTGGATGGATGTTACCGGCTCGAAAGTAGATGATGGTGATCTTGGCTATGACATCAATGCAATGGTCAATGTCCCTATCGTTGAGGATAAACTTGCTCTTCGCCTGGTTGGTTTCCACGCAGAGCAGGCAGGCTTTATAGATAACATAGCGGCTGCCGGCCTGCCCGGCGCATTTGGTCCGACCTCTGGCGCACCTTATACCAGTGTCGCCGAAGATGATGTCAATTCATCGGATGTTACCGGCGGTCGTATTGGGCTACGTTGGACACCGAACGATGACGTAACCATTGATGCTCAAGCCATCTATCAGAAAACAGATGTGGATGGTTTCGGCGATGTCGACTTAAATGAAGATGCCCATGCCGGTTTTGGCATCGGCGAGCTTGAACAAGTACGCTATGGTGAAGAAAAATTTAAGGATGAATGGTATCAACTTTCGTTAACCGCCGAGGCAAGACTGGGCTTTGCTGATGTAATGGCAACGGGTTCCTTTTTGCAACGTAAAACCCGTTATGATGCTGATTCAACTGCTTACGCATTCAGGTATAGTCAGGATAACGGAACCGCATATAGTTTTTATGATTTTGGCGAACGAACGCATTTTTCCGATGACGACTCAAATTCACGTACCTGGAACTTTGAAGCCCGTGCATCCACGCCTGCCGACTCCGATAGCCGTTGGGCAGGCATAGTTGGATTCTTTTATAGTAAATCGAAAGATCACACCGTATTCACAGCCAATGGCCGTGGCCTCGGAGATGGTTGTACAGGCGGGGCGAATTACTTCGCCGATATTTATAACTGTACCGCCTACTCTTCTGTCGCATCGAGCCGTCTGCATTACTATTATTATGGCACTGTCGGTCCGGAAGCCTCTGATAACTGGTGGACCGGCGACTATTTCACAACCAGCAAGGATATAGCCGTATTTGGTGAAATCAGTTTCGATGTAACTGAGAACTTTACTGTCACTGCTGGCGGCCGGTGGTTCGAGGTGAAGGAAGACATTTTTAATGCCAACGGTCCTACTGTTAATCTTGCCAGTGCCCGACCTATTCCTACATTAATCTGCGACACAGGCGATGTACTAAAGGACGACTGGCAAACAAATGGCAATCCGGCTCCAACCTTTGTACACACCTGTTTTAATGAAACGAGCGCAAAAAGTAAGGAGTCTGACTGGGTTCCGAAAATTAATGGCACCTATAAATTTGATGATGACAAGCTGGTTTATTTCACTTATTCGGAAGGTTTTCGCCGAGGCGGTGTCAATTCAGCCAAACAGGGCTCTTTCGCAAGCGGTGGTGCTTTGCACGAGTATAGTTCTGATTCCATCACAAATTATGAAATGGGTTTCAAGAGCACCTGGTTAGATGGAAGCTTTCGACTCAATGCTACTTTCTACCATATGATCTGGGATAATATCCAGATTCAGGTTAATGATCCAAATGCCACTTTCTTCGCACTCGGTATTCTTAACCTGGCTGAAGTGGAAATCGACGGTGTTGAAGCAAACTTCGAATGGCTGCCAACAGATGGTTGGAGTATCAGCGGCAACCTCGGCTACAACGATGCATCTCTGTCACAAGAGATTGTCGATCCTGTTCTGAATTTGGCTCTGCCAAAAGGTGAGCGTCTGCCTTTGATGTCCAAATGGAAGACCAGTTTTTCTGCCGAGTATACTTTTAATCGACAGATTTTCGGCGCGGAACCTTATGCGATGACTACCTGGGAATATCGTGGCGATTCACTCAATACCCTCGCGGGACTGGGCGGTACCGCAAGTCTCAACACCACGAAAACTCATCCTTCTTACCATACACTGGATTTTCGATTTGGCCTGAATCATGAGGACTGGACAGCGACATTCTTTGTTGACAATGTACTTAACGATCATAGCTCCACCTTATTTAATACTCGCTGGATCCAGGAACGGTCGACTATTAACCAACCTCGTACATTCGGTATTAATTTCAGGAAGAATTTCGGTAAATAATAATAAAAACTAGATGTAGTAGTACCTCCTCCTAAGGGTAATCAGTGAGGTTCTGATAAAGTCAGAACCTCACTGAGATTTATTTGTAAGCAATCTTGTAATTCATTCATATTCTTTTCTTGCGAGTCCTGTAGCACATGCTTCCGCTCGTACCCGCATGGAAGAAATATACTATTGTGTTAATTGATAATGCACGAGCGTTTATATCCTTATAAAATGGATATTAGTATTAGCAATTTTTTCATACAGCCAAAATACCCACTTAGGCTCTAACTATTCTGAACATGCAAAACTTGAAGACTGAAGAACACTGTCAATCGTATTATGCAGCGAGCATTAATACCTCCACAAGCTACCCTCCTTTATTGGATTCAGTTTCGGTTGATGTCTGTGTTGTTGGTGCCGGCTTTACCGGGATATCGACTGCCCTGACACTGGCTGAACGAGGCTACAGTGTCGCTGTGCTTGAGGCCAATCGTGTTGCATGGGGCGCATCGGGTCGTAACGGAGGACAGTTGATCGGTGGCTTTAGTGGGGCCTCGAAACTTGTAAAGTACTATGGCGAAGAAATTGCTGAAAAGGTGTGGGCCATGCAATGGCGCGGCAATGACATCATTCGAGATCGTGTGAAAAAGTACAACATTGATTGCGATCTGAAGGCGGGGTATATGGATGTCGCCAGAAACTCAAAGCAAATGCTGGAACTTGAAGAAGATTGCCAAACCCTGCAAAAACGTGGTTTTGCACATGACTTACGTTTACTTGATGAAACTGAGATTGTAAAAACAATCGGCACAACAAGTTATGTCGGCGGCCTGGTTAACTATGGTAATGGTCACCTACATCCAATAAACCTGTGTCGGGGTGAAGCACATGCTGCAACAGAACTGGGCGTGCATATCTTTGAACAATCACCTGTACTGGAAATAAAACATGGCGATCGAAACAGAGTCATATGTGCCAAAGGCGAAGTTGAAGCGGGCTCTGTGGTACTTGCCGGGAATGCTTATCATGGTTTGGAAAAAAAGCATCTCTCAGGATTACTGTTCCCAGCACATAGCTATATTATCGCAACCGAACCACTGAACCAGGCCCTGGTTGAAGAGATTAACCCGGAAGATCTCGCGATCTGCGATATTAATAATGTCCCTGATTATTTCCGTTTATCAGCGGACAAACGCATGTTGTTTGGTGGTATCTCCAATTATTCTGGCCGAGATCTGCGCGATATAAAAAAATGCCTGTTACCGCGGATGCTGCGTATTTATCCGCAGCTCGAGGGTAAGCAAATTGATTATCAATGGGGTGGCAAGATAGGAATCATCGTTAAACGAGTTGTGCAAATGGGCCGCACCGACAAGAATATTTATTATGCGCAGGGCTATTCAGGGCATGGTGTCAGTGCGACTCATCTTGCCGGTGAGATAATGGCTGATTCAGTTGATGGTAATTTCGACAGGCTGGAATTATTCGAAAAATACCCACATACACCTATCCCACTAGGCACCTGGTTGGGTAACCAGTTTGTCGCCATCGGCATGCTTTATTACAAACTACTCGACATATTATGAGGCGTTTAATTTCGGCTGATTCTAGCTAATCCTGGTACTGACTCATTTATTATCAATTGGCGCAGTAATTCGCTTTGCTGTACTTTGTACAGCTCCAGGACAAGGAATACTGCGCAATAGAATGAATCTCTGTATTATTGATGCAGAGGAGATTCATTTTTTATGCCTGATGAAGATCATATAGAGCAACTTGTCAGTCGCTATCTGGGTTACTGGAACCAGGCTGATATCGACGGACTGATGTACATGTTCGATAGCGAAATGTCGTATCACGACATACCGTCCAGTGATGTTATTAAATATTCCGATCTTAGACAGTTTCTAAGTAATTCATTTACGATTGAAACAAACAA
>WLWI01001086.1_pt1 | contig 23819 bp, 20 predicted proteins | sample 6701501 | NCBI WGS metagenome assembly WLWI01 (sample SAMN12718690, study PRJNA515312) | sponge metagenome | isolation source: marine sponge | host: Mycale hentscheli | place: New Zealand: South Island, Marlborough, Capsize Point | collected 2014-11-01 | reverse complement strand
AGACTATTACGATTTATTTAGTCATGGACACTCACCTGCTACTGCCCATTTGGAATATGAAACTAACTTGATGTATTCTGATAAACCAGATTTGATTGCTGATAGAAACTGCAATCCTAAAGTGAGTTTAAAGTATTTATTTTATAAACTTTATAAATTATAGTGGACTAAGTAGCAATGACCAAATCTCCCAAGTTTCCACTCTTCAAGCTGGAAGCACTGTATGTCCAGTTGTGTCAAAGCATTGTGTGTTACAACCACTACTTAGCTAAAGAATATCACAAAGAAAACTTTTAAATAACTTGTATTGTTTTGTTGTTGTTTTTTCCTTCAATTCAAGCAGTTGCAGAGAGTTAGTTGTTACTATGGCACTGAAATCCCTTTACCCTGTATGCTAAATAAACAAACTGGACCTTACTTTCAGTAGCTTCAGTGTTAGAAGTCAAAATCATTCATATAAAAGAATTATAGTCTTTAGGCTCCCTCGCCATTTGCGCTTAAGCACATCACTAGTTTTAATTACATCTTATTGTACATAGTTGTGCCTTCAGGTATGACATGTCCATAATTACCTACACGTCAAATGACACTAAACATAGAATTTATACGATGAAGAGCCTCAGGCACATATGTAAAACAATAAACATGCACACCATTATATTTATTAATTTTTATTGACCTCCCTTATATCAGTTCGAGAATGAGTTGGGGGGGCAATAAAACAAGTTTAGTAGTTACATAACACAGGGGAGGTAACCAGGGAAGTTTTGAGTGAAGTGGGGGGAGGTAACCAGGGAAGTTTTGAGTGAAGTGGGGGGAGGTAACCTGGGACGTTTTGAGTGAAGTGGGGGGAGGTAACCTGGGAAGTTTTGAGTGAAGTGGGGGGAGGTAACCTGGGACGTTTTGAGTGAAGTGGGGGTGGTTACCTGGGAAGTTTTGAGTGAAGTGGGGCGAGGTAACCTGGGAAGTTTTGAGTGAATTGGGGGGAGGTAACCAGGGAAGTTTTGAGTGAAGTGGGGGGAGGTAACCTGGGAAGTTTTGAGTGAATTGGGGGGAGGTAACCTGGGAAGTTTTGGGTGAAATGCATTTTCCTACCACTTAATTTACCTCTGATTTTAGTTGTATGTACAGACTTAGTTCACAATTTTTTTCAGTTTGCACATATTAAATGCTATTTTTAGATTTGGGGAGAGTGGATCCAATTGTTGCAGTAGTTGATTTAAATGCAGACCTTATATTTAAATGCAATTGTACAACGAAACCAAAGTGGACCTTCAATCTAGATGTCTTGTTTCCAAGCAACGTTGGTTTTTATAATCTTGACTATAGCAAGTCTTACTATTTAACAATTACAAATTCAACTCATGAAAATGGGGGTGATTATATCTGTGAAGGCTTGGATGAAAATAGGATGAAATTCAAATCTTTAGGACAATTAAAATTTATAAGTGAGTTATGTTTATGCTACAAATTAATAATTTCACCACTTTATGGTCTTTTTCAAGCCTTTAATTAATGCAGATATGATATGAGGGGTTTTAGGTTAATGTTGCATTTAGTAAATGCTTGTAATGATTATTTATATTAGTCCAGCGGGTTGGAGTTGAGTAATTACTGGAATCGTGCACTTCGTGATAAAAACATGAAATTTGGTATACTCTTATATCATATCAATATAATTAGATATAGTACCAACACTCACACATTCTTAGGGGTTGTGGCATTAATTTTAACTGAAAAGCACAGGCATTTCGAGTTACATATTATGTATGTTTAACAGGATAGGTTTTTTTTACAGAGGTAAAAACCTTGTCTGCCAAAAAAAGGACAGATCCTGTGAGAAATCTGCTAGCCCATCTAATCCACACCAAATGAGGCATGACTAGAGTGACTGGAGAAAAGGTTAAAAGATGTGCAATAAACTACTTAACCAGACGCTTCTGATGAATGTATCCTCTGGAGATCTTGTTGCAAGTGTTGCAAGATATCACTCAAGGTGATTGGTTGCATTATACAGTGATGGAGATTAAGTGAAGACTTCTGAAGGAACTTCCTCAAAAGCAACTAAAGATGTTAATGCCCAAGCATCTGCAAAGCTTATCATGCATTTGTTCAACAGTTTTGCTTACCGCAAGTAACAAACTTTTATACCACGGCATAACATGTTTCGTGAGCCACTGTTGCCAGTGGATTTGGGTGTGTTGTTGTGTCTCCACTTCAGCCGAATAAAAGTGTATTCACTTATTGCACCAAACTAGTTCAACTACAGCAAAGGACTCATTTATTAGTGCTGATATTTAATATTCAACAAACAACTCTGTGCAAACTACTGAAAGTGTACTCATAGTGCCGCGTGAAGAATCTCACTACACAGAAGAAGCCAACAACTTTGCTCGAAAAAGTCTTCCAAAGCTCCACTGTCATTCACACAAGTCCCTCCAGTGACTCAAGGCAAGCTTTCCTGTGTGATCCCCAGCCACTCCAGTGGTTCCAACTACAATTTTTTTTGTGCAGCTGGCTGCAACATGTTTTTGAAGATTTAAAAGTGAAAAGTGACAAATATTTTTTCAAGATTATTGTGGCCTGTTAATTCGGCATGATTCATGATTATGGCTGATTCTCTCATTAGAATCAGCTTTTTTTTTTAACTTTAAGATATGGCAAAAAAAAATATGAAGTCATCACTTAATTGGAAAATGAAGTGAACACGGAATGCACTAATGGTACATCCGAAGTTATATTAGATAGAGCAACTATAGTGAATTTATTGAAGCCAGGATCTTCAATGACTTTTAGTGATGATGGCAGAGATAGCTATCTTTCTTCCATATGTGATTTTGCAGATAGACAAGGTCAAAAGCGTGTAGGTATAATGGGATGACTATTATGGCAGTTCACTAAAGCAGCAAACTCGTGAAAATTTTTATTAGTATTGACTTCATTTAGCTTCAATTTTATGCTTTTACCACAAAGTGCACACTATATTATGTGAGAAGCTTAAAAGTGGGGGAGAGGGATATATTCAGACGCAATGTGTGCAAATACTATAGAATGTTTATAAAGTTCTGGTCAGGAATTCAATGATGCACTTTTATATTGTCAGTTGTAATAGCTCTTAAATTCGACATTATACCTTCTACAATAGCATGTTTCAAAACATGTTTTTTAATAGCAGCATTAGTGAATTATGTGAATATGTATATTGACATTGTGCTTTATTGATTTAGATATCTCCATTGTTTTTGTGCCACCATCATTGACTGTAAGATTTGGTATGTTGGTAAAATTTATTTGCTACTCTGACGAAAAATTAAAGTGGATATATAATAATAGTGTTTTACTCAATACTAATAGTTCTGGCTGGGTACCTGACAAATACTTGAATTGGTTGGTCCTTGAGAATGTTCTTCCTTCACAATCTGGAGAATATCAATGTTTTTATGATGAATTCCATTATAGACACATGGGAAAAGGATATTTAATTGTAGAAGGTAAATTAACTTAAGGTAATTAATAATTATAAGATTTAATGTACCATCTAAATACAACTATAAAGTTATAAATTTTGCAATATCAGTAATCATGTCCCATCAATATTATGTATATACTCATTGTTTGTAGATTATATACCTCTTAAAATAGCACCAATTTTTAAAACAGTTTATGTCGGAAGTTCGGTTAAATTTGAATGTTACTCCTACTTAAAGGTAAATTGGTATCATAATGGAAAACTAGTATCAGAAAACTGCAGTGTTGGCTACTCTAACCAAACTCACATGAACTGGTTGTCAATTCTAGATGTTGATCATGAAGATACTGGACACTATGTCTGCTCTTCATCCAAGTATCCTAGACGTTATGGAAGAGCTAGACTAAATGTACTAGATTTACCAAATCAAAGTAGTGCATCATACCAAACCAATTTATTTCTGCACATCCAACCAATAATGGTAGAATATTTTGACTAATTTTAATTTGATTTCTAGCAATCATTATCTACTTTGTTTAAACTTAACTAAAACTAATGCATGTACAAAGACACGTTTTCAGTTATTTTTTAAAAGATAGCTCTTCTGAAATATATGAACCAATCTAGCAAAGCATTACAAACTTAACTAATTTAGTTTGAATAATCTACAATAACAATACAATTTTTAATAATTTTTACAGTGATAATTTTCTTTATTTATAATTGTGACATGTTGTAGTGCATAAAATACAAATAAGAGAAGTGTGGATCATCCAAAATATCTACTACCCTTGGAAAAAAAGAGAAACATTCAAATTATTAAAACAATTTAATTTACATGTACATAATTATATTATAATGAAGCCTCTCTACAAAGCCCAAGCTTGAGGGCAAGTCATTTGTCCCTTACAGATTCTTTCTGATGCTATTTTCAATTGATGTAGATAATTATAATATTCTTTTTCACGCTGGCTATTGTTGAGTCAGGTTGTTTTTCTGAGTCTCGTTGTAGAGAGTTTACAATGCATAATTGTTAATCTAAATAATTAACCATAGTTTTCTTACATATGTTGTTTTTGTTAAATTGCATCCAATTATGTTATTTCAAAAATAATGCGTGTTTATTTCAGATGATGGCTGTACCAAAATTTGTAGCATATATTCAATAGTATTTATTGTAACTTTTTTCATACACAAATATGTAATAAAGAGTTTTTAATCAAACACAATAATGTAATATAAATAATACAAGACAGGATACACAAATTTTTTCTCTTTTTAACAGGCAGTATTGTTAATTAGAACTTAACCAACCTTTCGACTTTGCCAGAAGTCCTCTTCAGGGGTCAACTGAGGTGAACTCTACCTCTTCCCATTTAATAGGGTCATGTTGCTGCCAAGCATGTTCAGCAATGGCTGAAATCTTCTCACCACCTCTCTTACAAGCATCCTGATGTTTTTTCACTTTGCTCAAGCCTTCTAGTTGTTTCACCTATGTATACTTTACCAAAACTGAAGGGTACACTATACACTATGGATGACTCTGTTGTAATAGGTATAGTATCTTTGACTTTAGTAAGATGTGATCTTAGTGTCTTACCTGACTTAAATATTGTTCATCATTAGATCTATTTATTTAACATTAGGTCTAATGATGAATGATTTTGTCAATTGTGTTTAGATTCTCACATAGAATGCATTTTTTTTCATTAAAACTTTAACTGATTGTTTCATAATTCAAAATATGACAATTTATATCTAGCTATTCAAAATATAAAAGTAACAATTTACAGAATAAAAAAACATGAAAAGAGAAAACTAAAGCTGCAGAATTTGGAACACAATAAAACAAAATACTTTTTTTTGCATGTACTGTATATAGTTGCTAATATTTTAGCTGGGGACAGGATAGCACCTTGGAACAAACACAGCCAACTTTACAAGTAAATCACCAACCCCAGTACAAAAGATATCTAGTATAGTATAAAACACTTATTACACTCATCAGAGGTGATTAACAAAAAGCTTCACTCTCTGGCTTTTTGTTCACTCACCTCTAGATCTTGAAAAAGTAATATCCCTCTCATGCGCTATAGACTTTACTGATAATGTTCTCATGAATAAATAAAGCATTGTGATCTCTAAATTATTGTGTAATAAAACAATGATGACGTAGCCATTATAATATTCGAGGTAGATGATTGTTTTGCAGTACTTCTTCTGTTATAAGCTAATGGTCCAATGGTGTTTTTATGTGGGTAAATTTGGGATTGAAATTGTGCGACTTCCCGCACATATATGGAACAATATGGCACCCATGTATAGTTGTCTTCACACATACCTACAATAGAACAATGTGGTAGCAAGAACCATTATCATGAAAATTATATATTAACCTTCAGAAAGGAGTGTTGCTTCTCCTACTCTTATCTCATAGTCATGCTCTGTCAAACATGTGTAATTTCCCAAATGTTTCAATTCAACTTGTTTAATGGCTAACCAATGAAATTGTATTTTAGGAGTGAAACCAGTGAGGACATCGTCAGGTATATCCACACCATTCAGCTTCCACATCACATTTATTTTACTGATACACGTGAAGTGCGCTGAATGCCCTAGTTTTTTTATCAATCTTTCTGGCTTCACATTTCTCGTGTTGTTGTCATCTTTAATGTAAATAAACAAATTGCATTAAGAGCAACACATGCCAGAATATTTTATGTGTACATTTTATAAATAAAAAATTTACATTTTCTACACATTTATATAAGTTACATAATAGGTGGTGGTTGTTTGTTATCTAATTATATAATGAAACCGTTAATTATGTTTGCCCTGTATTATATTAAGTAATTATTTAATTATAGTCATGGGAAAGCATAATATGTACCAAACGTAATCTGCATGCTGCTATGAAGGAGTTTTAATTTTTGCATGAACTTAATGCAAACAATGAAAATCGAGTATCATAGGAGAGAACTCAAGTTGACGACATTTGAACAATTTTTTGAGAAGTTAGCTACTTATTATTCTGACAAACTTTTGCCACTTAGACTAAAACAATTTCATCAGTTCATTTATAAACTCTATGTTGTGTTCTGTAGTATTGACCACTCAAGCCATTTAATGACCATATCATATATTGTATAGGCATACTGTTGTTGTTGTTTTTAACTATCATGGAATAATAAAAATGTTTAATTGATATTATGGTCAATATAAAATACATTTTGTGATATGAATCTACACTATACATGAAGTATTGCTAGCATTAATAAAAAGCTAATTAAAAACTTACTGTAATGTATTATAATACCATTTGCATAAAAAACCCCACCACCACTTTTAGAATAACCTTCACATTCATACAGCCCTTTCATTGATCGGTTAAATTCATAAAAATGTAAAATCCTATTTTTGTTCTGAAGAGTTTTTCCGTTATGTCTCCACGTAACAGTCTTAGTGTCAGAATTACAATATAATTTACCGCTCCCCCCAGTCTGTAATACAAGTCTTCTTGGATTGATTTTATGATCGACTAAATCATTTAAGTACATACTTAATGTAAGGTTAAGATTTTAACTCAATACTAAATTAACATGTTATATTGAAAGACTAACTATATATACAGGACATGTCAATAGTTTTAGGTCACCATTACAACCAGACAAGAAAAAAATTTTTTTATTTTTTTTTTAGCTTTTTTTTTTTCACGCATGCGTGCAAATATCGCTAAATGAAATATGAAAAGAAAAAGGAAAAAGACAATAAATATACAAAAAGTTCAGGCTACACCGTCCAGGGAGGGGGGTATGGTGGGGAGACGGTGGAGCCACAGCGATGCATTGCCCTGCCATAAAGCAATTGCCACGCGGCCAAACAGGTGACTGGTAGTTGGGGTGGAGTCAGAAGTGCCGCAGCGATTCTCGATGGCCCTGCTGATGATGGTGATGGTGCGGATGGTGTCCTCAGCCAAAAATCAGTACTCGTACCAACGCTGCCGTAAGCCATTCAGATGTTAAAACTAGTTTTTATGTGGTATGACATACAAATTTGATTTCATTTGGTGGCCAAAAAGAACAAATTGAATAAAGGGCTTTAGTAGTCACCTTGAGTAAGTATAACTATTCTGTTTGGGCTATAGCGAAAAATCTTGAAAAAAATCATTAATTGTGGAAACCAAGAAATATTAAGAAAGAATAAAATAAATGGGATCTGTGAGTGATAGGCAGAGATCTGGTTGTCCACTGTCTACAACTTCTAAGGAAAATAGAATACTAACTTGGCAGTTAACAATAGGAGAGCAACGTCAAGATATTTGTAGAGAGATTTTGAAAATACTACAGGTTCATCTAACTTACCAAGGACAATAAGAAGAAGACTTCATAAATCTGATTTAAGCAGCTGTATTGCAGCAGAGAAGAATCTTCTCACTGCCACTCACAGAATGTAAACAAGATAGCAATAAAATTGCTGCAGGAAAATTCCAGTCTGGTTGTGGTATGTCAACCAAAGGTGTTGGCTCACTAGAAGTTATACATGGTCGTTGAACAGCAAATAGTATATATACGGCTTATTTGTTGTGATCTTACAAATGATGGGATTGAACTGTGTGGCAATAATTTGATATTACAGCAAGATTGGGCATCATGACATCCTGCCCACAGTATAAAACCATGGTTTTAGCAAAAACATTATTTTGAGCACTCGACCATGTTAAAACCCCAAATTAAACTCAATTGAGCACTTGTACGATGCAATAAACAGAGATTAGAGAATAAACCTTGTAAATCTTGAAGAATTGAAGGAATCTTTATTAAATTGCTTGTTTGGTCCTGCTATACAATTTTTGGGGGAGAATATGAGCTCTCAGATAAAATAAAAACATCAAATAATAATTATTTTGAGCATTCATTACTTATCCTTATATAGATGTAAACATTAACCTAGTAGAATAGGAGATAAAGGACAGACCACAGGGTAGCTGCACACCCATGTTATTATAAAATAATAGGGCCCTTCTAAATTAGCCCATAGTAAAGCTGTAATGTTATATGCACATTTAAATAGAGCAAAGTAGTTTAGAATAAGCATGGAAGGAAGAGTAAAAATAATTTTGTATAATGTTATCTACATGAGTTAGAGCTAGAAAAGAAGTAGTAATTGTATTAATTTTTTAGATTCATTACTCGTGACCAAGTACTTTATGAAAGGTTAACCAGTAGAGAAGTTGGATATCTAAGCCTATGAGATATGCTACGTGAACATTTAGTATGACCATAGATTCAATATCCTGTAAAGCAATTTATTAGTTATACTATCACTTGACTTAGTTTTAGTTACAAGAAACTTACCGTGCACTTTCAAGTAGAAAGTGGCAATAAAATATGCTTTATGTAGTCCATAACAGAAATATACACCACTCACATTATATAAATTTGAAATATTTATCTGAGGTGTAAAAGCGAATGGTTGTAAATATTTTCCTAGAAACCACTGGACATAACTACCTTTGCAATGCAAATTTACTACTCTCTGTGTGGACAATTTTATAGTTTTTGTTATCCGAGAATCATCCTGTTCTAATAAAATCAGTTATGTTTGAGACAATATTATATGTTTACTTATTATGCAAGTAAATGAAAATATGGAAATACAGAATGTAATCCTAATTAGAGCTTTTAACTAAGTGATCATAGATGGTTTGCATTGATTTCTTAAATTATGTATTTCTTTCTGACACACATCAACCTTCTGATCACAATTAACAAGAGCAAGCAGCTTGAATAATGTCTCATTTGAATAACTGTCTGATGAGTGCAAACAGCTAAACATTTCAACATCATCAGGCTGACATGATCACTGTATATCGGTATGAAATATTATTGATGAAAAACCAATAAACCAATTGTAACAATATAATAAACATTTAAAACATTATTAAACTATTAAGTATTCTGCATATTAGCAATTTGTATTATTTACAGTATTAAGGATAGTTGCATTTGTGCATAAATTAATAATCTAAAATTAAAATGGTACCAACACAAAATTTTAAACAAAAAATTTTTTTTTATTGTTTAAAAGCTAAAATGAAGGTGTATAAAGAAAATCAAAGTATATTGTAATGGATATTTGCTGTATTATATGTGGTGTGACAGCTGCAATGGTATGTCTCTTTCATACTTGTACGTTTGACAGTAAAGCAGCGGAGTTGAGCATTGAGACTGCCTGTAATAGACAAATTCAATATTGGAATTGCTATTAAATTTTGTTATGAACATTAGTGCATAGTTGATGGTGTAAGTGAAATTTCTCCTCTTGAAGAGGCATTGACATTGTTTGTTATTTGATCTAAACAGTTGCTTCTTACAGAATGTCAAGAAATGCAAGGCAGACAAATGTAAACAAATTAGATTTATGTAAGTCAAAATTTTAATCAATTTTTAATTCCTTCAAATTGAGTTTGTTTTAATGTTGCCTGCCATTATGTAATCAATGGATTCACTCCTCAGCCATGAGCATAATATTAATCACTACAGCAAAAAGGGTAGTTTGATAGATATTATCTAATTTATTACTGTTTTGATGTAATCACCACAAGAGAGTTTACCTCCATAGTTCCATAGTATACATGTGTAAGGTAAACAACATGTAGCTAAAAATTGTAAAACTATGCAACATAATACTTTGAACAAAAATGTTTCAATATAATTATATAATATGGAGAAGGAGCACATAATGAATAAAATCATCAATTAACACACAATGCTTAATTGACCCCTCTAGATTTTTTGCTGCGAAGGCCAAGCGAGTGAACATAATACTTGTATATGGGTAAGGGGAAATATAAATTCCATGGTATTGATTGACTAATGTATTCAAAGAAACATAGGCTGCTTATCACAATAGTGGTTCCAACTACAGAAATTAGATGGTATTCACAGATGTTAATTTAGTTGTCTTTAGCTTCATGGGTAAAGAAAAAAATAACTGTGAGCCCTAAAAAGTTGTCACAAAGCTAAAACAGACAACATTGATATCTTGTCATGAGAACTAATAAAACAATTCATACAGCAGAGCATATCTCCTTTGTATTTCAAGACATTATTTTCTCATAGTATAGCTAATCTTTTTTTTTTACCTACATGTATCACTTTAGTATAAATTATAATATCTTGATATAGGTGCAGACTGATAATTTACGAAAATCACAATGTAGATTATAATGATTGCTGCAACTTATGTAAAAATTACCTAGCACCAGCCAGTGTATATTATACAGAACTAGTTTATTTACACTATTCCTCACAATAAAAACGCTTTACTTCTGAAATGTGTAGATCAAACACTGCTTAAGCTACCAGTAAGCTAGTTATGGTGCACCTTATAGCAAACCATAAGTGTCATTTAAAAAGTAACTCATAATTATAGTATTAGAGTTACAAATAAGCTTATGTTAGCATTTAGGTGTAGGATCACTAAATATCAATAGTTCAACATAAATACAACAGGACTATTACAATTTTCTCACCTCCAACTAAAACTTTAGAGGTAATGTATTTAGAAGTGTCATTTACGAAAACATTGTAATTACAAACATAAATTCCACTGCTCTTGTAGTTCACATTGTAAAGTATCAAATAATCTCCTGATGATCTATAGTTTTCAATAACACCATCTTTTTTACTCCAAGTCACAGATGTGTCAGTATAACACTTTATTATAACTGTATCTCCCAAATATGCTAATTGCTGATGAGGTTTTAATGTGCCAAGAATTCGATTCGCTTCTGAGCAACATGCATATATACATACATACATATATTATAATGTATGTGTGTGTGTGCCCCACTTTGAGTAGTGCCTCCATGTGGTTGGGGACAGGCAACATCTAGCAATAGGCGGCAAAACTACTCACTACCGTTGATTACCGTGAGGTGTAGACCAGATATCAACAGTAGAAGACTTGTCTTGGAGCTTGCAACGCAAGATAAGTGACATCACATTTTTGCACGAGTTTTGGTAATGTTTCTAGTTAACAATGTCTAGTAGAAGAAGCTTAATAGTAAGAAGTTGGAATGTGATGGACCTTTGTGGTGATGTGCATGCGTGTAGGAAGAGACCAGTAGGTGGGAGGTGTGAAGGAGTAGATAGAAAATTGGACTTGTTAGTGAAGGAATTGCAGAGGTATAGAGTGGCTATAGCTGGAGTGCAAGAGAGTAGATGGTTTGGTGAGGATGTGTGGCCAGCGGCTGAGGGATTACTTTTCTTCACTCTGGCAGACCTGTACCAAGCAGTGATGATGATGTTGCTGCTAGGAATGAAGGTGAGGGGATTCTGATGGATGCTAGGGCGGAGGCAAGGAGGTGAGGTCTGGAGGAGTGTTGGTTCTAGAATAGAAATGGCCAAATTAAAGTGAGTTCGTAGAGGACAGAGGGAGGAAGGCTGTGCCAGGGAGAAGTCTGATGTTTTTGTGTCTGTGATATGTGCATATGCACCAACTGCTGACAGTGATGAACACTTGGTTTCAGAAGAAGAGGCATCACTACGGGACTTGGATGCATCCAGCAAATAAGCTCAGACATATGATTGACTTGGTAATGATGATATCTAGCCAGAGATTGTATTGCATGGATGTGGAGATGCCACTTGCTGGACTGATTACAAACTGGTCAGAGCTTAGCTGAGGATTGATCTATTTAAGATTTAGTGCCACCAGAAAAGACCATTGCCCTTTTCAATCCATCTGCTCTCACCTACTGCTGTGAGGTATGAATACAGGGTTCAGCTTGAGAAGGAACCGCAGGGCAAGCCTTATGACAGGATGATGACACCTGAGGATAACAGGGCTGCGGTCAAGTCGTGTATTGTGTCAGCAGCAGAGAAAGTGGTTGGCAGAAGGAAGAGGAAGCTGCCGGAGTGGTTTGAAGATGCTGCTGATGAGCTGTTGCCTTTACTTGAGCTTATGAATGAGGTCCACACTAGGATGCTTGAAGATTCTACCTGAGGATTCTACCAGAATCACAGTGCAGTTTTAGGAAAGGAAGAAGGTATTGTGACATGGTTTTTGTGGCAAGCAGTTGAAGTCAAGGGAGCATCATGAGTTCCTGTTCACTCACTTTGTGGACCTGAGGAAGGCAGAATAGCCAAATCTGCTAGAACTTTTGGCTGTCTGACGCGAGCAGTTTTCAGCAACTCACTACTCTCCATATCAGTCAAGAGAGCTGTATATCAGGCTGAAGTAATGTCAGTCCTGATGTATGGAGCAGAGACGTGGACCTTGAAAACTGATCATATACGGCACTTGACGGTATTCCACAACAGATGTGTTCAGACTATTCTTGGAGTCACTAGGTTCAAACAATGGCAGCAGGATAACTTCCCGAATGTTAGGTGAGAGGTTTGGCATGAGCTGATCTTTAGTGGATATGGTGATAGACAGGAGGTTGCAGTGGCTGGGTCATGTTGGAAGGATGGGAGATGACAGGTTGCCAAAGAGAGTGCTGTTTGGTGAATTGAGGAAGAAGAGGGCATGTCATGGACCCAAGAATAGATGGAGTGACCTGGTATTGAGTGACCTGAAGGAACTGAAGATGAAGGATGAGTGGTACCAGCTATGTCAGGCAGGACAGGAAGGAATGGAGTAAGAGATGACAGGAAGGTGTAGACGGTGTCACATCTAGCAGGAAGAGGAGATCCTGTGCAAATAAGCAACAACCGACTTTATTGTTTTTGTGTGCCCGCGGAGACCTTTCAGAAGGCAGGGTGATCTAACAAGACATAGACGTTTCTGTGAGAGCTAGACGTTGCCAGCCTAGTTACGCTCCACTATCACGGTTTATATTCTGTGGGCGGTTTCAAGGTTCAAGGTGTGTGTGTGTGCAGAAGAGAAGTTTAGTGAATGATAATGTGATGCAAATGTACAGGCAATACAATTACAGGACAACTGCATGTAACCTATGCTCTTCGTTTAAAAAATAATATCTAAATCATGTACATTAAATTGAATTTTTAGTATGAACCTAAATATAGTTGGGTCCTTCCCTGTCACTAGCACTGTATTCGCCACCAATGTGTGTATGTATAAAGATATACTTATTATTAAAAAAAAATCTTGTTGAATTAATAAATTCTGGTGTTCTTTTACAATTATTCTGGAAGCGTTATCCAAGAGTAAAAAATGGCCCTACTAATTTACTAAGTTGACCAGCAGTGAAGTAGTAGCAATTTCTATATAAGAATTACGAGCATTTTAGTATTAATTAGATAGGTTGAATAACTTTGATTTGACTGGCATGAATATTATTTAATATTTACCACTAAATGTTAGTACTAACAAAAATTTTTAGTACTAACATATTTATCCTCTCTAATACTCCTCTCTTCCTTCCAAACTATGAGTAGTCTGGCGTCGCCGACCCTTACCGACTTTACCTTATTAGATCACACATATTATCTCTGTAGAAAATTAGGAGATATAATAACATGAAATCTGCATAATGGGGATTTATATCTTGAATGGGGATTTATATCTTGAATGGGGATTTATATCTTGAATGGGGATTAATATATTCAATGGGGATTAATTTGTACACAGATTGGAGTGAGCAAAAGTTCCCGAAGGAAGGAAAGCAGTAAATGTCTCCCAATTGTACGTAGCAAACTAAGAAAGCTAAGACACCCTTTGATCATCTGATCTAATCAGCTGTTGTTATAGTACTATAAAACAATTTCTGAAGTAACTGGCTATGATAGTCAGTGTTGTAATTTGGACCGTAATTATATAACAACATGGTTTCTTATATTGTTTGAAACCGCGTTAATCTCAAAATTTACAAGTGGAAAGTAACACATTATAATTTCATGCTATAAAAATACCTTAAACATACCTACTACTTTTACTGTTTTCTTGGCATAAAAAACTTCACCCTCGATTGTCAGTCCCTCACATTCATATGTGCCATCATTTTCAATTTCAATATATGGTATAAATAACATAGAATTCCTAATTTTGACGTTTTCAGGAATGTGCCCATGTGAAAAGGTCCAATTTGCCTTGTTGGATTTACAAATCAATTTTACTGATATATCTACTAAAATACGATTTGGTATAGGATAAATTCCTTGGGGATCTATGAATAACAATTGCATATTATAAGGAAAATGACAAAGTATTATGACACTTCCATTATAGCCTTCAGTGCAACACATAATCACTGTAACTATAACAAGAATACTTTAATTATTATTTCAAAAGATATTCAAAAGATATTCATAAGATAATCATACAGAATGAGAACAGTAGGGTTATGCACTGATATATTGAATCTAATAGGGGATTTGCATGATGACATCACGTAACATCCTACCACGCCCACCGATGGTATCACTGCACACCGTGTCCCATTGAAAATGTATTAGTTTTGCTGTGTCCCATTGAAAATGTATTAGTTTTGCTGACCGCTTGGTCTATTTTTTGCTGTAGCACCAGCGCCAGGCTGCACAGAGCTTCCAAATTACAGGAATAGCTTTATTATGAAATTTACTAAGTGCTGATAGCAAAAGTTTAGGATTTTCAGCCCTGGCTATTGGAATTCCTAGGAGTGAAATTTGGTGATGGTTATCTAACCACCCTACTTCTTCTTGGAACTCACCTTGAAAACTGAGACTGGCTGGTTTTTCTCAGAATTCTATAGCTATCAATAAGTGTCATAAGGGAATTATGCACACAGTGCAAGAGATTATTTTGTACACTCTTTTAGCTAGGCAAGGACTAATTACATTCCTTTTGAACTGGTACTATGTGCTAGTGCCACCAGACCCTTTCCCAGTGTAGCTCTTAGGTAAAGGTTCTGCTTTACCATTATAATCATAATTAAAAAAACTAGACATTATTTTTAGTAGCTTTGAGTGGTAGAAGTTAAAATCAATCATTAAAAAAATAGTGTAATTTTAGGCTCGCTCGCCATTTGTGCTCTGGCTCATCACTAGTTAATTATAACTCTTGATAGGTTCTGTCTATTATTAGTACTATATTTTCATCCATGACTACTGGTGCACTTTGCATAATTAATGGTAATTATGAAAAAGAACATGAGAAACAACCAAATTCTTTAAAATTAACAAAGTATCATACTGAAAGAGAGGGACATACAGATAAATCTAATAAGAGAAAAGAAATAGTAAGATTTACAATATAGATTTAAAATATAAACTAGGACATTATTATTATCTTGTTATTCTTAAATTGTTTTTAGTTCTTCAAATTTGTTATTATTTGTATAATACTATTGAATTTTAACTTTAAAATAAATCAAAATATTATTTTAAATGGTTAAAAACTATACAAAACTAGAGTACTAAGAGTGCAAACCCTCAGTGTTAGTTAGCAATAAGTTGCAAAAGAAGTCACCATTGTTTAATAACCAAGTTTTTAAAATTTTCAGCTTTTAACAGTATAGTATCGTTCTACTTATGAATATAAATTCTAACTTGCTAGCTAGAGCATTTTAAATTGGCCTGCTTGCATCTCTGGGATTCTTCTGGCATTTCAAGGGATTTTTTATGGGCATAAACAGAACCAGCACTTTCATACACCTGGGACTGATCCACACTTTCTAAAGCTGTTTTACAAGCTTGATACTCAACCATAAGGCTTTTACGACTTTCTGGGACTTCATGGCATTCTCTGGCTTTAGTGTGTTAACCTTGTCTTGGTAGGAAACAAAAGTAGGCACAAGAACATTTGGACTTTCTGACATGTACGCTACACAAACACTTTGGGCACATGTTTTTTTAGATCAGGCATACTTACAGTTGATGAAAGAAGCGCACCTCCAGCAACAGAAACTTCCTAACACCAGACAAAAGAAGTTAAGCACCGGAATACAGAACGCAAGCAATAAAATCTGAATGAGAATTGCCGTATAGCGGACCTCATTGAAGTTTGCATTTTCTCTTGTTTTCTCAAAATAAAAAAGTGTTAAATTACAGGGATTTAAATCATCATCTAGTCAAGAGCTCCTCTCAAGGCAATAAAAGTCCACAATCTTCGAGATCCTCTGTTGACATAGTGAATGAGTGAATGAATCAATGAATGAATGAATGAATGGTTGAATCCATGAATGGATGAATGGATGAATGAATAAACGAGCAAATGGATGAATGATTGATTGATTAAAAAACAGAATACTATAACCCTCTCGCACATGCACGCTGAGGGTTAAATATATGATTTTAACTACTAATGACATATAAAATACATAATTTATTCGTATCAATTATTTTAGGGTTAAGATATTTTTATCCTTAAAATGGCTGGACTAATACGTTTCCAAGGCTAAAGCCGCACGCATGCGCACTAACCCGTACTATTTCACTTAGCTCCCATGCTATTTCACTTAGGTACATGCTGTTTCACTTTCCCTGTGCGATTTCAACTTTGCAGTTTTACAGTATACAGTTTTGAATGGGAAATTACACGTGGTACTATTAAATTATATATGCTATAACTATTATATAAAGTATGTAACATGTATTACAACTAAATAAAATTTAATCAATCAAACAATTTCAAAGTAATATTAAATTTACTTTGTAAAATACTTTTGTACTTGTAAACTTTTATTGTAATATTTGATCATGTATGGAAAGAAAAATACTTAATTTAAATAATTTTGTTTGCAGAGAATAAAAGAATTACAGTTTGGAAGAATAGATTTTCGTACAGAAAACACAGAATGCATTACTTGTTGCAAACCTTTTGGAATGCTTGATACAGAAAACCTCTGTCAATCCTGCCACAAGGTATGTTATTTTACTAAAACTAACTAATTAGTAAACATAATTCACCTTTAACTATAGGAATCATTATGTGCAATTAAAATTTAGCACAAATAATCTATAATAGTTTAAGCCATTATGTACTTAGCTATTTGTGACTTTGCATCAGCTTCTTCAATCGTAAATATGAAGCATAAAAATACTCTGTTACAAATAATATTATACAGTTAAAATTTGTTCAATCATCCCTGTACTGTGAAATTATTTTTTTCATTTACAGGACAAAGAATACAGACATTAATATATTAGCTACCAATTTAATTGATAAGCTAGCAAAGCGAAGTGATTCATCAGTGATGTACAAACTCAAGCCGATAAGCTATTTATATGTATGTAATGTATTTATTTTTATATCTCTTTAAATGTGGTAATATAGTGAAATTGCTGTTTACTTTTCAGCAATTATATAAAACATATCCTAGTGGCCTTAAGCAACACTACTTCTATCCAGCCATTTATTAAAGCATAATGGCTATTTTTTATTAACATGTTATCAAAAGTAAAATAAATTGCAAGTGGAGAAACTAAAAATAAGCTACTTGATTAAACACATCCTTGTTTTAAAACAAGGATGTGTTTAATCAAGTAGCTTATTTTTATGTATTTTATTTATTTATTTTTAATGACATTCTACAGTACATGTGTGGAAAATGTACTGGTCATACAGCATATGTTCCAAGGAATAAGAAAGTTGGTACTGTATGCAAATCTTGTTATGAAATGTATTGGGAAGAAAATAAAAGTAAGTTTTTTGTAGTGCAAAAAAACTTGACCCACTTGATCCTTTTATACTACAATATGTACAGAATTATCAGAAGTTGATTGTCTTCTTGGACATCAATCAAATGAGGATATGTGTGATATATGCGAACCGGCTAAAGTGAAACTGACAACTTGCAAATTCTGCTTTCAAGTAAAATAATAATATAAGCAATATTCTCATGTAAATTTTGTAAGAAACATTATATACACTCTATTTGAAAGGTTCTCTTATAGTACTAATTTTAAATCGGTTATACACGACGTGGAATTTGGTACAGGATTTACACAACCAGAGGCCAAAGGCCCGACAATTTTGTAAATCCAGTACCAACCAAACGGAGAGGTGTAACTGACTTATACTATAGGCTATACTAAGCACACAAAAAACTAATTTTAATTGGATGGTGTACTTATTCACCTGAGGTGGGTGTGTGTATTCACAGCAAATGAAGCATTCTGATTGGACAGTTTGAAGGTACCATGGTGCAAATCTAGCTATATACCAACAAAAAATTAGAAAAATAATGAGTCATGAAGCTTGCCATTGTATATTTTTGTGGATATCAATTGGAAGAGTGAGCAAACTTTAATTAATGAGAAATACCTTTGTTATAAAAAGGCTATTCGCATGTTTTTGATTTGTAATATACAAGTATGTAGATACATTTTCGTATATTAAGAAACTTTTCTATCACTCAAAATACAGCTTCACTATTTTTTGTCACTTACTCCTAAAAATACTATCGTAATCTCCAAAATATATAGCTGCCATATCAGCTGTCCAATATTTTTTATTGATTTTACTAACAATTCTGTGAAGATATTGAAATAATGTTACTTCTGAAATTACCATTGTTAAAACTAAGTTTCTGTGTCATCAACATTTTTGACAACCTCAATCTAAAGAATATTTAAAGCAATATTAATGAATGATAGAGTGACATAAGACAAATTCTTAATCTAGTTAATACCAAAATTAGATTAAGACTTGTCATGGAGTCTTATGTCACTCTATCATGCATTAATATTGCTTTAAATATTCTTTAGATTGAGGTTGTCAAAAATGTTAATGACAAGGTAACATAGTTATAGCAACGGTAATTTCAGAAGTAACATTATCTCAATATCTTCACAGAATATTTATTATTATATATTGTATGTACGAACTAGAATGATTACTAAAAATATTATGCAGCATTCACAATCATAATTAATAAAATTCCAGATATTCACTAAAAATACACTATCCATGAAACCTCAATTATTTAAGTAAATATTTATCACAGTCTTATAAATTTAAGTATAATCTAATGTTTTTTTGGCAGTATAAAATTTTGATATGTCGCTATTTAGACATATAATAGCACTGAAAACTGTGGTATTTATGATTAATAGCACTAGTGGAGTGAGAAAATTTTCACTAGGCGAAGCGGGTAAAAGTGCGGCAAGGTTGAGAAGAGATCGCCGTGACCAATCAGATCATTATTTCAGTTTTCCATTGCTATGGTATTTCAAAATAATACCACACTTTTTTGTATTGAAAAATGACTTGGCTATGGTATTCATTTTTTAATTTTTAAGTGAATGGAATAATCTGACACTAAGTTAATGCTACACTAAATTTTCATACCTGTTTTTATGAAAATTACATAATGTGGTTGAGTTGTGCTAAGTAATTTGCAATTATTGACTAAGGAATACATATATAATTCTGTGTATGTTATCTTTGTAATTATTTAGAACGTTTGTGATAAACACTATGGAGATCTTCCTGATGATAAAATGTTAGAAGATAAGACTTCAGATGATACAACTACAGAAGATAAAAAATGTTGCAGTCTTTGCCATGAACTATGGTGTAGACAACGTGATACAAAAGAAACAACGCTGTAATATTACACATACAATGTTATTAATGTGTTTTGATCAATATGAAATTGTTAGTGATTCTTGTTTTATCTATATGTAATGAGTGTATGTTTAGCATAAATAATTGAATTGACTAAATTATGCCATCAATGTATTTTGAAGAATTTGAAATGTTAAATTTCTAAATATTTTCGCTCCCCATAAACCATCATTTATTAAAGATGCCATATGAACCATATTTTACTAAATCTAAATATCCATTAATATAGATAAAGAGAATTGTTCATTATTAATATTTATTCATATATTATGCTGTTACACTTGGAAATAACTTTAAAACAATTGTTAGCTAACATCCTTTGTAAGTTATTGGAATTATTGTGACAGTTATCCCCTGCCAGATTATGCTAGCATTTTTTCAGGAATAATAGACATGAAATAGCATAGTGGAACAATTCTAGAATAGTTAGGGTATTTAGGAGAATAATAAAGGGAAAATGAGAATAATCAGTCAATATGATCATTAAATATAAATCAAAATCAATAGTGCTTCTTTTTCCCTCATTTTATTTTACAACAAAGGACATAAACATGTGTAGAAATGTGGTTATGAGGTGGATATCAAGAATGAGCAACTCAACAATCATACTGCATTAGAATTGACAAAAATGCATATTATATATTTACCAGCCGACCTACAAAATGTGAAGGGAAGAGAATGTGGATTCACTGCTAGGTTATATTAAAATTCTTTAATGCTGTAATCTACATTTCCATAGAGCACTGCACCAGCTCCCTACAAGATTGTCTAGGCTTCAGGAAGATAGGTCTAGAATTGTTTCCATCCACTTTTTCCAACACCATTAAAACGGAAGCTTGGACCTTTGATCATCATCTGGGTCCAGCAATGACTATCTTGGTAAGTAGCTCTTACTATACTGAATGAGGTGTAAGAGGTAATCAGTGAATAACTGCATCCTTGCTTTCCAGACTGCTAGTTCGCTCGTAGAAAATCACTACAAATCACTCAAGGTGTCCCATGCAGCTTTTTTGCCTCTGTCTCCAACAGACATTGTGTCACATCTCGTAACAGCATCAAACATTGGCAGTGCAACACATTTATCAGTACCAAGTGCCAGGGTTACTTCATGGACGAAAAAAATATCTAAAATTCTTGTAACTCCAAAGGTAGCCCCATAATTCATCAAGATTAAGATGTCTAACAGGTTCTATTGCCAAAACATTCACAGTCCATTCAGACACTTCAACATAGCCTTGCTCATTGAGACATGCCTCAATTTGACAGAGAACTGTGCTCAACTCCTAATAAGTTCGCACACCACTCACTAAAACTGAAACCTGATATATTTTGTGGCTGCTTCCCATATTCCTCCTAAATGAGGTGCACATTATGGAATGAAAAGCGAATAGATTTGCTGTGATGCGGAATACTGAGTAATTTGTTTTGAGTATATTCCCAGCTGAAGAAAAGACAATGGATATGCTTCTGAAAGAGAGTGGTTGGCCCCAATGAAATTAGTTCCATTAACAATAAGAGTGAATTTCTTAGCTACAAATAAGTGAAGTAGCTAATGACTATTGCAGCTAACTACATGAAGATGGTAGCTACATTATGAAATGAATGAGTATATCAGTTGTTGTTGTTGTTTTTCAACTATACTGAATTACTCAATATTGAGGATTCAATATAGCAAATTCATCTTTTGTTGCAGTGTGATAGTTGATGAGTTGCTCAAGAGAAGACATTAGCATGATCCTCCAGATGACTGACAGACTCTCAGCCATCATCTCATGTAGCATATCAAGATGGTGTTTATGTTTAAAGCACCAGATTGCCAAACAATGTGATGAATTTTGCTGGTAGTGAAAATCTACTGATCATAGGCCTAGCAAGCAACTTCTTATTTTGAATGAGCCCTTAGTTTCACTATAAGCACTCTGTGATTAGCCCCACAGCTTTTTCGTTTTCTTTTTTTTTTTGGCCTTGCTCAAGAATCTGGCATGAGAAGTCCACAAACTACTTCCTCTAGAGGATCCCACTATGCAGTGGGAGAATGCCATGGCTATCATGAGTTGCGCCAACTAAATGTGATGTTCTATTACATCATAGTTATTTATAGCATTAACAGTTAGTCATTGAATTTTAAAAAAATCAAGTGACTACATTTACAGAAACAAAACCATACAAAAAAGTTCAAATTGGAAGCCAGTTATAAGGAAAAAAAAATTTTTTTAAGGAAATGGGCACTTAATAAAAAGGGTGCTTAACAGCGAGTGGTAACCAAAAAAAACTGGGGCAGAGTGCCAATTAGCAATAGATGAAACACATGGAGTGCTGAATAAAAAGTCCTAAAAACCAGGAAGGAAACAGGCACTTAATAAAAAAACAGCGCTTAATACAGAAGGGGCGCTTAACAACCTGCATGTATGGCATTCTAGTTTGATACCATGCCTGAAGAATTCAAACTATATTGTACGCAGCTGATAGACTAATTGAAAGTATTACTAATGCATACACAATAGCTAATAAATTAAATTCCTTCATTCGAGTTGGTGCTACCATTCATGATAAAAACCATGGTGTCTGTCCTTCAGCACCTATGGCTCAAGCTAGTCATCTGCTCTTAGCTACAATAGTCCTCGTGTTCTTAATCACCTCTACTGAAGCCATATCTCTATACCTATGTTCAGTTCATAGTGACGCTTTACCAACCTGACTTAGCTAATGAATTATTCATGAATATACACCATCATCATCGTAACTGACACACAAGCGTATTATTAAATACATAGGTAACAATTATTAAGAAATAACAATTATTAGCTATGTGGCTGGCACGTACATGAAATTAGACAGACCATTTAAAAGAGCAATACTTGCTAAACCTAGCTTTGAAAGGGTGGCTGACAGTATAGAGTTTTTACATGCGCTTGAGGAGGGACATACCGGGTAACGGTAAGAATGGTATGATGTCCATACGTCCTCAGACCCTATCCTTCCCCACGCCCCCAAGAATGGAAGGTAAAGGGTCGGTTACGCCGGACAAGAGTGTGGTGAGGGGAGGGGCTTGCTTGCTAGACTACCCCTCCCTTCTAAACGTCGGTCATAATATTGTTATTTATCAAAACGTTTGGAGAAACCCACTATTAAGCACACAAATATTAGTCTCGCGTAGCCAGAACCTTACCTATCGCAACTGAGAAAGGGTCCGGTCAACTAAACGTAGTGCAAATTAAGTTTGCATCGTCAGCAAACAGCTTCGTGAAATAGAATGAATATCCTCCGAGGGATTTTGTTTTATTTTTTAAATGTTGTTTTACCTACCGTTTCGTGGGGATCAGTAGATAATAGATGGCTACACCAGAGACCTATTAAAGGCTCTCTGAATGTAGACGTCACAGATTTTGCGTGCGGTGAATTGTATAAATTATGTTAGTCTCGCAAGCCAGACCCTTTACCAGACGCTACGCGGGGGAAGGGTCTGGTACAATGCGCATACCTATCTCGTATTTGCCACATTCATTTCCGCTCGTGATGAATACGTTTATGCCAACCCGCAGGACTGCGCGCAGACTACGATCAGATTGATTCAAGCAGTGATCTATGGAAGCGTTGACTCCTTTGCAGAGCGGGATTGATTTAGCCATTAGTGAAGTTACATCTGACCTGGGCTTAACTCTGAAGCCGAAAACAGGAAATATGTTTGCAGAAGTTTGCTTCTGGGCTAGATGTATTTGTTTCCTTACCCACTGGTTATGGAAAATCCTTGTGCTATATTCTATTGCCAAGGTTATTTGATGCTCTTAGAGGTGTTTCTGGACAGTCAATTGTTCTAGTCGTGTCACCTCTGATA
>WLWI01001085.1_pt1 | contig 23821 bp, 15 predicted proteins | sample 6701501 | NCBI WGS metagenome assembly WLWI01 (sample SAMN12718690, study PRJNA515312) | sponge metagenome | isolation source: marine sponge | host: Mycale hentscheli | place: New Zealand: South Island, Marlborough, Capsize Point | collected 2014-11-01 | reverse complement strand
AAATTAACTACTTGAATCAATTAACATTCATACCAGTACTTATAGTTGTTATAAAAGATCCGACTTCACTGATGTTATCTTGATTGATAGAATTTATATTGTATAAAATATCCCCTATGACTTTTATTGAATTGTTCCTTAATATAGTAAATTGAAAATCTCCAATTTCGGTTAAATTGTTACAGCAGTAGGTACTAATATATATATTATATGAAACTCCAACTCATGATGTGAAATCAATATACAAGTTATCTGTTGATATTGTTTTCATATCATTCTCAAAGTTTGTGGAAATATTAACATAATAAGTAAAATTCATGTTTAATTGATTATTCCACCTAATGTGAATATTACTAATGTCATTCTCAGTAGTATTAATGACAATTCTGAAATTCACTGGAGTAGAGCAATCTGTCAAATAAGGAATAAACAACAAAAAATATTAAACTGAAGCATAATGATTTACATTATTGTTCAATGTTAGTAAGCTTAAGTTATACAATAAACATTTAATTCAATTTATCATAAGGTTATAAGTGTGGTAGGTTTCTCTGTTACCCCTTAGTTCATTACATACAATTGCTAAGTCATGCAGAATTTATACAGTAAAGAATTCAGTGTTAACATAAATAAATGCAAGCTTAATAAACAATTGCTTATATTTTGAAGTAAACAGCAGTTTTAGAGTGTATCATATAAAATAATGATTGTAAGCAATTATGTGTAATAAGATAGATACCAAAATATATATATATATCTATGATATCATTAAGTTTCGCTGTTTCTGGTAATGGACATTTTTTTAAACCAACAAAATAACCATTAATGCACCTCAATTAACTGTTATAGTATGCTGCACACCTCTATATGAGTTTAAAATATATTTTCAGGCATCTAATAAAAAAAACATACTTCATGTAACAAACACTATACAAAAAAAATCACAAATATTGATAATACATGGTGTTATTTGAGTTATGCAAAAAAATTGTTCATGGTTAGTTAATACTTCAGTTAGTCACGCCCATGAATTGAGCTGAATAAATACTAATGGTAGCAGTGGTCCATACCCACCTTTACTAACCTACAACTTTAATCCTTCTTGATTCTTGATTACACGTCACATTAGCTGATAGAACATTCCCAGATTAAGTAAACTGCAGTGTTGAACTGACAAAACTATTGATCAGACTCAATAAAGTAGTGTTTACTTCTTCACTGTGGCTTTGAACAAGAGTCATTGGTATGTTTAAATTTTCAGCAATTAAATACCATCTTGACATCAGTCCATTAGAACTTGTCCATTTCCAATTTATATTTCCAGTATAGGATTCATTACAAGTTAGAGTATGCACTTGCCCAGGACAGACATTAATAATATATTCCGTTGGAAGAAGTGTAGCACCTGAAAAGGTATAATTGAACTAGGTTTCACATTTTCAATTAGTTGAATCACTACAAATTTCATCTATTTCATTCCATTATAATAATTTAGTGGAAATGTGCTGGAAACAAGCAAACACTAATATGGTAATGTGATAAAATATAGAAAGAGGATGCAATTGCTTATGCATTTCCTCTATCCTTTATGACATAGATATAACTTAGTATTATAGCAATTAGGTTGACAAACAAAGGATTTAGAACACATTAATTGTAGAATAGTTAATAAAAGCTTTAGAAACTTGAAAACAATAGAATTTCTCTCTATAGTGAAAATGTTTACTTAATAAAGATAAACTATTACAAAAAGAAGATTTGTTTGCCATGGGCCAAAAAATGGAGGATAATATCATGTTCAATTTTGTTATCATTGACAATAACTGCATTTGCATCTAAATGCTACATCAGATTTAGGGCATATTAATGTTATGTGTGCATTTACAGTGCAAAATGAAGTATTTAAAATTTCTTTGAATAATGTAGCTACCTACCTCACATTTTGCGTGCTGATACACTATAGAACTTTAATCTAACAGCCTAAAAATTCCTAACCTTTACTACCACTTCCTTTTAGTAAATGAATTAGTATGGCTTGCTTAACTGTTTAAAACATGTGAGGGTTTGAGTGCTAACTCCTGAGCTTAAATCATTTTCTTTAATGAAGGTTGTAATTAATCAACCTTTAGGTGAAGGGATTCTCACCAGTCAAGAAGCTCAACTCTTCCTCCTTGGAAATCTAGATCCTCATCTGGCTTTGTTATCTTTTCCTAGCCATACAGTTTACAATGCTACATGACTGAAGCCTAAATAAAGTGTCCTGCTTAGTAGTTGGAAAAAACATAACATCTACCCCAAATTCCAAAACTGCGTTACTATAAATATGTTGGCTAACTACAACCCCTTTTCTTTGCTAATTTGAATATCAGGGTGTTAGAGTAAGCTTAAAGTCAAATGCTACAGTACCGATATCTATGAATTAAACACTTACTAAATTGAGCCCCCACTGGTGTTCTAAGCAATGCAATCCACACCAATAAGTAATTGCTCGAGACCGTCCACATCCTTGGCGCTGCTCTTAAGTAAGAGTAAAACTTTCCCTCGTTGTAGGCTATGATGCACTCGAACAGAAATTACTGCAGTGAGACATATCCAGCATAAAACCCCGCAAGCAAAATGTATTATTTAAACGAAGAGCTCGGCGGAAGCTGTAATTTTTTTCTTCAAATATGGAATGTGCATTCAGTTCATATAGTTTCCCGAGCCAGATCCTTTACCGATTGCTCGGTGAAGGCAGGGGTCAGGTCATCGTTTATTAAGTGTACAGTTTCAATTACCTAGGTAACAGTTGTATAAAGCATATTATATGGGGTGAAGTTTATTTACATCCCGTTATGTGCACTCTAGCTAGTAGACACCCAAAAATTTAGGTAGAATTGCTGGCTGTGGAATCTCTACTAGTGAAAATCCACTAGCTTGTAGATGTGGTTTCAAGCTCCCCACCTCTATCAGAGAAAGTTTGTAGACATGTGGTGATCTGCCTTAAAGGGAATGATGAAGGAAGGATACTGCTCTGAGCTAGCTACTACAAATCAATCAAACAATAAGACGTTTTTCCTTGGTTCTGCTGATTCAATAACTAGTTGACAAGAGCCAGAATAAAAAGTGGCTATGTGATGATGAACTGTTTAATGAATTGTAGGTAAATCAATATAATAAACTACGAATTGCATGGAATTAAATGCACTATTCTAGTCTTTTACAGAACAGAAAAGATTAAATAAATGTCGATGCTTTTTATTAGATATAATGTCATGAGGTATTTACTTAAGAACATTATAAAAAAATAGTATTAATAATGTCATGTATGTTGAAGTCCATAAGCTGAATTAGCTGTCATTTCTGTGGCTTCACTGTGATGGTCAACTTTCACTTCCTCATAGGTAGGTGTACTAGGATGCTGTGGAGTAGTCACACATTTGGTGAAATTGTTGCTTCTCTCTTTGGCTCTGTATAATAGTACATATAATATAGGAACGATTAAAATTAAAAAAAAAAGGTTTTGACAAAATTATTGAATTTGACGGCAATATAATAATTTTGTCAACATTATTCAGAAATAAAATCAAGGCAGGTATTTATTCAACATTCCTAATTAAAGTCAGGGAGGCTCAATAAGGGAAAAAGGGGAGGGGTAAGATGAATCTTAGGGACGGGTTGGGGTATTGATCTTCGTATTAGTATAGGTACTTTTTGGCTGTGCTAATTCAACTACTTAATAAAATTGTTTATGCTTGATCTAAACAATGTCAGCGAACACACTTGCTTAGCGGTCAATGCTTTTAGAAGTTTTGGATTGTATTCTCTCTATTAAACAAATCTGATGAACTACTCTACTTTTGAGTGATCCATGTGGTGTCTTGACTTACCTGAAGCCTCATATGATACTACATGTTACAACATATCATGAGAACATTTATATTAACTAACTTCGAAAGAACTAAATTACTAAAAAAGAAATAGGAGCTTTTCAAATGTAGCTTATTTAATACATACATAATGTAACATACGAACGAACATCATTGAATATCTTAGCAAGTTGACAAAACTGATGGTAGTATATCAATGTACACATATTCATGCAACCTTTGCCCTCCCAACAATGAACTGCTGGAGCTTGCCTGATAAGTCCATAAATTTTTAAAATTTTGTGCAATTTTTTTTATTAAAACTATTGCTAGAATTATTACTTACCTTGTATTTCTGTTTTTTATCACTACAAATGTCATAGTGAATAGTATTACAGAAAGTATAAATAAAACAAGTGAAAAGCAGAATACAACAGGGAGAATAATTAGATAATAGTCATTGATAGTAGTAGTACAAATATTCTTCGGAGTGGCTATGATAGAAGTTCCAGTAGTTGTGCTGTTGTCAAAGTGATAAATATCTAGTGAAAAAATAAAATAAATTACTAATTTACAATATTGATGACTTTACAGATATTCTACTATAGTATGTCCAAGTTGAGTTGGCACGACCCCAAGCGCGGTAAATGTGGAATGCATTTAATACTTATCCGGAAGCAATTTAGTCTAGTGAATCCAAGTCAATTAAGCCCGCAAACGTCAACGTTGGTTATTACTTCCCTCATCATTCGTCATGTCCAAGTTATACTTACAATATATAATTACCTGAACTACAATTCATTTCAGATGAAGTAACTTTCATGCATGAGGTACCATTCAATACATGTTCGGTACACATATATATATAATTAGTATCATTTAAATGCAGAGATAGGACAAATTTTTGATCCATTGAACAATTAAATATCGATATATTTCCTTCAATATAAAATTCTTCCCCACAGACGTCAGTTCTGAAGGTGATTGTATAATCTTCCATATAATAAATTGTCAGTAGAACACTAATAATTATATTATCAAAATTAATTGTTCCAAATTTTGATGACAAAGTGATGTTAGTGGGTGATAATGAAGAATTAGTAAATTGTAAGATAAGACTGGCTCTCGTTTCCAATGGTATTAAATTTGTTATGAAAAACATATTAAAATTTGGCTTCACTGACATACAAGAAAGTAAATAACATACAACAAATTGACAACAATATTAGAATTAATGGATAACATTAGCAAATGGCTTATTATATCTAAGTTCATTATGTTCATTACCTTAATTAATACTATCACAGCTAAGTTAACTCATTAATAAACATATAATAATCAGGATTGGTGGTCACTTGCCATTTTTTTAAGGTTTAAACTAAACCACTACCAATGCTTGCTTATTCATGTCCAGAAAAACTTGCATGAATTATTTTGATGATAGTATTGCTAGTTTAATAACAGTTTTTGTGTTTAAGTTTGTGAATTAATTGCTCTATTATAAAATTGAAGAGTAATTTAAACTTTAACAGGTAACGTATAATATTATTTTTGTACATTAACATTTGTAACATCTGTTCAAGATTAAATTTCTACACTAAACTATAATGAAATAAATAGACTGTATATCATAATTAATAACATCCACAATGACCATTTTGGTAATAATTACATTATTATACTAAACCTTGAAAGCACACAAGAACCACATAATACAACTTTTGCTTGTTTGACTAAGTTGTGCTTATAGGATTAAGAAGGAGATGCAGTATTACCTTTTGACAATATATTGACGAGATGATTTATATTACAGCTTATAACTGATGGGATTAAATGACTTTCTCTATACTGAAAACTTAATGTCGAAGAACCATTACCAAAATAGTGTGTTGTTATACTACCATCATTTCTAGTTAATTTATTATCCAACACAGTGTATATGACTTCAACTTTTGTAGAATTTACAAACCACAACCAAGATATGGAACCAGATGAAACATTGCACTGCAGAGTCACATGATCTCCTTCACACAAATATATATTGCCACTAGGCTCTAGCAAGGTTGTAGGAGTAGCCATAATACCTGCAAAACACAACATAGTATGTTTAAGTATCATTTGAATTACCAGTTATAAAAACATGAAAACAACTAGTTCCAGCAGTAGTAACACATCACAGTTCCTGATTGTAGCCTTCATCAGTTGCATTTGATTCACAAGCACATTACTGATAAAACAGTATTTGATGTAGTGAGGGAGAAATTTTATTATAGTTGTGTATGTAAGATATTATTTATTTTACGATAGTACTATTATCCACTACAATGTCTCATTAACTCGAGTGTATATATTATTTTATCGAATTACTACTCAAACCAGTGGCCATTTAGCTAGAAGCATACAATAGTTCTACGATTTCACAGGGGGTAGGAATAACTGCAGCAAAGCATGTGGGATTGTCACGAAAAATTTGGTCCCCCCTAAAATCCGGTCCGGCCGGACCAAACATTGCCGTCAAATACGGTCCGACTCCGTCACCAACGGTCCCCGCACGTGGTTAACATAACGGGCGGGGATTAATTCAATAGTGCACCTATTTTATATTTTTCAGTACAGGAATGCTTTTTATTATTGTCTCTTTTAGATTTAGCTAAGCCTTAATGATGTTAGCCTTTGCTTGATCCAGTACTATCTGGATACGAAATGGTTGGGTTCATTTACAATTGTGGGTTCACTTGGTCGTGGACTTTACAGACTTCAAAAAATCGATAGCAATGAAATTATTCCTGTGTAAATGCAGTTCATAGGAAGCCCTACAATGTATGAATTGCAGTGATATAATATTGGGCAATATTATTGACAGATGCAAAAAAATTACTGTTAAATTTTAGCATGAATAAATTCTGGAGACTCAAATAGGGATCAAACTCAGTCATCTCCATCTCTTCCAGACAAAGCTGCAACACTAAAAAGTTTCACTATATCAACTTGTAGTGATTCTGATAGTGATCTGGATTCTGATGACTCTATGCCATCATTATTAAATACAGGAAGATCATTGACCCCTAAAGTAAGCATGCCCGTTATAGTAGCTTTTCTGAAATAGAATTACATTACACTTAATCCCAACTGAAGTAGTAGTTAGCTAGTTGAAGAATTATAATTATTGATTGTGTAGGTTGATTTTCAAAATTGATATTCAACAACTGCTGCATTATCTGATGAGGCTAAAACATCTGCATCTAACTTTACCAATACGGTTAATCTAAAGCTTGATCTAAAATTGTCTTTAGTAATAATTATCAGATATTATATCTAATTATAAATTATTTGTATCACCTTTAAGTGTATGATTTGTTTAGGGTGTTACTTGATCAGCTCAATAATGATATCCTGCTGCTTATATGGAAAACTGGAGCTAGGTTTGAGCAGCATTGCTCAGCCAATGATGAAAAAGTTAATGTAAATAAATTTAGCTTACATGTTGATATAATTTATTAAATTTGTATCAGCACACAAGATGAATATGCCCTGAGCATGTCGCAAGTCAATGAGTGAACCATCTTTGGTAGAGGCATTTGATTTTGTAATTGTGAATGCTGTATTACATGAAAATTTTGATGCCTTCAAGAAAGCTGAAGTTCAACCTCGATTCAGTTATGTTTCTGCAATAGAACTGGTTTCTTTCTTTTGCAAATGCACCAATATTACATCTCCATGTATAACTCAATATGTAAGTGAGTTGATCCAACTTCATGCATCTATGATACTGAGATGATGAGAAGACTCGTTTACAAAAGTTTGATGTCTGGAAAATGTACACCTTTCCCACAGAAACTGAGGGCCAGCAAAGGTCCAGCTCAAGGCTAAAGATGATTTTGAGATTCATTGTTATTGCAGAATGCCAGAGCTGGAAAATATTGGAATGATTGATTGCACCAATTGCAGCCAATAGTTTCACTTGAAGTGATTCTGTGCAATACAATTTTTTTTACAAGTCAAAATGATAAAGTTAGTTTTTATAAAAACAGCAAAACCATGTCATTGATGGATTATTTAAAGCCTCAGCAGTACATATTTATCACAAATGAGAGAAACTGTTTATTAATTAAAATATTTACAATATAGAGTCAAAGTTAAGTTTCTGGAAGAAAGAGCTAACTAAAATATATTTTAGTTTTAGTTTTAATTTATACTTTGGAAATTTGTAACAACAACACATTGTATAAATTGTTTTAGTTTTAATTAACTAAAACAGCTTGAATAATAGTTATTTTGTACACAGAGTTTTACAGTCTATCAGAAACATTCACTCTACTGTAGAGAAACTGCAAATATGTATGAAAGAAAGAGCTACACAGTGACTCTTGAAGTCCAATGTTCAGAATATTGCTAACAACAATCATCAAGCATTTCTTAAAAGTATTTTAATCAGGCTTGTGATATTGTAAATAATTCATCTTGTGCAATCTTTAATATATATTATAATATATATATATATATATAATATTATATATATAAAGTTCTGAGAGCGGGAATCTTTAGATTGTGTGACATGAGGCAACATTTAAATTTTCCCTTGATTAAATATAATACTGTCTCCAGTCATTCATTTCTTTCACATATATCCTAGTCAAAGCTAAGGTTAGGCTACTGAATACTCTGCCTGAGAAGCTAATCTGGCTGAATTAAGGCCAATTTATTATTTTATATAGTTATTTTAGTTATTATTTATTTATTCATATGTTTTGTTTCATTCATTTACTTTGTTCCTGTTTATTAATTTGTTCACAATTCATTCATTTAATTTGTTTTGCTCCGTATACATTTTTTAATAGCTATTATTCATTTCTAGGGCAAAACCAACTTCCAATAATCCTAGTCAAGTCATCGCTCTTACTAAATTGTAACTTGAATGCAGTCAAGATAGGGGGGACTATCTAAGATGGAGGGGGACCGTCTGTGCTAACACACACGGTCCCACCAGGACCACTCACGCCTATACACGCACGGTCCGCCGGACCGTCGGTGTACACACAGATTGTCCGGCCAGACCACTTTTGGGGGGACCGAATTTTGCATGACAGGATAATGTATTGTATTTGCAGATGGTCAATTTGAACTTCAGGTTTCACCTTCCAATTCATGAGAAGAGAGAATAATAGTAATTTCAAGTCAGAATTGAGTGAAATTTGAATAAAAAATAAAAATAAAAAAAGAACTCAGTAATAAAGTGCACTTGCTTTAAAACAAATTTTACCTGCATTTTGTTGTTTATTTCTAACAAGAATTTAAAAAAAATTGTGCTAGGCTTTGTTAAAAGGACTCCCTTCTATGCCATAATTCTGGCTTCATCAGTTAAAAAAGAAATCATACAGTGAAATAATTGCTGTCCTATAAGACTACTATACTATGTGTTCACTCGTCCTAATACTCATGACCCCCCCCCCCTCCCCCCCACCCCTCCTTCTCAATCCTAGTTGGTGTCTCTTCTTAATGATATACAGGGGTGTTTATAAGACTACTACACTATGTGTTCACTCCTCCTATACTAGTCCAATTATAATAGATTTGGTAAGCTTAATCTATTCCTCAGAATCCCACCCAGGTCGTAGCTACTATGAAAATTAAAGTAAGTGTTGCTATACTTCCTAATTATTACCCTAGAGATAAACTAAGTTGTATTCAACGTGTCTTACCTTCAATGTGTGCAATAACTCCTACTAAAGAGAGAACAACTGATATCTTCATGATAACGTTTTCAGATCAATCCAACAGATATTGAAAGCTATCTACTGGTGGAGGTTACGGTATACCGAACTCCAGCGCAATTTAATAGAATATTACTATTTCGAACGTTCGGGTGGTGGGGCGATGACTACTTGTAGTTGTCAACGCCCACTTTCTAAGTATTATTGCTGGTATGAAATAACCACTTTTTTCATGCGTTTAAATAATAGTCAATTTTATACGTGTATTTTAGACACAGCACATAATTTTTTAGTTTTGAATGAAATTTAGGAAATTTGACATTATCGTATGCAGGGGCAAGGTTAAATTTGAGCTAACACATCCAGAAATATTACAACTTTTTTTAAGAAATTTATTAAAACAAACAATAGCCAATAAAAAGTGTAATAAATGATGGAGTGTACTAACCACAGAGAATAATTAAATTCAATTGATTAGATTACAATCATTGATTTCAATACTTGTACAGGAAATTCTGGTCATAAAAATAAACGGCTTCTCTTTGCTTAACTGTGGTTAAAAACATAATTAAGAGCCACCATAGTGTAAAATTTTATCTTGGGAGTGAATTTAGACAAATTGGGTACCATCGCAATTTTTTTTTTCATTTTTGGACTTTTTATATTACAATTTTATTCTGTAGGTTGAAGCGTTTTTAAGCTTTGCCCAAAATTTCAAGTCAATTGGCAGTTCATTCCGATGTATTTCGGGGCTCTCTAAGCTGTCTTGCTTCGTAGTGGTAGTGAATCCTCTCCTAAACTGTTGAAGGTAATAATTTTGCCCCAGGGCTGCTCTTCAAAGATGAAAATTGAGTATTATATGTGTTGAAGGAGGACGGCAAACTGGGTTTGAACGATTCCTGGTACTTGCTTGAAGCAATGATGAAACACATCAGTACAAATTTAAAATGAGGTGTTTATTAAACTCACTTTTTGAATTAGAGTCAAACAACAAGTTGGCTTTTTTGATACCTTAATAATGCATAACCTGGCGGAAGCATCACAACTAGCGTATTAAGTTACAGAGAAAGTACTATATGAATACTGTTTAAATAATCTGTAATAAAATATTATTGTTATACAGTAATCATAATATATATATAATGTATATGACTTAATAGTGTTACTTTAATCACATCTGTACAATTTTAGTAATGGCAATATTTCACTTGTTCAGCCTTGTAAATACAAAAACAAGAAGTACACAAATTTGATATTGTCTGGGGCGTAACTCCCAGGTAGGATAATTAAAACTGAAGGTCCAGGTTCTACTGAGGTTTTAACACTGACACAATGTGGTTTATAGGTAGATAACTAAATATGGATACATTCTCATTTGTTATTTTGTTAGTATAATATCTTGTGTACACTTTGAAAATGTTTAGAATGGCTTTCAGCATAAAATATTGTAGGACATTATTTGTTGTGGTAACATAAGATCAGTTTTGATAGCAGTGTTTACAAGAGCAGTGGTAAACAGCTACATTGTGAAACTCGGTACAAACTATATTTTTTCTATTTCTGTGTATCAGTTAAGTATGGCATGTTTTGAAGTAGATATAGTAAGGGATTATTGACAACAGAAGCACAAGTGTAGTGATAACATTCAGGTGACCTTGCTGTAGGGATGATGCTATACCAATATTGTTATAATTAAGCAGAGCAAGTGGCACAGCCTATAATATAAATAACAGGGTGAAGTCTATATTCCAAAATTTGGTTTGAAAATAATTTACAGTCTAGCTAATAGGTTCAAAATCGGTTCCTTCCCTCCTTCCCAACTTTCCAATAAAAATTACTCCCCACTGATTAGGGTGATTTTAGTGATATCCAAAATACTCTTTACTAAAAATTAACAATTTGATGATACTGCATGTTAAGTTTCAGTTAAATTAATTTAATTTTGTGATGCTAGTAATGAATTTATGAAGCTTTTTGTCAAAAATCATCAGGATGTAATTGTTAACTGTTAATACTTAAAAATTGTAATGTATTATGCAATGCATTACAAAAATTAACTTTGAAGTGTGAGCATCCTTAATTAAACTAAATGAATGCGTATTATGACCACCCTTTAATTAAAAAGAGCAATGATGAAGGGGGTTACTTACTAAATAAATTTCAGTACTTCATAGTTACATTCTTAAATAATCCACAATTTAAGTGCCACTGAAATACTTCTTACTGATAGATGTGTAAGATGACATAATACAGATGAGTAAAATGTAACATTTAATTCATGCCTGGAGTATCAATTTTACACTATAAGATATTTTTTGGGCCAGACACCACAGGAAGTACTGCATGAATAAAGAATTATGATGTTTGTGCATGACACTCACTTGCAAATGTTATTGAATAGTATTGTAAGTCTTGTTCACGAGTTCATTATGTCATTAATTGTACTTATGCGCTTGAAATCATCACTTCTTTTACAGAATTCTCTGCTAGCCAAGGTGTGACTGTGTGTATAACTTTTATCAAGTGCCACTCAACTCTCCTTTACACATTTTCCTCACAATAATGCCATTCCCTATTTAACCACCTCACCCTAGCTATCTGATTATTCGGACCTAAGCTAAGACCGAGTCCTCCACTCGGTACTCCAACGTCCAAGAAAGTTACTGCCACAAGGTCGCCATCCTGACAGCGAGCCTTGTATCGGGCAGACGACAAGGGCAGCCATTTTCAATCCCCTCTGAAATAAAAAGCTAAATCATTATGTTGTCCCTCAGGAACTTCAAAAAGTGCTTAAACTAAAATCATAATAATGAATAATACTAAATCAACAAATAAATGAAGAAAGAAACAAATAAACAAGTAAAGAAAAGAATAAATAACTGAATAAATGAATACAATATATTATAATGATAACAAAATCCAAATGTTCAAGACAGTAGAATAACGTGCATAATGAACAACAGCAGCCAATAAATGAGCAAAACCAGAGAAAAACATGTAAGTCAGCACACCAGGGCTGGCCAGATTATGAGCCTATTGAGTTGCCAAAACACAGCTTATAGCCTAGCTGTTAAACTGGTTCCAAGCAGCTTCTGGTTGTGGTCAAGCAGTTGACTGCAGGGATTGTTGTGGAGAGCTCTAGTGAACTGACATTCAGAGATATAACCAAACTTACATGAGTCACCAACCTCAACCAATGGCGCCATATAAAAAAAAAAAATAAACGTAAATAACCACCTGGTTAAATTAGTTACAAACACGGTTCAGCTTAGTATTTAGAATAAAATATTTCACATTTTCTTAAATTTTTTTGTAATATGCATAAGTAAATCACAAACTTACTTTAGCATAGAGTGAACTAAAAATACTACTTTTAAAATCCTCCAGCATCAGTTGGCATCTTTTCTGACATAATGACACCAACCAAATTATTATTATTAATAGAATTAAATGGAATACAAACTACTGAACAGCAATATACTAGTGAAGTGGTAATTAGCCCTCACTAGTACTCCAACTCAAGATCATTAATTATGAACCAGCAATACATCAAATAACTCTTACTCACCCAAAAAAAATTCTTTATTTTGGTGATGTTTTGAAGTAGAAACACAAGAACATTCATATAAATAAGAATTTTAATCTCTGCTCAAAATAAGTAATAGGCGGGTCAAACAAGCATACTGTTTTCTTCATTGATTAAAAAAACACCGTACTTTTTCCCACTGGCTAAAAAAAAAGTGACTTGTCTCTTCCTGAATAAGCATGGAGTGTCAGCACTTAGATCAATCTCGGTAATAAAAACTATAGTTGTCCCCCCCCCCACCTTCCCCCAACTTTAAACTGTTTGTGCCTCCTATGTATTAAAACACTCAAATGTCTTTAGTCTCTTAGGCCTAGTTGATGGTTAGCTAACTCTATAGGTGACTATTGTTACATTGTGATCTAAAAATATACGTAGACATTCAATAATTTTCTGTCCAAAAGTTCGGGGTCTTTCCAGGACCTATCTGGTCCCCTGAGCTTCCTACCTTTTGCCTGCTAGCCTATTAGTCCGGGCTAGAAATCCAAATTTTGTGGCCAACCTCGATTTCCTATATAAAGTAATTTTTAAACTTATTTTGGTCAATTTATACCTGCTGAATCCAAATCTGATGAGTGCCAGTTGCAAAAACTTGAGCATTTCTCGATAATTAAATTTAAAATGCACCTTTTTATTTTATGCATTTTAATGTCAAATAAATCCTGTTGTCTACCATTTACTCTAGCATTAGGCCATACTATAATTTCTCAATGAGATTAGTTCTTGTCTGACATAGCATTTATAACGACATTAAACTTTAATCTGCTAAGTGCCTTATAATGCACTGTTATTTCCTTGTATGATAATTTCCATCACTTTGTTTGAGAAAGAGAGTGAAAGTTGCCCAGTATGTGCTCACACACTATTGTTTGGTTTATTGAACTTCAATTTTTGTATTTTAAATATTTCAGTTTGTTTTAGCGGTAAACTTTACAAGCTAGCATAAAATCAATAATATGTTGAGCTTATGCTGAATTCCTATGAACTAAACATTTATTTGTTGATATAAGGAATAACAGAGTTATTATAAAGAGCAATTAAAATTACCTGTTGTATATATATTTAGTAATTCATCGTGTAACTCATGTTCACCAATATTCTTAAAAGCATCAGCAACTTTCTTCCAGGTGGGCACTGTTTGACTTCTTATCCAATTGTCACAAAGCTCAATCAGACAATCAAAATCATTTGTTGCTTTAGCTTTCATTAATTGTATGTTTTCACGGGAGAAATTGAAATACTTGCTCAAACTCTCCCACTTACAAGCCACTTCATGCAATTGTATGAGGAGAGTATCTAAATTTAATAGCTTATCTGTATACAAAAAAGTGAAAATAATGTTCATAGTTGTAAATCACATTCTATTAGCAATTTCTGTGTAGTACATGTATGTATACTATATACTATACACCCAATACTGGACCAGATTCTGCGCACAGACTGAAAGTTCAAGGAGAATGAGTAACAGTAACCTTCAATTTCAGGCAACAAACAAAAGCCATTGGATGAAAGGCTCAAAATCAAAGCAAACTGCTTCCCGAATGCAGAAATTTGGGCACACTCCCTAATTACTAGAGAAGCAGGCACGTTAACTCTTCTATAGCACTTGCCTTGATTTTTTTTATCCACTAAGCCTTTTCAATGATGAATATGCATATTATATAGCATAGGTTGTTAGCAAGAACACTGTATACAGAGAGAGCGATAGCTAAGTAAGTAAGCACAAACTTCAACTAAAGCATCAAAGAGCAATCATTAAACAACGATGCATTATCCATACAACTGGAGTGACTTGTACAAACTAGCCTAATAGAGCAACTAACTACAAATCAGTGTTGATGGAAGTGGGGGGGGGGGGGGGGGGGGGGGGGGGGGGGGGGGGACACAGGCCTCCTCGGATGTGACTTGTGGAGTATACAGTGTGTTCATATTAATTTGATTAGTGGAATATACAGTATGTTCATATTATCACATTCTGTGATCGAATTTCAAAACTGATTGGCTCATGAATTCAATTCTATTTGCAAAACCAATAAAAACCAGCTGCTTTTTTCACAATATCACAGGACACAGTTGGTATTTTGGAACTGTCATCATTAGGGAAAATCAGTTTTCTTTCGCTTCTGGGATAAATAGAGTAGAGTGGTTGATTCCGATAAAATTAGAGCTCTACCTGCAGAATGTAGGGTATCTTCTTCAGCGCTGACGTACAAAGATGAAATTTCAAGTGCAGAATATGTCTTCTGTGCTATTTTCTTCTAAAAAATCAAATTTATAATAGTTTAAGGAAATTATTAATCATGTAAATGCTCAAATTTAGAATAAATAATATATTATGTATGATGCTATTAAAGAAATACATGCAAACTTTTATGCTGCTTCTTACAGATTTTTGACCTCTCTGAGTATGTCCTTCAGACTGAAATCTTACAGTGGTGTATTTGTAATCATCTTTAACCTAAATAAACAATTATATTAGATTTAACCTGATTAGCTAAAATTATGGTGTAATTCATAAACCAGGTAAATTAGCAGACATTGTAGAGAGCTACACCACACCCTGCACTTGTGGAATTGTCTTTACTGTGGAACACATGTTGTCCTGTCCGAAAGGAGGCTTCCCATTATCATGCACAATGAAATTAGAGACATCACCGCTACACTCCTGACAGAGGTCTGCAATGGTGTGAAACCCGAACAGCAGGAAGTGACTAAAGGAAAACAGACAGGAAGAGCAGCCATATTATAAGCAATTGCGGCCAGACTGGACATAGCTGTGAATGGTTTTTGGAGGAGCAGATTCCAGAAAATATATTTAGATGTGAGAGTTTTCACAGGGTGAAAAGTGTCCATTTACAACCATAAAAAAAATCCGTAAACTGTCTTGGTAATTAGAGTTAACAAAAAATTTACAAGGTTGTAGTGGTTAACAAACTAGTTATCAACACATTATACACTAATTTACGATTTTGTTATGGTTGTCAATGGACACTTTTCAGGCAGTTTTTTAACCCACATAATACCTCCAACAGCAGCACCACAATAGCCAACTACTACATTACACATGAGAGAGAAGGAAGGCCTATGAAGAAAGAGTAAGAGATTTTTAGTACGCCTCTTTTACTCCAAAAGTAACGTCGGCCTGTGGAGGATTTGCAAAACAAGCAATGAGCTTCTACCAAGTTTTTGCATCCAAGTTAGCCACAAAGTGGGAGCAGCCTTATAGCCTTACTATGAACTTGCTTAGGTGTATCATTTCCTTTGACCTTCTCTATTCTTCAATCCAGTTCATTTTCTCATAGGGGTCACTCATTCAGAAGTCCATCCATAGACCTCGTCACAACAGAGACAAGAATAGACACTCACTAAAAGCAAGAGTCATCAAGAATAACCATTTTTCCCCTAATTACTTATCATGTTTTTTTTTGGTTTTGTTTTGTTTTAAGTTTTTTTACTTCACTTTACTCTGCCTCGGGCGACTGGTCGCTTTATTTCCTTCTCATTTATTAGTAGAAAATTAGGTACTGAATCGTGATGTATTTTGAGCAGGAAAGCTGTGTTTTTTTCTATTACCATAGACTTTTGTATTGAGTTTTGGAATAGCACTTTCTCTTTGATTTTGGCGCAAGCTTTCTAAGGGTGCAAGCCCCGGATGTGTAACTGTTTCCGTTTAAAAGTTGTTCAGCTTTTTTTCTGGCCAACTCAACTTGGACAGACTATTGCATATGCTAGCATGATTGGTGTAATTATGAGCACAATGTGATAGCTAGTTTTTGGAAAAACATATGATTTGTTTGTATTTTACTTTAGCAATAGCAATTAGATGTATTCTGTAGACTAGCTTTGGAACTTTATAAATGAATCTTTGAGTTTAGTAAATACCCTCTGTTGATTTTTCTATTTGAAGATTCCAATTTTGAGGTGTTTACCAGGAGGCGCTGTCTGGACTCCCCACTTTGAGCCCTTATAACTTCAACACTAATACATATTATTATACCACGTGAGCATAACAATAGCTTATATCCTTTAGTTTCTTCATTTCAACTTGGGTGTCCTGGCAGTGCCTCATATTTAATACCAAAACTAAGTTATCCAAACACCCCATTTTTGACAGTGATACTGTAAGAAATATAATACTTTCAGATTCAGCACTGTTGCCCATCAGGATGCAGATCAACGACTCACATACAAAAAGTGGCCATACCAGGATTCAGATTAGTCATGTGTACAGGGATTCTTATATTAGTTGTGAATGTGGTTGAGGTTACCTTTGAACTCTGTCCCTTCAGCATGTTTCAAGTAGATTAATTGCTAAAATGATTAGCATTGTTAGCATAGCATACAAATTTGTGCACAATTCGCCAACCCCTACTATTTTCTCCTTTTCTTTATTCTTTGAATATTTGAATATAGTCTTATAGGAAATACAATTATAGCTTACACTTTTCCATAACTAGCTATAGATATTTAACCCCTTGAAAATAGGTCCCCCTCAATAAATCCTAGTTCCGCCCCTGTAATATATATAGTAGTTATTACATAAGTCAAAGTGTACACAATTCCAGAAGACATTGCAGCTAGTGTCCTTATTAGGATTAGGGTAGAGTAGCAATGATCAAGTTTTATTCACGAATAATTCATTAGCTAATTAGCATTGGCAAATACAAACTGAATGGGTAAAGTATCGACACAAGATGAATTGGTAAAGCATTATCGACTTCAATAGAATGGCACAAAATCTGAGTCTATAAGTTAGAAGGAAACAAAACCTGATTCTATCTGATAGAAGGATAGAGAGACTAGTAGAAGAAAGAGAAGACAAGAGGAGATATGAGTAAAAGTGATATGTGGATGAATATACTTGGATCAAGAAAAGTTTATATAATTATACCAAATGGTACAGGATAATAATAATTTTCAACAGTTAGTACATCAAGCACCACTGAAGATTATACCAAGAAACTAATTGCATTGGTCAAGCCATAAATCATGCCCACAATAAGGTGTGACTTGAAAAAAATTTTTTTTACTTATTAAAGCTTAATATACGAAAGTGTAATCCAATGATAATAAGTAATATTGTTTATAATCTCTTCATAAAATATCTATATTATTTTTATATTTTTTTGAATAAAAATTTATAGCTAACACTGTAACAAAACACAACATCATCAGTCTCCTGGCAATGAAGGAGAAATGGCCATCTATCAAGAGAGTTGAAAAATGATTTGGATAGCGAATCTCTACTCCCGGTTGCACACTTTATCGATTTATATACGACAATAGACTGTGCCAGAGTGGTTCATAGTTCCTGCAAACTGTAGTTAGTCTTAAAGATAGTCCTATTAGATTTAACTAGTTCTAGTTTTTTTAATAGTCAAGAGGTATCAGTTTCCCCTGGTCTGTAAACACACTGTAATTACAGTTATTGTAAGTAGATTACCATATGGCAGCTAACTAGTAAGTCCCCATGCTACAAAAACTTTGCCCTCTTCCACAATTTGATTGTAGGTGTCATTTTGAAGGTCTTTTTCTATGCAATAGTAGAAGGTGAACAAATACTTCATGACACTTTGAGAGAAGGATTTTGAGTCCTTTGCAAAAAAAAATGTTTGTTTGTTTTTCAATGGACTTGTGATGTGGTGAAATAAGCACACCTTCAGAACAAACTTGCACATAACAGAATCACACACAAACCTACACGTTCACTCAGTTGCACACTTTATTCAATTCACTAATTTGACTGCACTTTTGTTACTCAGTTCTGGTGATCGTATTGCAACATATACTAAGTGCTGTGTCCAACAACTCCTCTATGGCCTAACCTGGGATCCTAATCAGCCTGCCAGAACTCTGGTGGCGGCACCTTCCTTCTACTCGTCTCTGGTCATCCCCCAGTTAACCTACCATAGGACCTACTCTTTTAAGTTAAATTTTTTTTTACCATAATGTTATGCTAGGTAATTTAAACAAGGATAGAGTAACAAAATGAAATAGTGCACTCTTACCTCCATTTTTTATAGTTATCATCACTCGGTTGCACCATACATTAACTAACGTAATACTTTCAAATAATGTAAACTCTAATTCAAAGTGTACTTGTGAAGAATTAATTAATAGAAGACGAGTTGACACCATCATATTGTTATCACTCAACAGAAGATCTGTGCTATTTATATCATTATCTAATCCAGGTATATAGTCTCTCATAGTAATATCATTCCAGTTCCAAACAATTATGCGCTGTTCTCCTTTCTATGCAAGACAAAGTGTAATTTTCACCAGGACATACTTCTAACGTAGGAGGTGATGAATTTAGTGTAGTTTCTAGAGGATGATGATGAAGGTTGATCAAATGAAGCAAAATAAAGGACAACACAACACTAAAGATGTTTATCTATTTCTTTTGATCTGGACCATACCTAACTTTCTATTTATGGTAACTTGAAGAGAGGAAAGCATTCATAGGCACAAAAGATAATATTCAATCAGTGCAACAGCCTACCCTACTTCCAACATTTAGAAGATTGCTGAATTATGCAGGGTTTTTTTTAAGAGCTCCGAAGAAGAAACACAACACAAATAGTATATCTTTCCATCGCGTCACAAGTATCTAATCCGAGCGGTAGAACTCTACACTTAATCCTTTACCTCCAGTTTCAACGGAAATGAATATCAAATGGATACGAGCGGAATTCACAATGTTGTAGAAGAACAATGCAGTATCAAAACAAGTGTTTTCGTCACAAGACCTTTTTGACGATACTTTCCTTACTACCGTAGAGTGGTGTACAGCTGATGCGGTTTTTTTCATTGGCTTCCTCTGCTCGCTATGTCAACGCTCTCAGTGCACGCTAAGGGACATCCTGAAGGAGCAACATCAGCCAGATATTTGGAGAAAATAAGAGTAATAGGCGTGGATCCATTAATTTTTTTCTCTGGTGGAAATTGTACTGATATTACCAGAGCAAGTTTGCCTCCTGTCTACTCAAGTGATATTGTTAGTTATCTTGTGCTTCAAATTAGCTTCATCACAACAAAATCCTAGCATGCATGTTGAAAGAATTGTTCCAGATGTCACTTTATGGACAAGTTGTTTGGAGAAGGCTTTACATTTTTTTTAAAGTGTGCTTACTACCAGAAGTTTTAGGTCGCTGGTACTCAAGACCTCAGATTGGTACAAAAGACAACGAAGGCACCAGTTCAGCTTCATTGGAGGTAGAACATTCAAATAGATCTGAGCATTGTTCACAGGTTACTTCAACATCTCCGGTATATTGTTACTGCAACGGTCTGGAATAAGGTGACATGATCGCATGTGACAATCCTGAATGTAAAATAGAGATGTTTTATCTCGATTGCCTAAAAATCATATCTGTAACTAAAGGTAAATGGTACTGTCCATCTTGCCGCACTCTTCCAGAGTTAAAGAACAGAAATAAAAGTTAAACTGAATTAGCAAACATTTGATTTGTCCATATTTAAATGGATGGTATTGTTGCTATATTATGTACATTGTTACTATTACAATGTGCAGCACAATATTTACTATCATTGTTATTAATGTTATAATTTTTGTTAATATTATTGTGATAATAGCATGACTGTGATAAATTTACAACTAGTATAGCTATATGAACAAAATTATTAGTGAAGTTCGAATGAAAATTGCTAATGTAATCAATTAAAAGGTACAAATGAATCACAAACATTACAAAGTGCACAAGCTACTCGAACAATTTTATCAACCTGTGGGGAAGTATCTTCTTGTTTTTTGATTAAAAAGTCCACTTGAAGTGTTCCTCTAAGTATGCTGTACTTTTGGCGCACAGCACCTATCACCCTTTCCACATGAATCCGTACATTGGCAATATTTCGAGTTTCTTGTACTTCCAATGAACTCTACTGACTTTTACCCTTGGTATATGCTGGCAAATGAAGCTTTGCTTGCATCATTCCGATACTGTCAGATATATTAAAACCGCGATCAGCAAGAACAATATCTCCTGGCAGCAAGCAATCAAGTATTCTACTGGACTCAGTGAGAAATTTATCACTAACCCTGCCACCCCAAGCTTCAGAAACAAATGAAACTGTTCCCTGCGGGGTAATACCAATCAAAACCTTCACGGTATTATGATGTTTGTATAGGAGGACCATCTGCTGGCCAGAGCAATAACATGGTCCTCCTAGCAATAGCTTGGTGAAGACTATGCCAAAATGTTTTAGGAGTTCATTTGGAAAAGATGTAGCTGTTATTATCGACTGTTTTGAAGTGTTTATAATAACAGCTACATCTTTTCCAAATGAACTCCTAAAACATTTTGGCATAGTCTTCACCAAGCTATTGCGATCAGGCCAGATAATTAAGGATCGCAATACAGTATCCATAAATGTAAGCCACTTAGAAAAAACACGAGACACTGTAGTTACTGATACTCCGAACCAATACGCTAAATCTTTGTATGGACTATCAAGGCGAAGTTTCATGAGTGTCATTACATATTGTTGAAAAGGGTTTAGTTTTGTATTTCCACTACAAGGTGAACAAATAAATTCAAAAAGTGTTATTAATACTTTAAAATTAGGTAATCCAGTATAGAATTTTACACATTCTTCATCATTGATGAAACCTTTTTCAGTGAATGTTTGCATCATTTCCTTCAGCACTAATATTTCAGCTTGCAAAATGGATATCTGTCGCTTACATTTTAAAAGTTCCTCATCTTTTTTATTCATGATTTAGGAAGTCAAATCAGTTTGACAAGTTGATTGAGTTACCTGAAATTCACCATTACCTTCATTGCTATTACAAGAACCACTTCCAGTAGCTTCAGAAAGCAAGATTGGCCTGTTGTCTTTTAAAGACTCCCTGGATTTGGCCCTTATCCGCCGCTCCTCTGCAGCTCTAGCTTTGTCCTCACAAACTTCTCTGCTGTGGCCTAGGTTGAGACTTGGAAGCCAATCAGGATTGGTTTCATCTAGTAGAGAAGCTGGCTTTCCAGAGACAAAATGTTTGGAGCAAATTCTATCATTACTCAATATCTTCTGAGTTAAATTAGCTCTCTTTATGGCCGATAAAAATCCTTGCCGACGTTTTTGGCTCAACTTTTTCACTCCATGTCCTCTGTTAGTAACAACTTTAGGGATCCTATAAAAGGACACATCCTTATCACGTCCAGAACGCTTGCTACAGCCAACAACTATACACAGCACCATTGCTCTACATGCCGAACCTGTACACCAGCACCGTGAGTCAAGTGATGAGCAGTGTCGGGCGAAAACACTTTATTTGTAGAAAGGGGAGGAGCAAGTCTTGCACAGTGAGACATTTTAACAAACCTCTCTTCTTGGGTAAAGGGTCTCTGGTTGCCAGACTAGAGAGGAGCTTTGGAGCGCCCAATATACTAAATTGAAGAAGAAAAGTAAATCAATTTGGGCAAAGGTTTGTGTAACACAACATTTTAAGAACACTAGCTAAAAAAAAACAAGGTAATAACTTTCCTTTTTTTGAGTTGATAATTCAGGCACTGTGGAGTGAGTAATTTAGCCATTGTTATAGAATGATAGAAATGACACAGTGTTTCCCATTCCCGCCACGTGGAGGCATTACCCATGGGAACTAAAATTGTTAAAATGTTGACTGGAATACTGTACAAAAGGAGGCAGTTAAAAAAATCAAGTCAAAGCATGATTGAAAACTTACAGAAAAGTCACTGAGATTCCCCTAGCTACTATGCTAGGATAGCCGTAGCACTGCTTGTTGTAGCTTCTCCCTTAGGGATTTACTTCTCAAGCCCTTTTCTTTTAAAGCTGTGAGAAAGCCTTCCTTGTTGGTGCTGTCCCTTAGATTTTTTAAATCCTGTAGAGCAATGCCCAGTGTGCCCAGTCTAGTAGCCTGTGCCGCTGTGATGCAGTTTCCTAATTCCCTTGTAAGAACCTTCTTGCGATGGTGAGCATGCTTTGGTTGCACCCACCGACTTAGTTGTCTGCTAGGACAACAAATTTTTAAATGGGAAAGGCAGTTCACTATTCATGGGTGCGTGAGCACTGCTTCCAAGGCCAGGACGTCTGGAAGAGCTCGATGTGCTCCTATAATTAGTTGTTAATTAATTAAGAGTATGCACAAGATATGATCACAGTGTAATTTGCCTTCAAACTCCTTTCCCACTATTTTGTTGTGCAGCTTCCCCACTGCCAGAGAAGTCCCCTTGAGGTGTTCATCTCCACCCTTCTTCATCTACAATTGAGGTATTATTACGTGTACATCAAAAATTATTTATATCATTGAGTAGGTACACTTTATTACCGCACGTAGACGAGGTAGTGGGTCGCTAAAGTGTACGTTGTACGTTTGGAAAATGGACAGGGGTATTTCTCGGCTTTCAACTTGTGAAAAAAAAATTGGAAAGTCGTAGGCGAAGCCATTGTGGGCGACTAACACTATATTCATAAAATAATAATAATAATAATTTAAAAAAAAAGATTAAAATAAGTGAAATACCAGGGAAGTGAGTGATGCTAGTGGCATCGCTGACCTCAGCAGTAACCAAAGTTACCCACTGAAGGAACTGTGGCAGGACTGACGAGAGTGGTTGCTCATTTCTGAGCATGGCCTGTGAAATCCCAGTAATTCTCGTCACTATTATAGATATATGTAGGTCGACGATACAATATGT
>WLWI01001084.1_pt1 | contig 23821 bp, 11 predicted proteins | sample 6701501 | NCBI WGS metagenome assembly WLWI01 (sample SAMN12718690, study PRJNA515312) | sponge metagenome | isolation source: marine sponge | host: Mycale hentscheli | place: New Zealand: South Island, Marlborough, Capsize Point | collected 2014-11-01 | reverse complement strand
TAAAATATTGTCTGGAAGGTGTGGGGGTGACCCTAGAGAGTCTTACAGCCTACGGTATACCAAGAGCTACCAACTCCAGTACAAATTACTGCAGTGTGTGAGATAACACTGTGTGTTGTGATAGTGTAAAGCATGGTTCATGTACCTAAAAATAACACTGTGATGGAGATATCTAGCTTGGAATAAATAATTGTATTTAACAAAAGTTGCTCAATCGAAATTATACTTTAAAATCACTTTTAAGACTAGCTAGTCTATATGCAATAGAGTTGAATCTCTGTAGTAAGACAATTTTGAGACCAATCAGAGAGCATTTTTGCCTGATGGTGTGATAAGCAATATCTATGTTTTGGAGGGGACAAGGTAAATTTGTTTTATAGAAGGGATTTGCTAATCACTATCAGAGGTTTCACTGTATGTATAAATATACATAAATAATCTTTACCAGCTGTAATATCCCAACAGAGTTGTTGTATGTCACTTGACCACTGTCCGTTTGGTTCACATGTCATGTTGTAATCATCACCATCTCTACATTCAATGTGAACAACAGTGTTGGTAGTATTGGACGAGATAACATACGTCAAATTATACAGATCTGATACTTCCAAATAGTGACATACACCTAAATACAAAAAAGATGCAATAGAAGCAAATATCATTTAGTTCATGACATACTCGATGGATGTGAGTCATAATAAATTTATTATGATTAGGACTTACACAATATGTTGTATTTATAACTCACAACATTATTCAAATAATAAACGTACTAATGTAAGGCCTATATTGAAAATCTTTTAAAATCCAATATTTATTACACAGGGTGAAGAGTCCATTTACAGCCATAACAAAATCCATAAACAGTCTTGGTAATTAGAGTTAACAAAAAGTTTACACTGTGATGGTTAACTAACTAGTTATCAACACATTATACACTAATTTACGATTTTGTTTTGGTTGTCAATGGACACTTTTCAGGAAGTGTTAGTTATTGTGTTCTAATATATTTTACTTTCAGTGAGTATCAAAACAATATATTTTGAGAGTTAGTACAATTCTAAAATCCCAGTATCAGGATACACGCACTTCTAGTATCCCAATATCATCCAATGTTGGCCACTTGAGATTTTGTGTTATCGGTTTATTTACTTTGCTAAGATTCTAAAAATCAGTAATATTGTTAGACACTTCAGTGCTAACATACACAAAATAGACGTATTCGCTCTCTTACACAAGTGTTTTAAACTATATAGAATTTATAATATTTGATTGCCACCGGGAATCGAACCCAGGATCCACAAGATAATGAAACTTTATATTGAAAAAATTCAATTTAACATTGCAAGTTACTTACTACAGTTATCTTTGATCTATTAAAAATGTAGAGTACTTAATTAAATGCTTTGTATTACAAACTATTGGATTTTCCTTTAAAAATTGATTGATTCCTACCTATGAAAAATGGTACAGTGTATCCAGTCCAACAGTCTGAAATATTTATACTATATACTGTATGGTTCGTCAGTTGCAGTGAAGACGAGTTAGTGGATGTCACAGTTTCTGAAGTGTTGCCATTTGAAGTAACAGATAGCAGATATTGGCAGCCTCTACTACTACATGTTGGGAGGGATACTTGAAACTCAATGAAATTATTCTCATAGGCAGTTGGGTGCAAAGAGAGAGTTTGTACAAAATCAGCATTATCTGTATCTATACAAAAATTATAACAAACAGTTCACAATGTTGATTCCAGGATTCATTCTACCTGTTCAATACTTCCCTGAAAAAATACATATTACACGATATAATATATTCTGTGAGTTGTACTTAGCCATAAGAAAGAAACAAAGTGTAGCAATAACTGAAATCATTTCTTCGTTTAATTATAGATTTATGTGTGTGAGAATGTGCGATTTACACATTTCTATACCTGGACAAGTACAAATGCTAACTACAGCATCATAAAATTTGTTTGCATATGGAATTGCTATCTAACAAATTTTTGATGTTTACTTATAGCAGATTGACCGATGCTTTCATTTGCAGGAGACAGAGCTGATCTGAAACATAATATGGTGCTAAAGTATATAGGTACAATATATATTGTGACTTTCAAAAAAAATTGTTGTTGTCTAACATAAAAACCACATACATGCAATAGTGATTGTTAAAATCTTCATGCAATATTTAAGTGAATTTGGTGGCTTAGAGAACCTCAATTGCTATAGAGAAGCTCAATTGCTGTAAGTGATTTAGTTTCTGTCAGGCAGTGGATGCAATAAAAAATTCTATACATAATTTCATAGAATGATAGTAAACAATGAAATGAACTCAGTGACAATTAGTAAAAAAAATACATTGGAACTACGTTGCTTCCATAATGTGTGAATTTTAACACCACATGTAATATTCCATACTTACTGGAGTTAAAAACAACGGTTTCTTCATTGCAGCTTATAGAGTACAACATTTGCAGTAGAGAGAATTGAACAGTCAGAGAGCATACTATAAAGATGTTTCCAGCATCAAGTAATTCTGCTTGAACTGTTGACTGTCCAAATGTCTTAAATCTGGTGTGGCCTATTGGGTCAAAGTTTGCATTGAAACTCAGTATTTTCTGTATGTCCATCAAAGTCAAGATCCTCCAGTTGAGAGACATTCTGGTGTTGTCTCTGCACGTAATCAGAGTTGATCTTGAGCCACAGGATATTTGCATCTGCCCCGCTGTAAATATATAATTTATTAGTGTTACAGAATCTTCTAACAAGGTATTTACCTGAAAGGCATAACAAATCTATCACATAGAGCAAAAGAATTGGCAAACTCATTTTTTTGGCCCAATAGAAATTTCAGTTTACATTTTAAATGATCCAATTGCTTACTCCCCCCAAAAAATTACACTAAAAGGTTTCACTTACTTTTGGGAATAGTTAATGGTTCTGATGATAATGTCCCAATTTGAGTTGTTATTATAGCTACATAATATAGAACTATTGTGATAATAATATCTATATAATTCATTTGGTACAGGAGTATAATACAAGTATGCTGGCTTTTGGTTTACGTGAACGGCCACCAGACACTACTGGAAGTCCTACACAATTAAACAACTATGTTGTTTGTGCATCCTGAGACTTGATTATCATTGCATCATTAATTGTAAAGTTGTATAGTAGTAAAGTAATTTTTTTTTGTGCTTGTCATTTTCACTTCTTTTATGTGTGACCGTTATAAGTTCTGTGTCATCTCACTTCAGTAAGTTCTCTGTTGTAGCCCCATTGTGTGTATGACCTTTCAATAAGATCCTTGTAAAGAAAATCTGAGAGGTCTTTGCTCACAGCAACCACCTGAGAGAACCTGGTGCCAGCTGGAAACATAAGCCAGCTGGAAACGTAGGAATTGAGCCAAGCACAAGTTCCCTTACATTACTTGATACCCGCATAAAAATAATTGAGTTATACAACAGGTTCAAAGGTCCATTAGCAAAGGTTCCTAATGAAGTAAGTATTTTGAACAGCCTTTACCGGGCTACTGTGGATTGCGTATGAATATTTTTGTTGATATATTATATATAAACGCAGAGCAAAATACTTGCCTATACATTTAATAGTCAAAACTCAGTTCCCAGCATGCTAGCTCCATAATGAAGCCAACAACAGCAAAAGTATTTTACATATACCAAATTATGAGTTGTTCTCAATATAACTGCATGTTGTATACACCATTAAAGATGACCCTTACTAGCTTACTAGTTTGGATATACAAACTCAAAGCAATGATGACTCTGATCATGTGAATATTCCTTCAACTTCCCTACCACTTGTGATGCCAACACTCTTTATGTTCACTGGGTGTCACTTCATTTTTCTTTAATGAATTGGGCAAGGCCTTTTTCATGGTGTTTCTCTTGGCATTTCTACTACACTTCTCTGAGTTTATAATATTATTAATAATAATAATAATAATAATAATAATGATAATAATAATAATAATAATAATAATGATAATAATAATAATAATAATAATAATAATAATAATAATAATAATAATAATAATAATAATCTCCAACCAATAATCCATTGGAATGCAATGGATAGAAACAGCCACAGCCAAATGCTGATATCTTTGTGAAGGACTGAAGATAGTGGGATGTGGTGTGCTAAACTAGAGGTCTCATTCATCACTGTGAGTACAAGAAAAACACTATCTGTGATCCTCAGTGTAAAATGTCAAGACTATCTGAATGTACCGTACCTACTATATCTTGAGAAGTTGTCAGCCACCATCCACACTAGCACATCAACAACAATTGCTGAGGTGGCTATTGATCATTTTTAGAGTACAGTGTAGAGATAAAAGTGGAGAGTCCATGCAAGAAACCGGCAGTGATGGGGAATTCTGGCCTAGATAATGAAGTAAATGAACTGATGTATGATATGATGATGAAAGTGAACTGTATTACATTCTTAGATCCAGTTGCTATTGTTACTAGGTGTACTAACTTGGTAAGTGTGCACTATTTTTTGCCTTGAGGTATATGAACTGTGCATACTAACCACCCTTGGAGTATTGCTATTTTTGAGTTTTATCTTAATAGAATAGGCCAGATAAAGCAGGGAGTAGGTTATGTGAGGCCTGGATATGCAGGGTCTACTACTCTCTCATATCCTCTGACCTATATGGGACCGGGCCCTATCATATAACTCTTCTGCTGCCGCTCATACCCAGGAATTTACCATAGCTAGCTGCTTTACTGCTTACTGCAGAGCATCCCTGGGTAGAGTTAGATCTGGAGATAACATCTGGCAGCTACAATGCTAAAGTAAGCTTGCCCTTGTGCTTCAATTGAATTTTAATTGAATTTTAATTTTGGGCAGGAAACACAGAAGAATTCATGCTGATAAACAAAGTTGCTAGGTTACAGGATCTAAAATAGTTAGAGCATGCTCGGTTAGGTACATTATTAAACATAAATGCAATAAATAATGACCACGCTCCCTATGAGCTAAGTGACACAAAAAAGAAAAGAAAAAGAAACAACACATGTGTACAAACGGAATCATTTCAGTCCAGCCTTCAACTCTTCTTCTTTCTCCGTCTTCTCTTCCTGTCGGAGGCCAGACCCACAACCCGTATTAGACGGAATGTTTTACAACAGATTAGGAGGAGTCGTACGATGAAAAGAAAGTTCCAGCGGAAGCAAATCCTGAAATAAGGAGATAGTGACTGAATGATACAGTGTAGCTACAATTGCAAAAGACTTTTTAAACAACTGGCCTACTATAGGGGGTCAATAGCACTCGTAAATCAATCGAAGTAACACTCGGCTTCGCCTCGTACTATTTCAATCGCGTTACTCGTGCTATTAATCCCGAATAGCACGGTTACCCGTGCTATTACTCATACAAATCTCATAATTTCAAACAACATGTTTAGCGAAGCACAATTCAGAAAATATGCATGGGAACAAATTGTTAAGATCTATACAACTGTACTAGACCTATATGGCTACTTACCATTAAGCATTTCCTGCAATAAGGCATATTTAATAAGGCTAGTACGAAAGTCTATGACTTCCGGTCACAGCGGCGATTATAATAACATGTAAATGATTATACCTCTTTTATATCTCACTGTAACTGTTGTTGTTATTTTGGTTAAATATCAAATCATCTTTTTTGGTTGGACAAAAACACATATAATATAATATATGTATATATTATGTATAGAGCTAAGTGTCCTCAATTATCGACAGAAGTTTGCCCCTGGAAGCATAAGTTGGTATTTATAAGCTTTCTCAAGATCCAGTAAGCAGCAACTTCTAGACAATTTTATACTGCATCTGTATGGATACTTACTATATTGTTGTCTTCTTTTACAGAACACTAAGCATTTCTCAAGTACTCAGTGTTCCTTTTTAAAAACAATACATGTGTACATTAGGGCATAGCTAATTTGTGATTTTTTTCAATTACGAAGACATTGTAGCTCTCTCCTTTTAGTTACCTATTTGCTTTATATTATTCAATACACATCTATAAATACATAGTAATTACAGATTGAGTTTAGCTCTCTTGCTTAAACACCCAGTCCTTGTATACACTATAGAACTAGAAGTAGAGATATGGAATAGTAAGGAGCTTTGGGACCCAGCTGGAGATAGATGCTCAGAAAGCCTACAGGTTTTCACAGCTAGCCTTTTTCTGGTCTAGCCTACCCAACTGGGCTAGAGCAGCTGCTAAAATAACAGCTGGTTAAAGTCCTATTACAAATTGCTATACTGAAGATATAATAGGGTAGAATAACCACTTATTACACTAGTTAGACTGATATGGCTAGATAATTCACTCTCAGGCTTTATTTTAACCTCTGGCTCAACAGAATAAATTAGCCTTGCTCTTGAAATATTTTGCCATGTCACACTCTACTCACTTAATAAGTATTATAATATAATATTGTTGGAACCACTGAATCAAACAAATTAGTAAACTACAAGTTTTTTTTAGGATTACCAAGTAGAATGTACTTAAAAATACATATATTAGCTACAAAAAGAAAAACTAAGCCAAAAAATTTAGTCAAAGACAGCACTCTTTGATGATCCCTTACCCATAGTGATTATACAAAATTCTCTTCATATTACAACTAGCTGCAGTCAACAATAATAAAAAATGTGATTAATTGTCTTTTGGAATCTCTATTGATGCTATATGAAAATTTTCTCCACGCACCCACAGACCGCAAAAAAAAACAACAACTAAAGTTATCAAAATAAAAAATATATAGAAATTTTCCATTTTCTTCTTCTTCTTCTGCTATGTATGTATGTATGTATGTATGTATTATGTGTGTGTGTGTATATATATGTGTGTGTATGTATGTATGTATGTATGTATGTATGTATGCATGTGTGTATGTATGTATGTATGTATGTACTTTATTCACTCACTATCTCTCACTGAGGCATTCTTGCTTGAATTAATGACATTGATTTAGCTGGCATAATGTTGGCTAGCAGCTGATACTGGTAAAGGGTCTTTGATTAACATTGTGTCAGTTGAGGAAGCTGATTCTTCAGCATGTGCAGGCGGTGATGGAAGTGGGAGGAGTCAACAGGGCACAGGCTCTCCTAGATTCATGGCTTGGGGAGTAGAACAGGTACAGAACAGTACACAGCACATTTATTTATTACATTTTGTAATTGATTTTCACAAAATTGATTGGCTCATAAATTCAATTCTATGTATATTAAACAAGCTGCTGATCAAAGCATCAGTATTCTGACTAAAGTACACAAGTTGGTATTTACTTGGATAAAGAGACTAATTGATAGTCCTGATAAAAGTGGAGCACTTTCATGATGCCTTATGAATGCATATTTATAACGACAAAGCAGATAGCATTGAACTGACAGCCATCGCTAAGGAGTTCATAGGAAGAAATGAAAGAAAAACTTAAAATACAAATGAATTAACTAAATAATAATAATTTTAAACTTTTCCTTCATATAATTTTCCATCCACTTGTACTTGTAAAACTCTGACAGGTAAAGCTGTCTCAGGATCAGTTGTATCCATAGCATTCATAGTATCTTGCTGATCGTTGGATGGTAGACCTGGGGAGTGAACCTCAACGTCATAGCAGGGAGTACTTGAATCCACACTATGAAAGATGGAGGGAAGGGAATTTTGTATAGTATGTTTGCCTCCACATTGTCCTTCCCATGATGGGCAAACAGATGGAAAACTCATCATCCGCATGTGAGACATGATTTCTGGAATTAGTAGATGAGCTGTGATGTCTGCACGCAGAAGGATCGTACCAACTGCTCCTTATTCTAAAAGAAGAACAAAAATGTGTTATGATATCTTCATTTAGATATCATTGTCATCATCAAATGGCAGACTAGGTTTACAGAACCACATTCCTTTATGGGAAGTAGCAATAAATCATAACGCTGTACACAGACATATTAATGTAACTAAACCAAGCAGTAGATATAGAAATTAAGAATGGATAATGATACCTATAGTACTGCAGACTCCTGCTTTCACTACTATTACAGAATTACTGCACATATACACAATTAGCCAGTTATGTCCATATCATACATGTAGTGACAAGGAATGTATTACATCTTTGTCATGTGCTTTATTATGTTCACTACATTTAGGAGTTTGTGAAAGTCAACTTATTAATTTGTTTTCTTTCACAAGTAGCTATTTAAGTAGTCCTTCCCATAACGATCGAACAAAATGGAACCTTTTATCCACATGTGGTCAGGACATCAGAAATTAGTGGGATGAGCGGAATATCAATGGATAAACGGGATACAAACTGCTCATTTTAAAAAGAACAACAAAATGTGTTGTTATTAGTAGTTTGTTTGTTATCTTAATTCAGATATCTGATTACCTTCCTTAATTCAATGTATTTATGTTGTTATTTTTTTGGAGTTTATCATGCACCTCACACATTGATATGCTGTTTTTAGGTTTACTTAGCAAAACTTGAAAGCATATAATGTCTCCATCTTATTAAAGTAGCAATTAAGATAAAATCAGTTTAGAAAACATAGTTTACCAAACTAAACTGTCAGGTAATACTAATAGTTTCTTGTCGAAATTGATAGAAATGAAACAACTCATAATTAGTTGTTTCCAATGATACTGCAGACCTTAATAAATGATTTTGCCTCCCCTATATAGGTAATATCTGACTTTTTATAGTGTAATAAAAACATTGTTACTCATTACTCACGTACTGGCAATGTTTTTACTATTGACGAGCTACAAGAGATGATGTTACAGATAGGCGCTATCTTGAATGATAAAACTAAATGTCAACAGTTTTATTTATATTATTCTTTTATGCAGTCCATCGCTTACCTTTAGCAGCATAACACTGAAAATATATAGAAATTTCAGGAGTAAATATAATGCACAATCATGCACTTGCAATGTATTATGTAAAATAAAGCCCTCTATATAATATTTCATCTGTAAGATGACATAAGTAATCATACCGGTGTTGTTGTTTATTCAAAAATATGTTTTGCTTTCAATATGCATTACTATTCTTACTATATTAACGTTATTCACCAGTTTAATGATCTAGTCTTAGTAGCTAAATCTAAATGTTTAAAAATGAACTTCCAGAAGCTTATCATTGCAATCCTATACTATTTGCCTTCTACTAACAGTAAGAATGAAGCAATGGTTGATAAACTGTATAAAGTTATCTATAGTTGTGTTACCAAAGGTATTCTATATCAACTGAACAGCAAGGAAATTCTATGCCCTCGAGATGAAATACATCTAGTATGTACTCGCTCCGAGATACCCATGAACTGGCAACTTTCCAATTCCCTGGATTCTGCCTTAATTACTCTAGTGTCTAATGGAGGTGCTCGTGACACTTTAGGGACATCCATGATCACTGCTAATATTTCCCACAATGGCTCACTCTATATCTCTTACTTGAATATTGCGGTCAGAGATCTCAAAGAGTTAAAGGTTACCTGTGAAGGACAGTTTCTCAATGTTACTTTCTTCAACTGTAAGTGGAGAAGTCAATTTCATGTAAATGTCAAACCAAAGATATAAATACTGCTATTGGAATTTTTTTCTTTTTTCATCTCTCATAATAATGCTAGCTAGAAATTATAGAAAAATCATCGAATTAATTCCTCAAATGATTATTCTTATTAAAAATAGTTTTAAAATTGAATCTCATTAATCTAAGACTTATATCTGAGAGTTTAGTTGACTTAGTTGTGAAAGTACAGCAATTTACGTGTGATATTATTTATGTTTAATAGTTGACTCCTTGGGTGTTCAACAGTTGAAATTGACTCCTTTGTACACTGAAGATTTATACACGATTGAATGGAGTCCACTTCCATCTCACTTGCAACAGCTTTACTCCCTCAACATTAGGTCCCTTTCCTGGCCAGATATCATTTTGTATTCTACCCGTAATACATCAGCTATAGTTCAGCTAAGAAATGGAACACAATATAACATTACATTGGATACAAATATTTGTGAGGGATTTGCATCTAGTTTCATAATAGGTGAGGATATGCTAATTATGAGGATTCACCTAAAAAAAGGAACATTCATGTTTTTACGATTATTGTATAATGGCAAAGATGATTGGTAAAAACAATCATATAATAATAATAACTTAATATTCAAAACTCTTAACTTTTACAATTATATTAAGCATACAGATCAATGTGTTAGTGACATAATAAGTATACATGTTTGAGTGAATTTGTGTAGTTAATATTATTCACAAATAATGTTGTGTTATTAAACAGCATGTTTTCTTGAGTGAAATTTCAAACCCCATGTCAAAGATAACTTTGTAAAATGCTAGAATAATTTAATAAACACTTTCAATGTTTGTGTCAACATCCACCCCATGCATGTACACTTAAAAAAAACATTATCCTTAGCTAGGTACTTGGTTTAAGACACCCTATCTATCTTAACAAGATTATTTCACCACTCAGTCCAATTACATAATATTACTATTAGAGAGTTTTCCCATATGCTATATTATAATTAGTGTAATCAGTATGTAATATTTTGATAAAATTGAGAAAATCCTCCACTAAGCAATTATCGGTAAGAAGTCAGATATCTTAAAATTATTTTTGTTTGTGTGTTTTGTATGTTTTGGCCTTACAATTATTTTTTAGAAGAATGTGTTTTCCTTGAATCTTTCCCAACTACAAGCACATATTATGTTTTGCAACAAAATGGTACTCTTAAAGCTAACGTAAACTGTGAAGGAAGAAATCTGAGCTTCTTGTGTGCAAACAATGGAGAATGGACAACCTCTACTGATTACTTCAATTTCAATGGTAGCTAAACAATACATTATTATTATGGACAAATTAATGATATACCTTTAATGCTATTATATTATATAGGATTTGAGTTCAGGAGATGTTTGCCTACGTCTAACCATACCGAACTCTTAGTGAGTCAATAAGTTGTAATGGTGTTAGAAATATAAACTACAATTCCCTTTCTTCTCTCTCTAATACCCTACTAATCATGTTCTCCTAGCTACCAAGGTGCATCCTGAAGTTATAAAGGCTAGTAACAATATTGGTGAAATACAGGTAAAACAGGACAAGATATCCACCAAGGAGTGAGCAGGCTATCTAACAGCCTATATAAAAAGATATATATATACACACAACATGCTCACTAAATATATGATTACTACTTAGAAAGAGAAGTATGTATATACACTGTTAGCTACAACATTGAAAGTGTGAAATACATAATAGCACTAAGTCAGCCTATTTTCTTGGCAGTGTTTCACAGCTTGATAATGATCAATATTTGTTGTTGTTTTTAATTTCAATCAGGTATTTTAATTACCTTTTCTATTACTATTCCTAGAAAAGTCATGAATAAGCCTCATCAACATGTCTGGTAGAAGTGAAAGTTAATTTTGCTATTATTAATAAGTGATGAGTTAGTGAATAATTGAAACTAAAGTCTTCTTAATGGCACTCTTTAAAATGTGTTCCATACTCTATCAAAACATCAGCTAACATTGTAAATCCCCAATGCTTTCATTGTTGATGTAGTCAATAAAATTGTGTTATCTTAAGTTCAAAGGTAAAACAAATTATTTCAATTTTTTAAAATAATTTAAAATGTTCAGGTAAGCAATACTTTAGAGACTACGCTGCCTCATCAAAATGTTCAAGTGTTGAGAAAAACTTCTGAATGTGTACCTGTGACTGCCAGCATTTCTACATTGGCAATATTTTTAATGGCACTCATTGGAATTGTTGCATTCTTGTGGGGCATGCTCATGGGAAGAAAATACAAGCGTAGTGAGTCAATAACAAGGATGGATGAAAAGATTACTGGACCCATTTATGAAGAAGTTTCACACCCACAGAAGCAATCAGCCATAACAATATCATTCAATGCTGCATATGGAGATACTGAAGAATTTAAAAGTGTCTTAACTGATCAGAATTAAAGTTTTTGTATTAATTTGATAAAAATGCATTTTATACACTTTTACCTCGAATGTATGAAGAGTCTATAAGTCATGATGTGCATAAGAGTGTGGAAGGAAGGAATGAGTAACCTATTAGAGTATAATTATCTGATCTTGTGAGATTTTCAGTCTTATCATCCTAATCACTTTTTTTAAAATCAAATGTACCTCCTATTACACATGCATGGTTTAATTTACTATGGAATTCAGGAGAGGGGGATCCTAAACTTCTGTGTTTCACCCCCTCCCCCCTTCCCCTTCCCAAACCAAAGTGCAGCAACATTTGAATGGTGTGTGTAGTGGGGGGACTCAACTATATTAGGTTATTAAATTCAACAATAAGCCACTCATATTCATCTAAGCTATGACAATCCATGCTTGCTAAGAAAAGACAGGCCAAATATTTTTAGTCAGTACCTCAAACAGACTTCAATCCTGTCTTAGTCTATTAGATCAACTGATCTGATTTTGGGATGAATTGTGTTGGTTTGACAGTAGAAAACTGCAGATGGTGTCACTGTGGTTGATAGTGTTGCAACTGAATGATGTTGCTGCAATGCTATGGATGGTATCACTGCTGTGAATACATAGTACGTAGTTATATTAGCAGCTCTGGTAATATACAGAAACTGATGATATAGGCTAATACAGGAATGATTCTAGCAGTACCTACAACACATCTACTAACTAATGCCTTAGACTTTTATGCATGCAGTTAGTTAGTCTGGCTAGCCAGACTAGCAATTAATATGAATGAAGTCATGCAGTCTACTAGTGATCACACAATAAGTGACTAATGGTGAGGTAATGTCAATCGTGATTGTGTCCACTGCTATTAGGTGATCGTAGTAACAAATACTATAACTTTCTGTTTTCCAGTTAAATTGGTAGGGTATAGAGCGCGCCAAACTTTGGCACCAAATTCTTAATTGATGCCTGTATTGTGTTGTACAAAGATAAGAATGGTTTAACTACGTCATAGTGGATGTGTAATATCATCTAAGTATAAGTGTTAATGGCTGGAATATAATTGGAGACTAGCAAAATGGTGTAGTAAATTAATTGTTGCATTTTAATCAACAATAAATCTTGTTATAATAGCTAGCTATTTGTTTCGTTGTGTAACATAATGAGTAGAATTATACAATTGTACTCCCACATTCTTCCACCACACTGGATGCACTATAGTAACTGCTTGAAGTTCCTGTATCCTCACAGCTGCAACATCATTACATATTAGGTATTATGAACCAAAAAATAAAAATAATAATAATAATAAAAAGTATAACAATAGCGATCAATAAATTTTGTTATTAATATTTTTTTCATGTATTTCAAATTTTATTGCATTGAAATTTCATTATAAAAAGCATATTAGTTGTTTGAGTTACTGTGAGAAATGAATATGACTTGCACCAGTGTTATAATAACATAGGACTCAAGAATTATTAGGAAATATTTTGTACCAACATTTGAGTATTTCCTGTTAAAAAAGAAAGTTCAAGTATAAATTATTCTCACGGCTTGAATGCTATTTTTAACAAATGGAGAAAAATAAAGAAAAAAGAGCGGGCTACACGACAGGAAAAAAAGAGTGCGGTGACACACTATACATGGTTTGTTGCTTACTTTTGGGAGCTTAGCTAAGTGGCTAGTGCACTTAGTGAAACAAATGTAAACGAGTTCCTATTGCTTTACTGTAAATCTTCTGAAAGCCCTCTCTTTGTACATCCTAGTTAACCCCTTGCTGAGTTGCTAGAAAACTTTAGACTTGCTAGTGTAGCTACATGAGAGGTATAGAGTAGAACCTTATAGTGGATTAGTAATAGCAAATGGGAATGCATAAGGTATATTGATAAAGCTTCAACCCTATGATTTGCATAAAGTTGAGAAAGAATACTAAGCGTTTTGATGGATGTGGCAGGCTCTCAACTGAAGTTCACTAAATTACAGTTTTCAAAAGCAGAGATAAAGCAAACTGAATTTTTGGACCAGAGATGTCATTAAACAGTTATGTAGCTATATTTTCCATCTGTAATCCTAGATAATAAAGTCAATACAATAATTGGAGTGTGCAGGTGTAATAGGATAATAATATGGCATTGTGATTGTCTATTATTCACACTTTGTTTGTGAGTAGTACAATGGTTACTAAAGCAATCTGAGGCCATTCTGAAGGAGTATATTGCTTCCTTGAAATGGTTTAAATTTATAATGTTTGTCATGTACATTCTAGTTGTGTAAAGACATAATATCCTTTAGCTAAAATATTAGAGGAACAACATTTTTTTAATTGATAAGCATAAATTGCTAATAATGATATTCATTGTTACACTACAATACATAAGGCTAGATTATTTTTAGTTGATGAAGTGAAAGTTGCTTTAACATGTATATAATAATACGCTTGCATGTCAGTAACAACGACGACGACTGACGGTGTGTGTATTCATATTAAGAACTTCTAGCATATACTTTTTGTAATAATATATTTAGCAATGATAATTATTATAAAAAATAGTAGAAATTCTTAGTATAGGGCCTAACTTTTAGTCATTGTATTATGTGTGTGTTATTACAATAGCTATAAAGATTAGTGACTACTAAAACTTAAAAGAGAATATTGTGTTAGCAGAACAGCATGCAAACAGCACATTCTACAGGAACAGGTCATATTTTAATGACCTTAATACACACCACCATCACTTGCCAAACTAACTTTCAGTCAATTTCAGTTCACAAGAGATTTGACACTGAATGGTATGAAATACTGTTATTGGATTTTTTTTTCTTTATTTAATATCTCTCATAATAATGCTAGCTATTATTGAAAATCATCAAATTAACAAATGATTATCCTAATTAAAATAGTTTTAAAATTGAATCTCATTAATCTAAGACTTATCTCTGAGAGCTTAGTTGACTTAGTTGTGAAAGTATAGCAATTTGCGTGTGATATTATGTTTAATAGTTGACTTTTTGGGAGTTAAAACAGTTGAAATTGACTCCTTTGTACACAGAAGATTTATACACAATTGAATGTAGAGTCCACTTCTATCTCAATTGCCACAGTTTTACTTCCTCAATATTTGATCTCCTGCTTGTCAAGATGTCATGGTGAGGATATGCTAATTATAACAAGGAATAATTCAGTTTTTACAATTATTATATAGGAGCAGAGATGATTGGTAATAACATTCATATAATAATAATAATGTAATATTCTAAATTCTAAACTTTTACAATTACATTAGGCATACAGATCAATGTGTTAGTGACATAATAAGTATACATGTTTGTGTAGTTAATTATAAATTCACAAATAAATGTAGTGTTATTAAACAGCATGTTATTCTTGAGTGAAATTTCACACATGATGTCAAAGATAGACTTTGTAAAATGCTAGAATAATAAACACTTTCAAAGTTTGTGTCAACATCAACCGCATAATAATATGTACACTAAAAAAATACACATCATACTTAGTGAGGTACTTTGTTTGAGGCACCTTATCTAGCTTAACAATATTATTTCACCACTCTATCTAGTAACATAATATTACTATTAGAGAGTTCTTCCAAATTCTATGTATTTAGAGTAATTGGTATGTAGTATTTTGATAATATTGAGAAAATCTTCCACTAAGCAATAATCGGTAAGAAATCAGATATCTTAAAATTAGTTTTGTTTGTGTATTTTGTATGTTTTGGCTTTACAATAATTTTCAGGAGAATGTGTTTTCCTTGAATTTTTCCCAACTACGAGCACATATTATGTTTTGCAACAAAATGGTACTCAAAGCTGACGTAAACTGTGAAGGAAGAAATCTGAGTTCTTGTGTGCAAACAATGGAGAATGGACCACCTCTACTAATTACTTAATAGGATTTGAGTTCAGAAGATGTTCACCTATGTCTAGCAGCACTGAACTCTTAGTGAGTCAATAAGTTGTAGTGGTGTTAGAAATATAGACTACAATTCCCTTCCCTCTCCTTCTCCAATACACTACTGATCATCGTCTTCTAGCTACCAAGGTGCATCCTGAAGTTAAAAAAGGTTAAGTAACAATATTGGTGAAATACAGGTAAAACAGGACAATATATCCACTAAGGAGTGAGCAGGCTATCTGACAGCCTATATAAAAAGCTTTTTACTAAAATAAATATAGAAACACAACATGCTCACTAAATATATGATTACTTAGAACAAGAAATATGTATATACATTGTTAACTGCAACAATGAAAGTGTTAAAATACATAAGTCAGCCTATATTGTATGCAGTGTTTCACAGCTTGACAATGATCAATATATATTTTTTAATTTCAATCAGGTACTTAATTATCTTTACTATAACTCTTCCTAGAAAAGACTTTAATGAGCCTCGTCAACATGTCTGGTAGGAGTGAAAGTGAACTTTGCTATTTTAATATGTGATGAGTTAGTGATAAAGTCAATCTTAATGGTGTTCTTTAAAATGTATTTCTTACTCTATGAAAACATGTGCTAACATTGTATATCCCCAATGCTTTCATAGTTGATATAGCCAATAATATTGCGTAAGTTCAAAGGTAGACAATATTATTTCAATTTTTGAAAAAATAATTTAAAATGTTCAGGTAAGCAATACTTTAGAGGAGACTACGCTGCCTCATCAAAATGTTCAAGTGTTGGGAAATCTTCTGAATGTGTACCTATGACTGCCAGCATTTCTACATTGGCCATATTTTTAATGGCACTCATTGAAATTGTTGCATTCTTGTGGGGCATGCTCATGGGTAGAAAATACAAGCATAGTGAGTAAAAAAAATGGATGAAAAGATTACTGCACCCATTTATGAAGAAGTTTCACATCCACAGAAGCAATCAACCATGACGATATCTTTCAATGCAGCATATGCAGAGATACTGAAGAATTCAATAGTGGCGTAACTTATCAGAATTAAATTTTTATGTATTAATTTGATCAAATGCATTTAAAACTTTGGACTCAAATGTATGAAGGGTCTAGAAGTTAGGATGTGTATGAGAGTGTGGAAGGAAAGGATGAGTAACCTATCAGATTATAATTATCTGATTATAAATATCAGATTATAATTATCTGATCTTGTGAGATTTTCAAATTCTTACCATCCTTATCACTGTTGTATCAAATGTACCTAGCACTATTACACATGCAGGAATCAATCTACTATGGAATGCAGGAGAGAGGGATCCTAAGCTTCTATGTTTCACTCCCACCTTCCCTTCCCCTTCCCAAACCAAAATGCAGCAATATTTGAATGATGTGTGTAGTAGCCATGATGCTGAACATGTGCAGTGGAAGTGTTTTAAAGTTGGCGGACTCAACTAGCTATATTAGGTTATTAAATTCAATAAATTAAGCCACTCATTTTCATCTAAGCTATGACAATCCATGCTTGCTAAGAAGAGACAGGTCAAATATTTTTAGCCAGTACCTCAAACAGACTTCAATCCTGTCTTAGTTTATTAGATCAACTGATCTGATTTTTTTGGGATGAATTGTGTAGGTTTGACAGTAGAAAACTCCATATTTGGTGTCACTGTGGTTGATAGTGTTGCAACTGAATGATGTTGCTGCAATGCTATGGATGGTATCACTGCTGTGAATACATATTAGCAGCTCTGGTAATATACAGAAACTGATGATATAGGCTAATACAGGAATGATTCTAGCAGTACATACAACACATCTACTAACTACTACCACCTTAGACTTTTCTATGCATGCAGTTAGTTGGTGAGAATATTGTGCTAGCAGAGCAGCATGCAAACAGCACATTCTACAAGAACAGGTCATATTTTAATGACCTTAATACACATCATCACTTGCCAAATTAACTTTCAGTCAATTTCAGTTCACAAGATATTTGACATTGAATTGTATGAATTACTGCTATTGGAATTTTTTTCTTTTTTCATCTCTCATAATAATGTTAGCTAGAAATTATTGAAAATCATCGAATTAATTCCTCAAAATGATTATCCTAATTAAAAATAGTTTTAAAATTGAATCTCATTAATCTAAGACTTATCTCTGAGAGCTTAGTTGACTTAGTTGTGAAATAGCAATTTTCGTGTGATATTATGTTTAATAGTTGACTTTTTGGGAGTTAAACAGTTGAAATTGACTCCTTTGTACACAGAAGATTTATACACAATTGAATGTAGAGTCCACTTCTATCTCAATTGCCACAGTTTTACTCCCTCAATATTCGATCTCCTGCTTGTCAAGATGTCATGGTGAGGATATGCTAATTATAACAAGGAATAATTCAGTTTTTACAATTATTATATAGGAGCAGAGATGATTGGTAATAACAAATAATGTAATATTCTAAATTCTAAACTTTTACAATTATGATATTAGACATGCAGATCAATGTGTTAGTGACATAATAAGTATACATGTTTGTGTAGTTAATTATAAATTCACAAATAAATGTAGTGTAATTAAACAGCATGTTATTGTTGAGTGAAATTCACACATGATGTTAAAGATGACTTTGTAAAATGCTAGAATAATAAACACTTTCAAAGTTTGTGTCAACATCTACCGCATAATATATGTACACTAAAAAAAATACACATCATACTTAGTTAGGTACTTTGTTTGAGGCACCTTATCTAGCTTAACAAGATTATTTCACCACTCTATCTAGTAACATAATATTACTATTAGAGAGTTCTTCCAAATTCTATGGATTTAGAGTAATCGGTATGTAGTATTTTGATAATATTGAGAAAATCTTCCACTAAGCAATAATCGGTAAGTAGTCACATATCTTAAAATTAGTTTTGTTTGTGTATTTTGTATGTTTTGGCTTTACAATAATTTTCAGGAGAATGTGTTTTCCTTGAATTTTTCCCAACTACGAGCACATGTTTTGCAACAAAATGGTACTCAAAGCTGACGTAAACTGTGAAGGAAGAAATCTGAGTTCTTGTGTGCAAACAATGGAGAATGGACCACCTCTACTAATTACTTAATAGGTTTTGAGTTCAGAAGATGTTCGCCTATGTCTAGCAGCACTGAACTCTTAGTGAGTCAATAAGTTGTAATGGTGTTAGAAATATAGACTACAATTCCCTTCCTTCTCCTTCTCTAATACACTACTGATCATCGTCTTCTAGCTACCAAGGTGCATCCTGAAGTTAAAAAAGGTTAAGTAACAATATTGGTGAAATACAGGTAAAACAGGACAATAGCTATATCCACTAAGGAGTGAGCAGGCTATCTGACAGCCTATATAAAAAGCTTTTTACTATAATAAATATAGAAACACAACATGCTCACTAAAATATATGATTACTTAGAACAAGAAATATGTATATACATTGTTAACTGCAACCATGAAAGTGTTAAAATACATAAGTCAGCCTATATTGTAGGCAGTGTTTCACAGCTTGACAATGATCAATATATATTTTTTAATTTCAATCAGGTACTTAATTATCTTTACTATTACTCTTCCTAGAAAAGACTTTAATGAGCCTCATCAACATGTCAGGTAGGAGTGAAAGTGAACTTTGCTATTTTTAATATGTGATGAGCTAGTGATAAAGTCAATCTTAATGGTGTTCTTTAAAATGTATTTCTTACTCTATGAAAACATGTGCTAACATTGTATATCCCCAATGCTTTCATAGCTGATATAGCCAATAATATTGCTTAAGTTCAAATGTAAAGAATATTATTTCAATTAAAAAAAAAAAAATTTAAACTGTTCAGGTAAGCAATACTTTAGAGACTACGCTGCCTCATCAAAATGTTCAAGTGTTGGGAAAAACTTCTGAATGTGTACCTGTGACTGCCAGCATTTCTACATTGGCAATATTTTTAATGGCACTCATTGGAATTGTTGCATTCTTGTGGGGCATGCTCATGGGTAGAAAATACAAGCATAGTGAGTAAAAAAAAAATGGATGAAAAGGTTACTGGACCCATTTATGAAGAAGTTTCACATCCACAGAAGCAATCAACCATGACGATATCATTCAATGCAGCATATGGAGATACTGAAGAATTCAAAGTGGCTTAACTTATCAGAATTAAATTTTTATGTATTAATTTGATCAAATGCAATTTATACTTTGGACTCAAATGTATGAAGGGTCTAGAAGTTAGGATATGTATGAGAGTGTGGAAGGAAGGGATGAGTAACCTATCAGATTATAATTATCTGATTATAACTATCAGATTATAATTATCTGATCTTGTGAGATTTTCAAATTCTTACCATTCTTGTCACTGTTTTATCAAATGTACCTAGCACTATTACACATGCAGGAATCAATCTACTATGGAATGCAGGAGAGAGGGATCCTAAGCTTCTGTGTTTCACTCCCACCTTCCCTTCCCCTTCCCAAACCAAAATGCAGCAATATTTGAATGATGTGTGTAGTAGCCAAGATGCTGAACATGTGCCACTTTAAAGTTGGCGGACTCAACTAGCTATATTAGGTTATTAAATTCAATAAATTAAGCCACTCATTTTCATCTAAGCTATGACAATCCATGCTTGCTAAGAAGAGACAGGCCAAATATTTTTAGCCAGTGCCTCAAACAGACTTCAATCCTGTCTTAGTTTATTAGATCAACTGATCTGATTTTTTTGGGATGAATTGTGTAGGTTTGACAGTAGAAAACTCCATATTTGGTGTCACTGTGGTTGATAGTGTTGCAACTGAATGATGTTGCTGCTGCTGTGGATGGGTTCAATGCTATGGATGGTATCACTGCTGTGATTGCATAGTAGGTAGTTATATTAGCAGCTCTGGCAAGAAACTGATGATATAGGCTAATACAGGAATGATTCTAGCAGTACCTACAACACATCTACTAACTAATGCCTTAGACTTTTTATGCATGCAGTTAGTTAGCCTGGCTAGCCAGACTAGCAATTCATATGAATGAATTCATGCAGTCTACCAGTGATCACACAATAAGTGACTAATGGTGAGGTAATGTCAATCATGATTGTCCACTGCTAATAGGTGATTGTAGTAAGAAATACTATAACTTTCTGTACCCCACCAATATAAGTGGGGGGGAGGGGTGGGGATGGAGCCGGCTGAGCCCCCCACCTTTCACCACCTTTCGTTCCTCATCCCAGGCACAAAATTCTTAATTGCTGCCTGTATGGTGACGTACAAAAATAACAATGGTTTAACTACATCATAGTGGATGTGTAATATCATCTAAGTATCTAAGTATTATTTTGCTCAAATTATAATTTATTTATCTTCAGGCAACATCGATGCCCAGGTGTTAATTGGCTGGAATATAATTGGAGACTAGCAAAATGGGGTATAAATTAATTGTTACATTTTAATCAACAATAAATCTGGTTATAATAGCTAGCTATTTGTTTCATTGTGTAGCTAACATAATGAGTTAGAATTATATAATTATACTCCCACATTCTTCAGCCACACTGGATGCACTACAGTAACTGCTTGAAGTTCCTGTATGAATTATTCTCACGGCTTGAATGCTATTTTTAACAAAATGGAGAAAAATATAAAAAAAAGAGCGGGCTACACGACAGGAAAAAAATGAGTGCGGTGACACACTATATGGAAGCCGATTAACCGCTGTCCGCCTTTGCGGTCTACATAAAAGTCCCCTGGGTGAGGAAGTTAGGGTTTTTGTGCACTTTCACGGCGTGCACACTGTGTGGGCTGGGAGAAGTGTGTAGGGCGAGGCTTGGAAAAAAGGGAGCGGTCGGCTTGGTGCAAGGTGAGACCTCTCGTTGTTTGTTGCTTACTTTTGGGAGCTTAGCTAAGTGGCTAGCTAGTGCACTTAGTGAAACAAATGTAAACGAGTTCCTATTGCTTTACTGTCAATCTTCTGAAAGCCCTCTCTTTGTACATCCTAGTCAACCCCGTGTTGAGTTGGTAGAAAACTTTAGACTTGCTGGTGTAGCTACATGAGAGGTATAGAGTAGAACCTTATAGTGGATTAGTAATAGCAAATGGGAATGCATGAGGTAGCTATATTGATAAAGCTTCAACCCTATGATTTGCATAAAGTTGAGAAAGAATACTAAGCGTTTTGATGGATGTGGCAGGCTCTCAACTGAAGTTCACTCACTGCCTTGGTAGTATTATAGCTGTAATGGCAATCAATTGATTTCCCTTTTTGGACCAGAGATGTCATTAAACAGTTATGTAGCTATAATTTCCATCTCTAATCCTAGATAATAGAGTCAATACAATCATTGGAGTTTGCTGGTGTAATAGGATAATATGGCATTGTGATTGTCTATTAGCTAGATGGAAGCCAATTTTGCAATTAGAGCAAGAATATTTTCCATACAATCTTCACATAATATTGTAGTCCAATACTCATGTAACAAGTTAGGGATTGGCTTCTTTGGAGGAAAAAAACCACAGTACAGCTAAGAATATTTTAGAAAGTTATTAAAGATAAACATTATTATACGAAATAATAATGAGAATAAATAATTGGGGATTATTGTATTAGCAGGTTTCCAGGATGATATGAGAAGTAAGATCATTTTTCATTCTAACAACTGCTAATGAATGATGTGTGACATGCACCAGTGCACAGGAATTTGTGTTAGTGTACATTTTTATAACTGAAATTAGAAGAATTAATTGTTGTTTCACACTTTATTGTGAGTAGTATAATGGTTGCTAAAGCAATCTGAGGTCATTCTGAAGAAATATATTGCTTCTTTGAACAGTTTAAATTTATAATGTTTGTCATGTACATTCTAGTTGTGTAAAGACATAATGACCCTTTACCTAAAATAATAGAGGAACTGTTAGTATATAAACAACATTTTTTTAATTGTTAAGCATAAATTGCTAATAATGACATTCATTGATACACTACAATACATAAGGCTAGATTATTTTTAGTTGATGAAGTGAAAGTTGCTTTAACATGTATATAATAATATGCTTGTGTGTCAGTAACAACGACGACGACTGACGGTGTGTGTATTCATGAATAATTAATGAGCTTTGTACGGTTTGGTAAAGCACCTAGCTTATAATTTGTTATAATATGTAGCAATGATATTGTAAAAAATAGTAAATCGTTAGTATAGGGCCTAACTTTTAGTCATTGTATTATGTGTGTGTTATTACAATAGCTATAAAAATTAGTGACAACTAAAACTTATGTACATTTGCATGAACTGAATTATCATTGATTCACTGAACTTACACAAACCATTTTATAATGTGATAATAATTATATTTCAATTTATTTACATTATAGGACCAAATCAAATTTGTATCTTTAAAAAGAATTGTGTTAGCAGAACATCATGCAAACAGCACATTCTACAAGAACAGGTTATATTTTAATGACCTTAATACACATCGTCACTTGCCAAATTAACTTTCAGTCAATTTCAGTTCACAAGAGATTTGACACTGAATTGTACGACCATATCTATACATGTCATTACTGTACTGAAAACAGTGACAACTTAATCATCCTATGGCGGCAAAAAGTACAATCACTTGGTGGCTTCGGGAAGTCCCATAGTAGAGGACGTGTTTTTTCTAATTACAGAAGAGAAGGCCCAAGAACATTAGCAAATTCCTCCATTCTGTTATACTCTGGAAACTCCAACAACACATATTGTTTATCTTCGCTACTAATTGGTGGATCTACTAATTCAAGTTTAAATGGCGATTACTCTTGCAATGACGATAGAATGTTTACAGTCAGTTCACAATTTTCTGAAAATATCAATCATACTCAGAGTACAGATGGTT
>WLWI01001081.1_pt1 | contig 23852 bp, 21 predicted proteins | sample 6701501 | NCBI WGS metagenome assembly WLWI01 (sample SAMN12718690, study PRJNA515312) | sponge metagenome | isolation source: marine sponge | host: Mycale hentscheli | place: New Zealand: South Island, Marlborough, Capsize Point | collected 2014-11-01 | reverse complement strand
GAAAAAAGTTTCTGCGTAGCGATAGAACAGAGTTTCTGCATATTCAGGAAATGGTGAGACGACTCGCCCTCAGTTGCAGCGATGTGAGTATCGAGCTCAGACACAACGATCAGGGAGTATTAAAATGCAGGGACTTTCCTGATAAGCCTGAGGAGAGGGTGGCCAGTCTACTCGGCAGGGTCTTTATACAAAAAGCTATTGCACTGAATTATGTCGTAAGTGATATGCGTATACAGGGATGGTTGGGGGTTGGCGATCTGGGGCGCAGTAGCACGGACAGACAGTATCTATATCTCAATGGCAGAATGATCCGCGATAAGCAGCTCAATCATGCAATCCGCCTGGCGTGCGAGGGACAGCTTGCGGAAGGACGTTTTCCTTCTTATGTGCTCTACCTGAGTTTGAATCTTGCAGAGGCGGATGTGAATGTACATCCCACCAAGCATGAGGTACGTTTTAGACACGCAAGAGACGTGCATGATTTTCTTTTCGCAGCCCTGTCAACGTCCTTATCTAAAGATCAAAGCCTTTATCCAGATAGCGAACCTGGATCGACCCAGGAGGATTCCCCTGTATCTGCTTTTCAGAAAGATCCGCATTATCAACCACGACATAATATTGTGGGTGATATCAGGGCAAGTTATGGAGAGATATATTCTAAACGCCAAACAGATTTAATCGGAGAAAGTCCGCTCCTGGGCGTGCCTATATTGCAAATAGAAGCTAAATATATTCTCGCACAACGAGAAGATGTTCATCTGTTGATCAATATTGAGGCGGCAAAAAAACATATAGCAGAAGTAAAACTAAACGCGAATGAGGCTGTTGAGCTGACAAGCAGACCATTGTTGGTTCCTATAGGGTTCGCGATAAGCGAAGCACAGGAAAAGACACTTACTGCCATCAATCCTGCGTTAAATGAGTACGCAATACGACTGCAATTAGCAGGGCCTGGCAATTGCATGCTGAGAGAGCTGCCTTCTTTGCTGGAAAATGCTGATTTTCAGCTACTTGTTAATGATTTATTGAACCTTGATTCTAGCGATGTAATGACGGAAGCGAATCGAGAGTCGCTAAAGAGAATCATGATTAAACATGTTTGTGATATATCGACACCCAACATGAGCACTGATGAGATGACAAGTCTATTACGACAACTGGAACATCATGGTTTGGATGTAAATCTGTCGCGCTATGCTCCAATATGGACAACGCTTAATACTGCAGAATTGGATAAACTGATGCAGAGCAATGACTGACAATCAGGAAGATATGCCTGTTGTCTTTCTTATGGGCCCAACCGCCAGCGGTAAAACAGCACTGGCAGTGGAGCTTTGTGAACACATGCCATTTGAAATAATCAGTGTCGATTCGGCCATGGTCTATAAAGACATGGATATTGGCACCGCGAAACCAGGTGCAGAGATACTGTCGAGAGCACCTCATCGTCTGATTGATATTTGTGACCCGGCAGTGGCTTATTCTGCAGGCAGTTTTCGTGAAGATGCGCTGAAAGAAATTCACGAAATCCATCAGATGAATAAGATCCCTCTACTTGTCGGCGGTACCGGTCTGTATTTTCGATCCCTGGAACAGGGAATTGCCGATCTACCGGCCGCTGATGCAGATATTAGGCAGAGACTCTCGGATGAGGCCAGCCAGAGTAGCTGGCAACAGATGCATGAGCTTTTGCAAAAGGTTGATCCTTTGTCCGCGCAACGCATACATCCTAACGATCCTCAGCGAATTCAGCGCGCGTTAGAGGTCTATGAAGTCAGTGGCCAGCCATTATCGTCCTTTTTTAAGGAAGATCAGTCCCGGGTTCTACCCTATAACTTGACTAAAATTGCTGTTTCTCCCGTTGATCGTTCTGTCCTGCATGATCGAATTTCACATCGATTTTCTGAAATGATGGAATTCGGCCTCGTAGATGAGGTCGAACAACTATATCAACGTGGAGACCTGTCCGCGGGACTGCCATCAATGCGAATAGTTGGATATAGACAGGTCTGGCAATATCTGGCGGGGGAGTTGGGCCGGGAAGAAGTGGAAGAAAAAGCTGTTGTTGCAACGCGACAATTGGCAAAAAGGCAACTCACCTGGCTGCGATCTGAGAAGAATATAAGCTGGTTTGACAGTACAGAAGAGGAATTTGCGACCAAAGTCTTGAGATTTCTTGCAGATGACCCAATCTTGTCTATCAGAGTGTAATATACTTGTATTGGCAAAGGTTTCAGCTTTCATTAGTCAAAATAAGAATTATAAGACACAAGAAGAAGGAGAAGACTTATGAGTAAGGGGCATACATTGCAAGATCCTTTCCTCAATGCTTTACGGAAAGAGAGGGTGCCAGTTTCAATATTTTTGGTAAATGGCATCAAGTTGCAGGGGCAGGTAGAGTCGTTTGATCAATTTGTCGTATTATTAAAAAATTCAGTCAGCCAACTTGTCTACAAACACGCCATATCAACCATCGTGCCAGCGCGTAATATCAAAATGCCGAGGTCAGATGAAGAGAGTGGTTCCGCATAATCAGCGACATACTGTTTTTGTCAGGTCAAAAATTTGAATGAGATTTCCGAGAGTGGCGCCAGAGCCATTCTTGTCCATATTGATTTTCGCAGTCCTCAGTTTCATGAGGAACTTGATGAATTCATAGAGTTGGTTGCCTCATCGGGCCTGGAGTCCTGTGCGACCGTGACGGGTAGTCGTACCAGCCCCGACGCGCGTTTTTATATTGGAAGTGGCAAAGTAGAAGAGATCCGACAATTGGTTGAATCCAATCACGCGGACATTGTCATTTTTAACCACGAACTAAGTCCAGCTCAGGAAAGAAACCTCGAAGCCGAACTCAAATGTCGTGTTCTGGATCGCATCGGTTTAATTCTCGATATTTTTGCCCAGCGTGCGCATAGCTATGAAGGTAAGTTGCAGGTTGAACTGGCGCAATTGCAACATCTGTCTACGAGATTGGTAAGAGGCTGGTCTCATCTTGAAAGACAAAAGGGCGGTATCGGTCTGCGCGGGCCTGGTGAAACACAACTTGAAACGGATAGACGATTAATTGGGCATAGAATCAAATCTATCAATACACGGCTGGATAAAGTTCGGGCGCAACATGCACAGGGACGTCAACTAAGAAAAAGTACTGAAACACCTGTTGTTTCACTTGTTGGTTATACCAATGCAGGGAAATCAACACTATTTAGTGCCTTGACAGGGGTTGATGTCTACGCTGCAGATAAATTGTTTGCGACGCTTGATACTACATTACGCAAGATACATATCACGCCGGGCAAACAGGCGATCCTCAGCGATACGGTTGGATTTATCCGGCATATTCCTCATGATCTCATCGAGTCTTTCAATGCCACTCTGGAGGAAATTAAGGAAGCAGATTTATTGTTGCACGTAATCGATGCAAACGATGATCATCGGCATGCTCGTATGCAGCAAGTTAATCAGGTGATCACGGAAATCGGTGCAGGACATGTACCGCAAATAGAAGTATTCAATAAAATCGACAAAAATGAATCGATGGCAGCACGCCAGGAAGTTGGTAGCAATGACGAGACACGAATATGGCTTTCAGCGAAATTGGGTACTGGCGTAGAAGAGTTGAAGCAATTGATAGCCAGTCAGGTCTGGTCGGATCGCGCTGTGCACAGACTTCATGTACCCGCGAGTGCGGGCAAACTACGTGCGAGCCTCTACCAACACGGAACTGTTTGCGAAGAAGCTGAGCACGATGCCGGCGGCTGGCTGATGAAAGTGAATCTGGAACCTTCGCTGTTTCGAAGGCTTTGTCATCATCACGGGCTGGAAGAGGTATTGCTATCTTGAGGCTTTGTGGAGTATCTGACTCAGATGCGCTTTGTGATACTATGCGGACGCTGGATGAGCTGAACAGCTAGTGACGAACTTAAACAGTATTTTTAATGTTATCAAATAGATGGGAGTAGATTGAGTGGCTTGGAATGAACCACCCGGTGGCAACAAGGGTAAAGATCCCTGGGGCAATCGCGGAAATGGCGAAGGACCACCTGATCTGGACGAATTAGTTCGGAAGATGCAACGTGGATTTGGCGGTATGTTTGGCAATCGCCCGACAGGTGTTAGCGGCGGTAACTCACCGATGACCTGGATAATTGCTGTTATTTTATTATTGGTCTGGCTTAGCTATGACATGTTTTATGCCATTGATGAGCAGGAACGAGGCGTAGTGCTTCGGTTTGGCCAATATGTAACAACTTTACAGCCGGGACCGAATATTCGCATGCCCAGACCCATCGAAACAGTTTATAGAATTAACGTCGGCCAGGTTCGCACCTTAACCCATAAAGCAACCATGTTGACACAAGATGAAAACATTGTGGATGTGGAAGTCGCAGTACAATGGCAGATTAGTGATCCTTCAGCCTATATATTTAATGTGAACTCACCCGCCGCAACATTGCGTCAGGTGACAGAAGGTGCTGTTCGACGAGTCATTGGTAAAAATAAACTGGATTTTGTTTTGACTGAAGGACGTGGCGAAATTGCTCAAGATCAAAAAGTGGCAATGCAGAGTATTCTGGATAGTTATGCCATCGGCATACTGGTAGTTTCGGTGGAAATGCAACCAGCCAAACCGCCGGAGCAGGTCAAAGCCGCCTTTGATGATGCGATTAAGGCGCGCGAAGACGAGCAACGAATAGTTAATGAGGCGGAAGCCTATAGTAACGACATCATTCCAAAGGCCCGAGGTGCAGCAGCCCGCTTGCGGGAAGAATCAAATGCCTACAAAAGTAAGGTAATTGCGAAGGCAGAGGGTGAAGCCTCCCGCTTTGTGCAGTTATTGGCAGAGTACGAGCGTGCGCCCGCCATTACTCGCGAGCGTTTGTATCTTGATTCTCTTGAAACCGTTTATACCAGCTCTAGCAAAATCATGATCGATACAGAGGGCTCCAATAGTCTGATGTATTTACCAATTGATCAGTTAATTAAAAATCGAAACAAAAACGCGCTGAGCGATATTATCCCGCGGGAGTTCAACCCAGATAACCCCGCAGCCCAATCACTACAAAATATTCGTGATCGAGCAAGTGATAGATTAAGGGGAGATAGATAAAATGTACGCAAAAACAATTATTACCATTCTTATAGTTGTGTTGCTGGGTTCATTATCAGTATTCCGTGTAGAACAATGGGAACAGGCAATCGTTTTTAGATTCAAAGAAGTGCATAGAACCGACAATGAACCGGGTCTGCATTTCATGGTTCCCTTTATGGATACGGCACAGAAGTTTTCAACACAGCTATTAAATGTCGATCAGGACCCTCAACGTTTTCTCACTATCGAAAAGAAAGATGTGATCGTTGATTACTATGCAAAATGGAAAATATCGAATGTGGAGAGATTTTACACTGCGACCAAAGGTGGAGATTTTTCCTATGCAAATATTTTGATAGGGCAAAGAATCAATACAGCCTTACGTGATGAGTTTGGTAAACGTACAGTTCAGGAAGTTGTAGCCGGTGAACGAGGCGAAATATTCGATATTGTCCAATCCGCTACTTCTCAGTTGCCAGAGGAATTAGGGGTGACGGTCAAAGATGTACAGACTAAACGAATTGATCTACCGGAAGAGGTTAGCCATTCTGTCTACGAGCGTATGCGTGCTGAACGTCTACGTGTTGCCAAAGATTTCCGAGCACGTGGTGAGGAAGCAGCAGAGAGGATCGAAGCTAAAGCAGATCGCGATCGTGAAGTCATACTTGCCGAAGCCTATCGTGATGCAGAAACCATTCGTGGTGAGGGCGATGCGCAATCGACAGAAATTTATGCAGCAGCCTTTGGAAAGAATGAAGAGTTTTATGCCATGTATCGAAGTTTGAATGCTTACAAAAACATATTTTCAAAAGGCAACGATATTTTGTTGATGAAACCGGATTCCGAATTCTTTAAGTATTTCAATAAATCCAAAAGCAAATAACTTGATTCAATTATTAACCTGGCGCCGGGCAAAGCCCGGCGTTTGTACGTACGAAGCAAGAGGTAATTTAACTGGTGTGGACTGAGTTACTAACTGCATTGGCCCTGGTATTTATCCTCGAAGGTATCATGCCTTTCGTCAACCCGGATGGATTACGAAAAATGTTCACATTGGCATTACAACTGGATGATACGACTTTACGTTTTGTAGGACTAAGTAGCATGATCGCTGGGCTGGTTTTACTTTATATTGTACGTTGATGAATTAAACGATATGACCAAGAAAAATCGCTGGTTATTACCTGAAGGCATAGAAGAAATTCTGCCTCCGCATGCAGCGCATGTGGAAGAATTATGCAGGGAAGTTCTCGACTTGTTTAAAGCCTGGGGCTACGAGTTGGTAATGCCTCCTTTGATCGAATATCTGGATTCTCTATTGACTGGAACAGGTGAAGATCTGGATTTACAGACCTTCAAACTGACAGATCAATTGAGTGGTCGGAGCATGGGATTGCGCGCAGATATGACACCACAGGTCGCGCGCATCGATGCACATATCCTTAAAAGTGATTACCCCACTCGTCTTTGTTATCTGGGCACCGTAATACATACACGTCCGGGAGGCCATGGCGGGACTCGGGCACCACTACAGGTAGGTGCGGAATTACACGGTCATGCCGGCGTCGAGAGTGATGCAGAGATTCTCTGCCTAATGCTGAATACGCTTCAGGTCGCCGGCTTGAAGAACATACATGTGGATCTGGGACATGTGGGTATTTATCGTGGTCTGGTAGCTGATCTCAATTTAGCTGTTGATCAGGAATCACTATTATTTGATGCCCTGCAACGCAAAGCGAAAGCAGAATTAGGCGAGATGTTTAAGGATTGGTCACTGCCAGCTAAAAAAGCTGATATGTTGTTAAGTTTGGTTGATCTCAACGGGGATATTTCCGTGCTTGATAAGGCCAGAGTATGTTTGTCCGATGCCGGTGATAAAGTCCTCGCCTGTTTGAACGAATTAGAAAAAATATGCACATTAGCGAAACGACAAATTAAAGATGCGCCCTTGTATTTTGATCTGGCAGAATTACGCGGTTATCAGTATTACACCGGGTTTACGTATGCCGCTTATCTTCCCGGGCAGGGACAGGGTGTCGCATTTGGTGGTCGATACGATGATGTAGGTGAAGCATTCGGTCGTGCACGACCAGCGACTGGATTCAGTACCGATGTTAAAACAATTTTCTCTCTATCGAAGCAGGTAAAAAATTCAAGCTCAGCTATTTATGCTTCCTATTCGGAAGTACCAGGCCTGAATGACATGGTGCAAAGTTTGCGCACACAAGGTGAGGTCGTTATATTCGCTTTACCCGGACAAGCTGGTACGGCAAAAGACATGAACTGTGATCGAGAGCTGTTATTAAAAGCGGGTAAATGGACAGTTGTTAAGCTTTAGAATTGACTGTTATAAATAATTGAATCATGAGAACACGGTAAACTTATGGGCAAAAATGTAGTAGTTATCGGTAGTCAATGGGGAGATGAGGGCAAAGGAAAGATTGTCGATCTTCTCACCGAGCGCGTTAGTGCAGTTGCCCGTTTTCAAGGCGGTCATAATGCCGGGCATACTGTGGTGATAGAAGGTGAAAAAACAATTTTGCACTTAATTCCTTCAGGTATTCTGCATGAAGGTGTGCAATGTTTGATTGGAAATGGTGTGGTCCTGAGTCCATCAGCCTTGCTCGAAGAGATAGAGATGCTGGAGCAAAATGGTATTCCTGCACGAGAACGTCTTGGAATTAGCGAAGCTTGTACCTTGATTCTGCCTTATCACATCACTCTGGATCAGGCCCGAGAAAAGGCCAGAGGAAAAGCCGCGATTGGTACAACAGGGAGAGGTATCGGCCCGGCTTATGAAGATAAAGTTGCCCGACGTGCTTTGCGCGTTGGAGATCTGATGCACAGAGAGCGTTTCGCTTCCAAACTTGGCGAGATACTCGATTATCATAATTTTTCCCTACAGCATTATTACAAAGAAGCAACGCTGGACTTCCAGCAGGTCCTGGATGAAACCATGACCATGGCCGATACCATTATTCCAATGGTGATCGATGTCTCTGAGCGCTTGTATGAAATCCAAAGGCAGGATGGAAACATTATGTTTGAAGGGGCACAGGGTACCTTACTGGATATTGATCATGGTACCTATCCCTATGTTACCTCTTCAAATACAACCTCAGGTGGTGCGGCAACGGGAACTGGTGTCGGCCCAAGAAACTTCGATTACATATTGGGGATAACAAAGGCCTATACAACACGCGTAGGCTCAGGGCCGTTCCCGACAGAACTATTTGATGATCTCGGTGAACACCTGGCAAAACGTGGTCACGAGTTTGGTGCAACAACAGGAAGAGCCAGGCGCTGTGGCTGGTTTGATGCCGTATCCCTGAATCGCTCCATTCAAATTAATAGCCTGTCGGGATTGTGTATTACCAAGCTGGATGTTCTGGATGGGCTGGACTCTATTCAAATTTGTACTGGCTACAAAATTAATGATGAGTTACGTTCAACTCCTCCTGTCGGTGCTGAAGCCTTTGCTGAATGTCAGCCCGTCTACGAAGAACTACCTGGTTGGCAGGAATCAACAGTCGGGATAAAAGTGTTGGACGACCTGCCTGAAAATGCAAAAAAATATCTGAATCGAATTGAAGAAATAACAGCGACACCAATTGACATTGTTTCAACAGGTCCAGACAGGGCTGAAACAATTGTACTTAAGCATCCATTTGATTGAGGAGCTAATGCCATGAATGCAAATGCGAAAGATGTATCTACGGAGGCAGTACTGCTGCGGGAGGACTCAGATGGAATTTGTACGCTGACACTGAATAGACCTCAGCAATATAATGCCCTGTCCAGTGAACTACTAACAGCAATGCAGGAAGCGTTGAATGATATTAGCAATGACAATAAAGTTCGCGTTGTTATCATCGCCGCAAATGGTAAGGCCTTCTGCCCCGGTCATGATCTAAAAGAGATGCGTTCCAGTGAAGAAAAGAGCTTTCATGAAGATCTGTTTGCCAAATGCGGACAAATGATGCTGAGCATAAATCAATTACCGCAACCGGTAATCGCAAGAGTAAATGGCATTGCGACCGCTGCCGGATGCCAGTTAGTTGCTAATTGTGATCTTGCTGTTGCCACAGAAGATTCTCGTTTTGCAGTATCAGGCATTAATGTAGGTTTGTTCTGTTCAACGCCTGCCGTACCACTTAGTCGAAATTTGCCGCGTAAACAGGCGATGCAAATGTTATTAACCGGTGATTTCATTTCTGCCGGCACAGCTTTGCAGTATGGTTTACTCAATCAGGTGGTTAAGGCCGAGGATCTGGAGCAGGCAACTCGCAACCTGGCAGCAAAAATCGTAGCCAAATCCTCCCATGCTATCGGTTTGGGTAAAGATATGTTTTACAAACAATTGTCCATGGACCTATCTGAGGCCTATGCTTATGCTGGTGAAAAGATGGCATGTAATATGGACAGCGAAGATGCCCGCGAAGGGATAGATGCTTTTATTGAAAAACGTAAGCCGGAATGGAAGGGACGTTAAGGCTCAATTAGGTCCTACAGGAAATAAAAACAATGACGCAGGAAGATATATATAGTCAGGACCTGGATAAAAACCCTGCCAATTTCACATCGTTATCACCACTAACATTTATCGAACGAGCGGGCTCTGTCTACCCTGATCGCGCCGCCGTAGTCTATGGTGATGTACGCAGAAGCTGGGCTGAAACCTATATTCGATGTCGACGATTAGCCTCTGCGCTGAGACTTCGAGGTATAGAGAAAGGCGATACGGTCGCCGTGATGTTGCCGAATATTCCGGCAATGGTTGAAGTTCATTTTGCCGTGCCGATGACGGGTGCAGTTTTGAATGCGCTCAATATTCGATTAGATGCAGATACGATTGCATTCATGTTGCAACATGGCGAGGCAAAGGTACTGCTTACTGATCGCGAGTTCTCAGAAACTATAAAAAGCGCTGTCGACCAACTTGAAAATAAGCCCCTGGTTATTGATGTTGATGATCCAGACTATGTGGGGGGTAACTTCATTGGCGAACTGGAGTATGAGGAATTTTTGGCGACGGGTGACCCTGAGTTTGAATGGGAATTGCCAGAAGATGAATGGCAGGCGATTTCCCTAAGTTATACATCCGGCACAACTGGCGACCCAAAAGGTGTAGTGACTCATCACCGTGGCGCACATTTGAATGCAGTCTCGAATATCCTGTCCTGGAATATGAGCGCTTATCCTGTTTATCTCTGGACCTTGCCACTTTTTCATTGCAATGGCTGGTGCTTTCCCTGGACCGTCGCGGCCCTGAATGGCACAAATATCTGTCTGCGTACCGTCAGAACCGAGGCCATTTTTGATTTGTTGAAAAAGGAGAAGGTGACGCATTTGTGCGGAGCGCCTATCGTTCTAAACATGATGGCCAACGCAGAAGAGAATATGAAACGGGGTATTGAGCATCAGGTTAACGTAATGACAGCTGCTTCCGCGCCACCACCGGCAGTACTTGAAACAATGGAGTTGATGAATTTCAAGGTAACGCACACTTATGGATTGACAGAAGTCTACGGACCAGCAGTTGTATGTGCATGGCATGAAGAGTGGGACCAACTACCCATAACAGAGCAAGCCGAATTAAAATCACGACAAGGAGTACGATACCCTTTATTAGAAAAACTGGTGGTACTGGATCCTGATACTCTCGAGCCTGTTCCACACGATGGCGAGACTATCGGTGAAATAATGTTCAAAGGGAATGTGGTTATGAAAGGTTACCTGAAAAATCCCAGCGCAAGTCAGAAGGCCTTTGAAGGAGGCTGGTTTCACAGCGGTGATATGGCGGTCTGTCACGAAGACGGTTATGTGGAAATCAGGGATCGTTCAAAAGATGTGATCATATCCGGAGGGGAAAATATTTCCAGCATTGAAGTGGAAAAGACCCTCTATCGTCATCCCTCAGTACTGGAAGCAGCAGTTGAGGCTCGTCCTGATGAGAAATGGGGAGAAACACCTTGTGCCTTTGTTACCTTAAAGACGAGTGATGCAGACATAGATGAAGCGGATATGATTAGCTTCTGTCGTGACAATATGGCACATTTCAAAGCCCCCAAAACAGTCATTTTTGGACCACTACCGAAGACTTCTACGGGTAAAATTCAGAAATTTGTTTTGCGTGAGCAGGCACGTGCCTTAAATGACTGATATAAATACTCTCAGGCGAATACTCGTTGAATATAAGCGTGTTGCAATCGTTGGCCTGTCCGCTGACTGGTCAAGGCCCAGTTATTTTGCAGCGAAGTATTTACTGGATCATGGTTTTGAAGTTATTCCTGTCAATCCGAAGTATGAAGAAGTACTAGGGCAGAAATGTTACCCCGATTTAATTTCGATTCCGACACCAGTCGATATCGTAGATCTATTTCAAAAGGTAGAGCGCGTGATGCCATTTGTTGATGATGCCATTACTATCGGCGCCCGCCTGGTCTGGATGCAATTAGGTATCGTCCATGAGGAGGCGGCAGCAAAGGCTAGAGATGCTGGCCTTGAGGTTGTTATGGACAGATGTATGAAGATTGAATACGCACGCCTGTTCGGTGGACTGAATACTATCGGTGTTAACACTGGCGTAATCTCATCCAAAAGACCGCTTTTTATTAATCGTTAATATCGTATTACGAAAACGAAAAAATATTTTTTAGCCACAGAGTTCACAGAGGACACAGAGGTTAGAAAAAAAGGCTTTGCTGACTCGATGTCCTCTGTGAAATCTGTGGCAATATAATTTACTTTTCAAATGTATAGCTCAGCTCAACTATTGGATGAGTTTTTAATGACAGATATTGAGTGCTCAATAAAAATGGAAAATCAAAATGCCCGATAGAAAATTTGGAATCGAAACACTTTGTCTGCATGCAGGCCAAATCCCTGATCCAGCTACGGGCTCTCGCGCTGTACCCATACATCAAACCACTTCCTATGTGTTCGACGATGCTGATCATGCCGCGAGCTTATTCAATCTGCAGACCTTTGGTAATACCTATACTCGATTGACTAATCCCACTAATGCTGTTTTCGAAGAGCGCATGGCTGCCTTGGAAAATGGGCGAGCTGCTCTTGCAGTCAGTTCGGGTATGGCGGCACAAATGGTGGCCTTGTTAAGCCTGATGGAAGAGGGCGATGAACTGGTGTCTGCGAGTACTTTATACGGTGGTACTTATTCACAATTTGATGTCACCTTTCGTAAATTCGGCATAAGCACTACCTTCGTAGATTCAGATGATCCAGAAAATTTTCGAAAGGCGATTACAAAAAATACCAAAGCTTTATACGCGGAGACAATAGGTAATCCGCTGAATAACGTTCTGGACATTGAAGCCGTGGGCGCGATTGCCAGGGATGCTGGTATACCACTGGTTATTGATAGTACCTTTGCGACGCCTTACCTTTGTCGTCCTATAGATCACGGTGCTGATATTGTTGTGCACTCGGCAACAAAATTTATTGGAGGTCATGGCACTACCATGGGTGGCGTTATTATTGAATCAGGTAAGTTTGACTGGGGTAACGGAAATTTTCCCGGTATGGTCGAACCATCGCCCGGTTATCACGGTATACGATTTTATGAAACATTCGGCGACTTCGGTTTTACGATGAAGGCTCGCTGTGAGACTTTACGAACCCTCGGGCCTGCGATGAGTCCTTTTAATGCATTTATGTTATTACAGGGGCTGGAGACTTTGCCAATACGCATGGATCGGCATTGTGAAAACGCAATGGGTGTTTCGAAATTTCTACAAGAACATCCTGCGGTCTCATGGGTAAACTATGCTGGACTTGAAGATAATGCCTATGCAGCGCTGGTAGGAAAATATTTGCCTAAAGGAGCGGGTTCAATTCTAAGTTTTGGTGTGAATGGCGGCGTTGAAGCAGGTGCTGCTTTCATTGAAAGTGCCCAATTTCTCAGTCATCTGGCAAATGTAGGCGATGCGAAGACCCTGATAATCCATCCGGCCTCAACTACGCATAGACAGCTAACGGAGGAACAGCAAATAGCAGCAGGAGTGACTCCTGACATGGTCCGTATTTCGGTTGGTCTGGAAACGCTTGATGATATACTTTGGGATCTGGACCAGGCCCTGGAAAAATCACAAAACGTAAATTCATAAATATTCAAAACTATTATTCATGATGAGTGTCCTACTGATATAGTAAAGGTATAAAAAGAACGGGAGTAAGAAAATGATCAAGAAGTTATATATGTTATTAATTGCGGTATCAATGAACTCGACAGTGGTTGTCGCAGATATGACTGAAGATAAATTGATGGTAGCCGCGACAGGTAGTCATCGCGCACAAAAAAATATTGATAGAAATACATCTCGCAACCCGGTTGAGACCCTGAAGTGGTTCGGGATTAAAGACAACATGACTGTAATTGAACTCTCTCCTGGTGGTGGTGGCTGGTATTCTGAAGTCTTAGCACCTTTTCTGCGTGAGAATGGCAAATTTTATGCTGCCAGTTTTAACCAGGACTCGAAGGTCGCATATTACCGAAAGAATGCGAAAAAATATCTGGATAAGTTAGCCGCGCATCCGGGCGTTTATGACAAGGTAGTTGTGACTGAATTTGAAATACCAGTAAAACCGGACCTGCAACCACAAGGTGCAGACATGGTCGTGACTTTTCGAAATACTCACAACTGGTTAAACGCGGATATTGCTGAGCCAACTTATCAGGCTATGTTTAAGGTACTCAAGTCGGGCGGAATCCTGGGTGTGGTGCAACATCGTGGTCTTCCAAATATGATCGGTAAGGAATGGTCCAAGAAGGGTTATGTTCCCGAGGCAGAAGTTATTCGAATGGCTGAAGAAGCAGGCTTCAAACTGGCTGGAAAGTCAGAAATAAATGCCAACCCAAAGGATACGAAAGATTATGCTGATGGCGTCTGGACGCTTCCCCCCTCATATCGATTAAAAGATCAGGATCGCGCAAAGTACACGGCCATCGGTGAAAGCGATCGCATGACCCTCAAATTTATTAAGCCTTGAGTTTGTAATTCAGGTTCTCGTTCAGTTGTTTTTATTATTTACAATCTGAACGAGACCTGATCAAGAACTCACTTGTTTCATTCTCGGTTCTTTTATCAGCGAGATAGTTTGCATGCCGGCAAATATGCCGACTACCACCCCGGTAAATCCGATCAAAAACAGTCCTGCAATTGAAAAGTCTTGTGTGTAAAAGCTAATCAGCAATTCTGTAAACAAGACCCAGATGAAATCCCCAATGACGATCGCCCAGGCGTCTAACTTCCGCACGGTATTTGTACTGATTATATAGGCCAGCCACAAGGCGAAAAGAACCAGAAAAACGCCTATTCCCGTTAAACCAATGTTTACTTCTGCCTGCATGAAGACGTTGATTTCATTGCTGAAAAAGATCATTGCTATGCCACAGAAAGCCGAAAACACGGCATTTGCCTTTATTGCCATAAAGAATAGAGGGTTAGTTTCTCCACTCAGCTTGCTCATTATGATGTCTCCATTTTAAGTTTACTTTAAAAAAGTATAGTACTTTAAAAATATATAGTAAAGCTTATAATGAGATCAATTCGAAATCAGGAGAAAATGAATAAGTTATGTCTTCACGAAAACGCACATACAAGCAAAATTGTGCACTGGCACTTGCTTTAGATGTAATTGGCGACAGATGGACTTTGTTAATAGTCAGGGAACTAATGGTGAGGCCACGTCGGTTTGGTGAGTTACTCGAAAATCTACCCGGCATGGGTACAAATCTCCTGAGTGAACGATTGCTACAACTAGTGGAAGATAAAATCCTGACGCGTAAGGGAGAAGGCCATCCTGTTTATCATCTTAGCTATGAGGGACAGATGTTGGAAAACGCAGTGTTGGCATTAATACGTTGGGGAATGAATTTTAATGAGCGTCGTCAACAACAGTCCTATAGCAGCCCTGACTGGTTAATATTACCCTTGCGTGCCTATTTCAATCCCGAGAAAGGGCAACAATGGCGTGGGCAGTATCAATTGACCCTGGATAAACATACTTATTTTTTATCATGCACTGGTGAAAGGTTAATGATTGCAGATGCAGCAGAAGAAAGCGTAGCTAGTATTGAATTTTCATCGCAAACGGCGCAATCATTGGCATCTGGAGAACTAGATGCATTTGATGCTATTGACTCTGGGAAAATCAAGACTGTAGGCAGCAAAGCGGATATAAAACGATTTTTTATGGCCTTCGATGGAAATAATTCTATCTAAAAAATATGGTCTGGATGCCAGATGTCCGATTTGCTAATACATTATGTAGATTAATATAGCTGGGCTTGAGTCCTAAGCGGAAGAATCTTTATATTATTCCCCCCACAGAAATCTGTGGGGGGAAAATTCGTTATAATCCAAAAAAGTTTTAGCTTTTAATACCGTTTGCGATTAAGCCTGGTTTGCTTTTTGCGTCTTGACCCACTCATCAACACGACGCTCAAGAATGACAAGTGGTAATGCGCCGCCACCCAATATTGTGTCGTGAAATCCCCGAATATCGAATACATCGCCAAGTTCCGCTCTGGCTTTAGCCCGTAACTCGAGGATCTTTAACATGCCAATTTTATAACTGGTGGCTTGTCCCGGCAGTACCAGATAACGTTGTATTTCTGATCGTATTTGAGTTTCAGGTGCTGCTGCATTGGCCTTGAAGTATTGAACTGCTTCTTCCTCAGACCAGCCTTTCGCATGCAAGCCTGTATCTACCACCAGGCGAATGGCTCGCCAGATTTCTGAACCCAGCCGGCCGAAATCAGAGTAAGGGTCGTCGTAGCTACCGGGCATTTCAGTGGCGAGGAATTCTGAATAAAGTCCCCAGCCTTCTGAATATGCGCCAAATCCTGCCTGAGTACGAAAGGTAGGAATACCTTCAAGTTCCTGAGCGATAGATATTTGCATATGATGACCCGGTAGACCCTCATGATAAGCGATAACTTCCAGTTCGCGTTTCGGTAGAGCCTTCATGTCGGATAGATGTGCGTAGTAAATACCGCCGCGTGAGCCGTCAGGTGTGCCCGGAAAGTAGTGTTGAGCTGCACCGGGTTGTTCACGGAAGGCTTCAACTCTTTTCACCTCTAAATCAGCCTTTGGCAGTAAACCAAAATAGTTGGGTAGTTCGGCCTTTATACGATCTATGGCAGCAGTCGCCTCGGTGATATAACCAACTCGTCCTTCATCAGTATCAGGAAAATAGAAACGTTCATTGTCTTTTGAATCACGCAGGTGCGCAAAAAAGGCAGAAAGATCACCCTCGAAGCCGACCGCATTTCTGATCACTTCCATTTCAGCACGTAATCGTGCAACTTCGGCGAGACCAATCTCGTGTATCTCATCTGCACTGAGACCCGTGGTCGTCCAGTTTGCCAATCTTTCCTTATAGTAAGCCTTACCGTTCGGAAGGGCACCCACGCCAGACGAAAGTTTTGGCGCGTTGACCATATCTTCTTTTTGCCAGGCGATCAGATTCTCATAAGCTGGTTTCCAGGAAGTTATTAAGGCGGTTTTGGTGGCTTCTCGCATCGCCTCTGCTTGATCCTTATCAATGGCACCTTTCTCTAACAGGGCATCAATCTTGGAATTTGCGTTTGCCCAAACGGGGTTATCAGTACCGCTTTCATCAAAGGGTGCGCCGGAAATAAGCTTGGTGGCCTCATCAATTACAAAGCCAAAAGCAAAATGTGGTGGTCTAACGCCAGCTGCCGCATTTTCCTTTGAGCGTGCAATCAACTGTTTTGCCGCACGGCCCGATTCATTGATTCGGGAGATATAGGCTTCCATATCACTTGCCTCATCAACCGGGTGAAAGGAGATAAGTACCTGAGGTAAAAAGGCATGGTCTCCGTGCATTTGGTGGAAAATATACTCACTGTTTCGGTGAGTGTTGGCTGCCTCGGCTTCTTCTAACTGGTAGGCCCAGATATCATAGGAGGTTTGTGCTTCAGGCGACAACAGTGCCCGATCGAACTCGCTCTGCATTTCCGCAACATCTGACGTTGCCATTCAAGTTGTTTATCGCGTGCGGCATTTGAGAGGTCATCAATTTTGCCATAGTCAGTTTTGCGCCCGAGGATGGACTGGAAAATCGGACTAAAGGTAAGCTGTTCTTCGAACTTGGCATCAAACCACTCATTGATACGCTCGGTTTCACTGGCCTCATTTTTCTCTACCATGGCGGTAGATTCACTGACGGTTTTGTCGCTTACTGCAGGTGGTGCACTGGGTTTATCACAGGCCATTAGCAGGACTGATGATAGAAGTATAGTTAGAAAAGAACGCATGAAAATCCCCTTAAAATGTTATATGGCGGAATCCTAGTACATGATGTGAAATAAATCCAAACTAATCTCAAACTACGAAAGGAATTAACTGAATTGTTAGTTAGCTCTACATTATTGATATGGTCGTCTGGACTGAAGCTGTCGACGTATTGTGACTATACATTGGTGCCCAGGACGATGTGCAGGAAGCACGAGTGTCGCGATTGCATGGATGCAAGAGAGCGATTAGGACGTAGTCCTCGAATTTCATGTGAAATAATATTGGTGCCCAGGAGAGGACTTGAACCTCCACGGGGTTACCCCCACTAGCACCTGAAGCTAGCGCGTCTACCAATTCCGCCACCTGGGCATGTTATAGTGCTGGAATCACAAAGAACGGCGGACTTTACCCATCCCCTCAATTATTGTCAATGCGTAGCAGGATATGAACAAATCAAGCAAATCTTCAACTCCATATCAGTTCTCTATTCCGGAGCGAAAGGAGATTCTGAAGTACCTGAAGAAGGAAGGTAGGCCCTGTAGCCTCAAACACATCGCCCGCGATCTGAAAATGAAGAATCAGGCACAGCGGGGTGCCTTAAGCAACCGTCTTAGAGCAATGGTGCGTGATGGACAGTTAATCCGTAATCGTCGTGATGGCTATGGCTTAATCGAAAAAATGGATCTAATCGCGGGCAAAGTGATTGGTCATACTGATGGTTATGGTTTTGTTGTTCCTGATAGTGGCGAAGGTGGTGATTTGTATTTGAGTACGAAAGAGATGCGCTCGGTCTTACATGGTGATCGGGTTGCTGTGAGGGTGGCGATTGTAGACAAAAAAGGCAGAAGAGAAGGGGCCCTTGTTGAAGTTCTGGAACATGTAAATACACAAGTGGTGGGACGTTACCTGAAGGAAGGCAAAATCGGTTTTGTGGTACCTGACAATAAACGTTTGAATCACGACATTATTGTGCCGGTGGAAGACAGTGCCGGAGCAAAGGCAGGCGATTTTGTACTTGTCGATATTATTACGCAACCAGACAAACATACTCAGCCGGTAGGAAAAGTAGTTGAAGTACTGGGAAACCAGGAACAGTCGGGTATGGCAACAGAAATTGCCATTCGTGCCTTTGATTTACCCTTTGTCTGGCCGGAAGAAGTTGAAAAGGAAATTGAGAACCTGAATCCGGATGCAATACTTGATTTAGATGGTCGACTGGATTTACGTGATCTACCTTTTGTGACAATAGATGGTGCCGATGCCAGGGATTTCGACGATGCAGTCTTCTGCGAAAGACAGGGCACAGGTTGGCGATTGTTGGTGGCCATTGCTGATGTGTCTCATTACGTACAGGTTGCTACAGCGCTGGACGATGAAGCGCTAAAACGTGGTACCTCAGTCTATTTTCCTAATCGAGTGCTCCCGATGTTACCGGAAATCTTATCCAATGAGCTTTGTTCATTAAAACCTCAGGTGGATCGTCTCTGTATGGTCTGTGAGATGCATTTGAATAAACAGGGTAAGGTCAAACAAACCAGGTTCCACAATGCCGTAATGCGATCTGCAGCGAGACTAACCTATACAGAGATGGCGAAGGTAGTTGTCGATAAAAATTCTGGCAGCAGAGATAAATACAAACATCTACTAACTGGCCTGGATGACCTCTATGTTTTGTACAAAGCCCTGAACCACACGAGAAAGAAGAAAGGACTGCTTGATTTTGATTCAAGTGAATCAATAATGATCTTTGATGCCAAGGGCGCTGTAACAGCAATTAAACCGGTTTTACGTAACGATGCTCATCGACTGATCGAAGAATTCATGCTGGTCGCAAATGTTTCGGCGGCGGAGTTTTTATTAAAAAAGTCTATATCAATCCTGTTTCGTAATCACGACACACCCAAGCAGGAAAAACTAACAAACCTACGGGAATTACTCGCGGAACTGGGACTGAGTCTTACAGGAGGGGATGAACCTGATGCCAGTGACTATGCAAAACTAATAAATGTTATTAGTGACAGGGAAGATGCGCATATGATCAAGACGGTACTTTTGCGGAGCTTGCCACTCGCGGCCTACAGTGCAGAAAATCTGGGTCATTTTGGACTGGCCTTTGATGCATATACACACTTCACTTCACCGATTCGTCGTTATCCCGATTTGCTGGTACATCGGGCAATACGACATCTTATCGCTGAGAAAGAGCCGGTAAAATTCATTTACTCTGAAGATGAAATGCATTCCCTCGGTGTGCATAGTTCCATGACCGAACGACGCGCTGAGGAAGCTTCGAGGGATGTGTTGCAACGAATGAAATGTGAATACATGCGCGATAAAGTAGGAGAGGTGTTTGAGGGAACAATAACTTCAGTAACTTCATTTGGACTGTTTGTTGAACTTGATGAAGTGTATGTGGAAGGCCTGGTGCACGTTACGGCTTTACCCATTGATTATTATCATTACGATGCTATTGGCCATTTTCTGCGTGGTGAGAGGAGTGGAAATTCCTATAAGCTCGCAGGTCGGATAAAAGTACAGGTGGTACGAGTTAGTGTGGACGACAAAAAAATTGACTTTGAATTAATGGAATAATTCTGTATGAGTAAAAACAAGTCAGAAATTCTTTATGGTCTGCACACCGTGCGCCACACACTTGAACAAATGCCCGAAAGCATAATGGAAATGTTCATCCAGAAAGACAGGAAAGCAACGAAGGACATTCAAAAGGTATTGACACTGGCAAAGTCGGCAGGTGTGAGCATTCAACATGTCTCGCGTGAAACTCTGGATAAACAATGCGGTGATGCCGTACATCAGGGCATTGTAATAAAAAGAAGAAACAGTAGTAACAAGCAGCAACTTGACCTGGAAACCTTGCTTGCAGACGATGAAAGAGCTTTTTTCATTCTGGTGTTAGAAGGAATCCAGGATCCCCATAACCTCGGCGCCTGTTTACGTACAGCTAATGCAGTGGGCGTTGATGCCGTAATTCTGCCGAAGGATCGTTCTGCGTCTATTAATGCGACGGTTAGTAAGGTCGCAAGCGGCGCGGCTGAAAGCACGCCCATAATAACTGTGGGCAATATCGCAAGAACCTTAAGAAAACTTCAAGAAGCAGGAGTGTGGATCGTAGGTACCGATGTTGATGTTGATAAAAGCCTGTATGACGTAGATTTAAGTGTTTCGACAGCAATAATTATGGGTAGTGAAGGAAAAGGGCTGAGACAAAATACCCGCGAACATTGTGATCACCTTTGAGTTTACCGATGCTGGGGGTCGTGGAGAGTCTAAATGTTTCTGTGGCAAGCGGTATTTGCATGTATGAAGTCCTGAGACAGAGAAACATCACCTTAACATAATAAATCTATTCATTTATCTGAGTTCAGGAAATTCAAATGACGACTAACTCGACCAAAGAACTGATTGAAGATCACGCACTGGAAAAAGTACCGGAAGGTGACCGACACACCTGGCTGGATATCTCATGGAATACAGTGGGTATTGTTACTACACTAATTCAGATATATGTGGGCGCATTGATTACATTTGTTGCCGGTATCAAAATCGCCTTATTGGCAGGTCTAATTGTGGCAATTATTGGTGGGCTGCTGGGATGGGGTACAGGTCACATAGCATATAAGTCGGGCCTGGCAAGTGGCGTTATGTCCCGTCTATACGGATTTGGGATCAAGGGTTCTGTCGTTGCGTCATCAATATTTGGTTTTATGATTATCGGTTTTATTGCTGCTGAAAACGTACTGCTTTATAAAGGTTTTCTTTTCTATTTTGATGCAGCAGATACGCTTACAAATCAACTTCTAGTGTATGGTTTGTTGACTGTTGCGTGGATTTTGCTTACGACTTACGGCTTTGATGTAGTGACCAGGGTGTCATCATATATGCTAGTTGGTTTCCTGATTGTTTTGTTCTATATGATGGCGCAGATCATGTCTCTTTCTTCACAGTCCTGGCAAGAAGTGTTCAGTTTTAGCTCACAGTTTTCAACAGAATTATTACAGTCAATGGGGGCTGAATCTGATCTTGGTAAATTAATATTCTGTGTCAATATCCTTGCTGGCTCAGCAGGTGCATTGGCACTCATAGATGCCGATCTCGGTCGCTATGCTCGTAGCTCGAGGGACATAGGTATCGCTGCATTTCTTGGTAACTTCGCTCTGGACATTTTCATGATATTTATGGGTGGGGCCATCATGTATGCGGGCATGCCTGCCTTGATAGAATATTATGTCAATGTTGTTGGACTGACTGAATCTGAAGCTACTCGTATTGCAATTGAAAATCCTGATCGAGTTGCGGCTGCATTTATTGTATTTGGCGGTGCACTTGGCGCGATACTTATGGTATTGGCACAATCCAAAGCACAGGTAATGAATACCTATAGTAGCTCCTTGTCATTAGCCAATTTATGCGATGCCATTTTATCCTGGCAACCGGGGCGGTTTATTTTCGTCGTACTGGCAAATATATTGTCCTTATTCTTTTTATACGGTGAACTATTGACCTGGTTTAATTCTTTTTTGATTATCCTCGGAATATTAACTATGAGTTTTGCCGGAATAATGATGGCTGACTATTATATTGTTCGACCTCGATTAGGGCAGGAAGACACGGACAAATATGCGGCTGAAAATGTGAACTGGGCCGGTATATGTTCTATTCCGCTGGCTTTTGTGCTGTCTCACTACGTCTTGAATTCAATCATCACCATCGAAATAATTACCGCATTGTGCGTCGCTTTCATAGTCTACCCGCTTCTGAGGATTTACGTATTCAGGCCTGATTCTTGATTTAGATATCCAGATTCGACTTTAAAAGCGATCTGCCTGTTTTCAGACCCTGATCATATTCGGCGTAAAGTAGAGAAAATCAGAAAGGCTGTGGCCTGCAAATAGCCTTTGTTCATGCCGGCCGGTGTCTATAAGCGTAAAATCACCCGTAAATTTGCAAGAATACGGCGAATAACCTAGAATCCACGTCCTTTATTAATCCTTGCCTCACCTAACGCAAACAGGGAGGCTATTATCCACGGGGATATACAATGCGACATTATGAAATTGTGTTTCTGGTTCATCCGGACCAGAGCGAGCAGGTCTCTGCTATGTTAGAACGTTACCGGGCGATTATTGAAACCGGTAATGGCGCCATTCACCGCCTGGAAGACTGGGGCCGACGTCAACTGGCTTACCCTATTAACAAGATCCACAAAGCACATTACGTTCTAATGAACATAGAATGTGATGGCGATGTTCTGGAACAGTTAAACAGCGCCTTCCGTTTTAACGATGCTGTTATTCGAAATCTGGTTATCAAGCGTGATAAGGCAATTACCGATGCCTCGTTTTTGATCAAGAGCGAGGAAGAGCAAGAAGAACGACCAAGTTTTAATGCGGACGCGGACAGTGATAGTTTTTCCGCTAAAGATGAACCCGCAGTGCCTTTTGATGAAGAAGTGACTTTAACGCCAGAAACTGTTGAACAGGAAACAGTCGCTGCGGATGATGGGGCAAGTCCGGCTGAAACCGAAGAAACTAAAGAACCCGTCGCAGAGACTGATGCTGAGTCATAGCACTACGTTCTGGTCTACTATTCAAGAATTTTAAGAGGATTAAGTTATGTCACGTTATTTTCGTCGTAAACGTTATTGCAGATTTACAGCAGAAGGTGTGGAAGAGATTGATTATAAGGATCTCGCAACACTAAAGGCCTACGTCACCGAAACAGGCAAAATTGTGCCCAGCAGAATTTCAGGTACAAAAGCAAAATATCAACGCCAATTGTCGACTGCGATTAAACGCGCACGTTTTTTGGCATTGATTCCGTATTGTGACGGTCATTAATCGAGATTTATAAAACAGCAATGCTGCTATCTGCAGCAAGCTGTAACAAATAACGAGCTAAGCGAATAAGTTTCTCAGTATGCGTGCATTCGGCAACTATATTTTGTCAGGCAGAGTGCAGGCTATAGGTGCAATCAGTTTTCTGACGGTTCTTTCTTTGCTTATACCACCAATGGCATTTTTGCTAAGTGGCGTGCCGGTTGGCCTGATGACATTACGTAAAGGCGGCAACCTGGCGTTTCAAGTAATAGTTGGCAGCCTGGTGCTTACGCAATTGTTGACCCTGCTGCTGAACGTGCAGGTAATATTTGCCTTAGTCATTTTTTGCTCCATCTGGTTACCAGTACTATTGTGTGCCCTGACGCTTCGGCAAACCGAAAGCCAGGTAGCCATGGCAATGGTTGCAGCAGCCATCGCCGCGGTTTTTGTCCTGCTTATGTATGCCATCGTCGGCGATGTTGAGACATGGTGGCGAGATTTGTTGACGGAGATGCTGGAGACTGGTTTCCCGGCAGCGAAGAGTGAACAGTTTCAACAGGCAATTGAAATTGCGCCACCCTTGATGAATGCTGTAGTGGCATCAAGTATTGTTCTAAGTTTGATAGTGACAATATTTAT